>ERZ795051.2305-NODE-2305-length-21584-cov-5.408240_pt1 | contig 21584 bp, 19 predicted proteins | sample MGYA00375135_ERZ795051 | MGnify/ENA primary metagenome ERZ795051 (study PRJEB30180, sample SAMN05720222) | activated sludge metagenome | isolation source: Anaerobic digester | place: Japan | collected 2015-05-26 ... | reverse complement strand
CGCAAGTTTATGACCTTGCCGCCGAAAACGGAACTCAGCAAGACCTCCCAGCCGAGGGCGACGAAAAATGCCGAATGAAACCGCACCCCGTTACGCGGACCCGCTCGTTTCGCGGTACGCCAGTCCGGAAATGGCCAGTATCTTCGCCGACCTCACGAGGTTCAGACAATGGCGCCGCCTGTGGATCGCTCTCGCTGAAGCGGAGAAAGAGCTGGGGCTCCCGATCAGCGAAGAACAACTCGCGGAGATGAGGGCGCACGCCGAAGACATAGATATCGCACGTGCGGACGAACTGGAGCGCAAACTTCGTCACGACGTTATGGCGCACGTGCACGCATTCGGCGAGCAATGCCCGGGTGCCCGACCGATCATTCACCTGGGCGCCACAAGTTGTTACGTCACAGACAATAGCGAGCTCTGGCAGATTCGTGAGGGATTGAGACTTCTCCGGGCTCGGATTGTCAGGCTTATCACGAACCTCGCAGATTTCGCACGTACATGGAGATCTCAGCCCGCGCTTGGGTACACCCATTTCCAGCCGGCTCAGCTCACCACGGTCGGGAAAAGGGCGACACTGTGGCTGCACGATTTTGTGGAGGATCTCCTCGAAATCGAGTACCGACTCGACAGGCTCGCGTTTCGTGGGCTTAAGGGCACAACAGGCACGCAGGCAAGTTTCCTCGAGCTGTTTGACGGAGACCATGCCCGGGTGAGGGAACTGGAAGCCCGTGTGGCGAGGAAGATGGGCTTTGAACGCGTGGCTCCGGTCACCGGGCAGACGTACTCCCGCAAGCAGGACTGGCAAGTCCTCCAGGCGCTCTCCGGCGTTGCCCAGAGCGTCCATAAGTTCGGCAATGATATACGCCTGCTCCAGCACCTCAAGGAGATCGAAGAGCCATTCGGCTCTTCGCAGATAGGTTCATCCGCAATGGCCTACAAAAGGAACCCGATGCGCAGCGAGCGGGCAACCGGCCTCGCCCGCTGGGTTCTCAACGTTGTCCAGAATGCGTCAATGACTGCATCGGAGCAATGGTTCGAGCGCACGCTGGATGACTCAGCAAACCGTCGGCTGGCGATACCTCATGCCTTCCTGGGTGCCGATGCCCTGCTCATACTCACGACAAACATCGTGAAAGGTCTTGTCGTCTACCCGGCGATGATTGAACAGCACATCCGCCAGGAACTGCCCTTCATGGCAACGGAGAACCTCCTCATGGCTGCCGTTCGGGCGGGCGGCGACAGGCAATTGCTTCACGAGACAATACGTGTTCATTCGCAGGCCGCGGGAGACGCGGTGAAGGCCGGAGGCAGGAACGATCTTCTGGAACGCCTGGCAAACGACCCGGGCTTCCCCCTTGAGTCCGCAGAGATTGCGCGGGAACTGGAGCCGAAACGTTTTGTCGGGCGCGCACCCGAACAGGTGGATGAGTATCTGGACGAGGTGGTGGCGCCAATCCTCGCGGCACGTGCGAACCTGAAGCCCCCGGAAACCGAGGTCAAGGTGTGAGCGGAGAAACTCCCTCCAATCCTCGCGAAGACGCGACGCGCATCGTGCTGGCGGCGATATCCGCGGCGGACCCCAAAGAGGGCGTGAAACGCTCGTTTCGGATTGCCGCGAACGAACTCGCTGTCGGGACCTGGCACCGGCGTACGGAGGAAATTGGCCGGATCCGTGTCGTCGGTGCGGGCAAGGCTTCTGCACACATGGCGGCGGCATTGGAGGAGGTGCTTGGAGACCGGGTCACGAGCGGGATTGTGATCACGAAGTACGGTCACGGAGTACCTCTGCGTCGCATCAAAGTCGTCGAAGCGGGACATCCTGTTCCTGACGAGCAGGGTGTGGAAGCAACACTGGAGTTGATGCAGCACGTCGCAGGTAGCGAACCGGATGACGTAGTATTCGTACTCCTGTCCGGCGGCGCGTCATCCCTTCTGGTAGCTCCGGCGCAGGGGATTACCCTCGCGGACAAGAAAACAACAACCTCGGTGTTGCTCTCGTGTGGAGCCACCATTGAGGAACTCAATTGTGTCCGCAAGCATCTTTCTCGTGTCAAGGGAGGACAACTCCTCCGCGCGTGCGGAAGTGCCCAGGTGGTTTCGCTGATTCTCTCCGACGTGATCGGTGACCCTCTCGACGTAATCGCGTCCGGTCCAACCGTTCCCGACCCCACGACGTTCGGCGATGCGCTTGGGGTTATTGACCGACTCGGCATTCGTGGATCGCTTCCTCCCCGGGTTGTCTCTCACCTCGAAGCGGGCGACAGGGGGGAATACCCGGAAACGCCCAAGCCGGACGAGGGGTCCTTTTCGAACGGCCACGCTTTGCTGGTAGGAACGAACAGCATCGCGCTCAAGAGCGCGGCGTACGAAGCGGAAAGACGAGGATACAGGGCACACGTCCTCACCTCGTCGCTCCGTGGCGAGGCGAGTGAGGCTGCAAAGGTAGTGTGCGCCCTGGCAGAGGGGGTTCCTGCCGGCGAGCGGCCAACTGCCCTCATTCTAGGAGGGGAAACCACCGTAACGCTCTCTCGGGATGCCGGGAAAGGCGGGAGAAATCAGGAGTTTGCCCTTTCCGCCGCTCGCGAAATCCGCGGACGATCCGATATCACTGTCGCCTCGGTCGGGACCGATGGCACGGATGGTCCGACCGATGCGGCCGGAGGACTTGTGGACGGTGCGACGTGGGAACGGGCACTCCGTCGCGGGCTCTCACCCGATGCCGCGTTGCGGCGGCACGACGCGTACCCGCTGCTGAGTGCGACGGGTGACCTCGTAATGACGGGTCCTACCGGAACGAACGTCATGGATGTGATCGTTGCCTTGGCTGTTCCCCGCAAGAACACCTTCTAACCGACCATCCGCCCCCCCCCACGCAAAATTCCGTCATTGCAGCTCGACGGCGTTTCTGGTTCTGCCGTACGTGATTGTGCAAGAACGCGTTCCGGCTCAGCCCGTACAATAAATCGCGGCGCAAGACCTTCTGAGGATATCGCGCCGCGATTACTTATCTATCATGAAGGGAACCGACCGGAATCCGGCCGGTTCCTCGTTTTTTCGGGTGGGCACCGAAGTGCCCGACCGCTTTACTCGTGCTTGATCTCGATCGTTTTCGGAAGCACCTCGGCCGTTTTCGGGACCGTGAGCTTCAGCAGACCATTTTTGAACACAGCTTCGATCTTTTCCGCGTCTACGCCGTCAGGAAGCTCGAAGGTGCGAGAGAAGCTTCCGTACCTGCGCTCCAACCGATATACGCCGCGGCCTTCGTCCTTGTGTTCCGCTTTCGTCTCACCCGAGATCGAAAGCACGCCGTTTTCAACAGAAACCTTCACCGCGTCCTTCTCAATTCCAGGGAGTTCCACTGAAATTTCCCAGGCGTTGTCGGTTTCCACGACATCCGCACGCGGATACCACTCAGCGTTCAGCGGAGCATCAAACGGCCAATCACTCGGCCAGCGCGCAAGTTCATCAGTAGGACGCCCGAACACCGGACGGGCGAAACCGGGAAAATATCTAACGAGTGTCATGGCAGTGCCCTCCTTTTTCTTCCACGTTTGCGTTGTGCGTTCGTTCTCGCTTCCGCAGGAGGAGTGTTGCAACTGACGTGCCAGTCTCTGCTCAGCGATTTCCCGCATCGCCGCAAGATATTGAAAAACAGTCCCTTATCATTTTGGCTAGGACCGAGCCAGGCAATGTGCGGCACGCCCGTAAAGGCGAAGCGTCACGATTGTATGCCAAAACGGCACCGTCCAATTCTAGAATGGCACGAAGAATGTCATTATGGCATCTTCACCCACATTTGCGACGAGGCGCGATCATTCGACCCCATGGGTTACCCGTGAGATGAATAGGTAGCGCGGAAGGAATACAGCCGGGCGTTTTTCAGATGGAACCGGAGTTTTATGGTCCGCCCGGAGATTTCCGAGAGGGATCGCCGATCCCGGAACGCGACTTCCGCTTCCACGCAGTCAACCGAGACGGGAATGCAGTCCTGCGCGGAGTACCCGGGAATGGTTTCTCCCTTTTCGTCAAGGATTTCCAATCGAACCTCACCGTAATCAGAAACCGCGTTCACGGAGAGGACATCCCCACCCAGAACCGTCGGGCGCGTCGTGATGTAACCGCCGTCATAGCTTGCCGCAATTGACGCAAAACCGTCCAAACGAAGGGTCGCTAACCCGATTGACATGGTGCGACGGTCCTGATCCGAATCGATGCGAGGTTCAAACTCGCCCTTCACCTTGTTGTGCCGCCTCGCTGTTCCCCGGTAGTAAATGAACAGCTGGTCGCCCACCGCGATTGGCGGAGCGCCGGTAAGCAGGATCTGGAATCTGTCCCATTCCCCGACATCACTGGTCGGGACTACAGGGTCCGCGAACGGACGCATCCAGGTCTCGCCGTCACGGCTTGTGAGAAGTTGGAGGGTCTGAGTCTGATGGTACGCGTTGCGGTCAAAGTGGGTAAGAAAGCCGAGATACTGGTTGCCGTACACGAATCCGACGTTGTTGTAAAGGGTTTCCTCCTCGTTCAGAGACTGCAGAAAGGGACGGGGGGCCGTCCATCGCACGAAGTCCTCACTGATACTGAGTGAGCGTGATATGCCGGTTCGCAGGAACGCAACATAGCGTTTCTTCAGTGTGTCGATCATGAGCCCCTGTGCGTCGCCCACGGGCCCGAGATCGTTCCGGCCCGGTCTCGGATGGAAACGGAAAACCGGTTCTGGCGTGTGTTCCCAGTTCAGGCCGTCGGGTGAGGTGGCGGTGTAAATCCCGCTGAGCGGTCCATCCCAGTCATAACTCGACCATCCCAACGCCTTGTACCGCCGAGCCGGGTTGGAATCCAGCGGATCCTTCAGCATGGACTCCCAGTGATCCATGCCGTCGTGATATGATGAGGGGATCACGATGTTGTTTTCCTTCGAACCGAGAGCTTCGTGAAGGCCCAGCGCAGGCTTGTTCCAATGGATGCCATCGTCCGAAACGGCATAGCACTGAACGTGCTTGGAACCGGGCTCATAGAAACCGGCCATGTACCACGCCTTGAAGACCTTTTCCTCCACGTCGTAGATGACTGACGCAGTCATTCCGGGATGTTTCTCCCATGGCGCATCCTGCTTCAAAACAGGATGGCGGCCATATTTGCGTGCCGTGTGGAAGTTCCTTGTGATGTTGCAGCGTTCCTCGACTTCGTTCAAATCGACAAAAAGGTGCGGTTCTGAGGTCAAAATGGCAGGCATGTCAAAACCCTCGCTTCGGGTGGATTTCCGTTGACGGATATGAACAACGTGGAATCTCTTTCGCAAACCAAGCTGGCGACATGTCGCTCAGTTGGATTCCCCGACATTCGGGAGGTATTTTCTCTTGGCAACAGACCAGAATCCAGCCGGTTCCCCTGCATGACTCAAAGGAGACGAAGATGTACGTCGGTTTGCTGACCGCACCGTTCGGGAAAGAACCCATTGACAAGGTGATCGAATTTGCGGCGGAAAACGGTTTCGCCGGTCTTGAGATAACAGCGGGCCCGGGCGCCCATATTGACACCACCCGTTTCAACGCCAACGAGGCGGAACGCGTCAAAGAACTGGTCGCGAAATCAAACCTGAAGATCTCCAGCCTCGCGTACTACGTGAACATATGCGACGGGCGGGCGGAAACATCCGAGCATTACCTCAAGGTGATTGATGCAGCGGCGATGCTGGGTACGGACGTCGTGTGCGGGATGGCCGGAATGCCGGTGCAGGGAAAATCCAAGGAAGACACGATCAAGGAGGTCGTGCCGAAGGTGTACCGACCGATTCTTGACCACGCGGCTGAAAAAGGCATCAAGATCGCGATGGAAAACTGGTATGCAACCAACATCCAGCACCTCGGGCTCTGGGACCTCATCTTCGACGTCGTACCGGACAAACATTTCGGGCTGAATTTTGACCCGTCCCATCTCATGTGGCAGGGGATAGACTATTTGGGGGCAGTGGAACGCTACCGGGATCGCATCTTCCATACCCACGCGAAGGATACAGAGATCAAACAGCACGTGCTGAGACACGTCGGCTATCTGGCAGGAGGGTGGTGGCGGTATGTCATCCCCGGATTCGGCGAGATCGACTGGGGTGTCTACATCGAGCGGCTGTACGCGATCGGTTACAAAGGCGTTCTCTCCATAGAGCATGAAGACGGGGCTCAAGGGCGCGAAGAGGGTTTCATCAGGGGTCTGCGCCATCTCAAACAGTGGGTCTGAGCCGGCCATAGTGATGTTTTGGAGAGGAGCACCCGGATGCTCCTCTCCTTGTTTTGTGATGCCAACCTTTTCTCACCAGTGCGGGGTGATACATGCGTATTGCTGTTGTTGGAACAATCGTGTACGACGAAATCGTCACACACCGTGGCGATCGGAAGCAATCGTTCGGCGGAATCACCTACAACATCGCGGCGCTGGAATCCATCATCGATGAACACACCCAGCTCGTTCCGATTGCTCAGGTGGGGTACGATCGCTACGAAGACGTCGTTCGCCTTTACTCGTCTTACCGTGGTGTGGTGATGGACGGCCTGCGTCGTATGCCGGACCAGAAAAATGCTCACGTACAGCTTATCTACAAGAGCGTTACAGAGCGCACGGAGAGCATGCAGAACGTACCCCCTCCGCTGGCGCCGGAACAGCTTGAACTTGCCGCCAGTTGCGACGCAGTCCTGGTCAATTTCATTACAGGACGAGAACTCGAAGCTGAATCATTCCAACGGCTTGGCACCAGGGCGAAATACCTGCATCTCGACATTCACAACAAAATAGCCGACTGGACACCGGAAGGGCGACGGGTATTCGTCGGTCTACCGGAATGGAGGGAGTACGTTTCCCGCGCGACAACCGTCCAGATGAACGAGTTTGAAATCGAGCAGCTTCTCGGTCGGCCCGTGAAAGGCACGAAGGAATACCTTGCCGCTGCCGCCGAGGTCCTGGACGCAGGTCCGCAAGGAGTAATGATTACGCTCGGGCCGCTGGGTTCGGTCGTCGCGTACCGATCGGGTGATGCCGTGTACGGCACCGCATGGCCTGCGGCAAACCTCGGCGAAGTGCTCGATACGACAGGATGTGGAGATTCATTCTCCGCGGGGTTCGTGTGGTCCTATCTCCGCAGGAACGATGTGCTCTGGGCCAACGCAGCCGCCAACATCGTGGGCGACGTGAACTGCATCACGCCCGGAATTGGCAATCTGACGAAGGCGCGGGAGATGGACAGGCTCGTTCCGGAGGCGTTCGGAGAGCTTGCGAAGAAGCTTGCCGCAGGATGGAAGGGCGAACGCCTGGTTTGATGGGTATGCAGTGAGGTTGGAGCGGGAAATTGAAACAGAGAGGGCGCGGTTAACCGCGCCCTCTCTGTTTGTTGCGATGCTTCTGGTTCGCCTTTGGGCGATCTTACCGCCCGTTCCCGGCCGTCCACAGCTCGCGGATGGCGTACGCCGCCGCTTTTGGCTTCCTCTCGATGTCGAAAAGCCCGTACGCGCAGCGATACTCGTACGCCCAGAGAAATCGCCGATGGAGGTCGTAATCGGCAAACACCCAGATGAACCCGCCGATGATGTCTGGCTGTTCCATGAAGCCCTTCCAGAGCGCGGTCAATTTGGCCGTCTGGTAGTTCTCCCCCGGCGGGTAATCCTGCTCGAGCCCGCGCACCGTCCATTCTCCAAACTCCGCCGCGAGGATAGGCTTGCCCGGAATCTCCTCCCGGAGTTTCTGCATCTTGGCTTTCATCAGCTCGACGATCTTCGGTGCACCTGATACGTGGGGCACCGGGTTACCGACGTACACGTTCACGGCGCTGATATCTGTCTCGCAGAGGACGGCGTCACCCGGCCATTCATTGCTCGCCTCCACTACCGGGCGTGTGGGATCCAGCTTTTTGGCCAGCGCGACAAGCTCCTTGTTTCCCTCGATGGTCTGATTTGCCAGAGCAACCACCTTTGCGTCGTCAGATTTCGCCTTCACGAGGTTCTCATTGCTCACACTCCACATGAACACACTCGCGTGGTTCTTGAGCGCCCGAATGATTTCGGTGAGCTGCCGCTTCGCCGTGGCGAGGGCATCCGCATTGTCCGTTTCAACGAGCGGTCGTCCCCATTGCCACAGGGGGTTTTCCACCATGCACACGATCCCGCGCTCGTCACAAAGCTCGTACAGCCTCCGGTGGTTGGGGTAATGCTGTCGAATCGCGTTCCCACCGAGCCATTTGATGAGGTCCACATCCTCAGAGATCTGCGCTTCCGTGTGCGTCGGCGTGTGGATGGTTCCCCCGGCGTACTGCTCGTGACGGTTCACGCCCTTGACGAGAAACGGCTCGCCATTCAGGAGCAAACGCGTCCCGTCAATCCTGAACGTGCGCAAACCGATCCTGTGACTCCATTCATCCGTTGTGCAACCGTCTTCCAACAGTTTCACGCGTAGCGCGTAGAGGTTCGGTTCGGCGGGAGACCACAACAGCACCCCGTCGAGAGCGAATGTGAACGCGGCTTTCGCGATTCCCCCGGCGAGAGTCACCGTCTGCGCGTTCCGTTCGGAGGGAAGGGGGACCGGTTTACCTGACGGGTCGTCGAGTTCGATCTCGATCCGACGGGTCGTCATTTCGCCCGCCTCGCATGCAACTTCGACTGTCACCCCCACGTCCACATGGGAGCCATTGACGTCCGTGACAACGGTGACGTCGCCAATGTACGTGGTGTCGGTCACTCGGAGCGAAACATCCCGATACAAGCCTCCGTGGTTCCACCAGCCGAACTGGCCGCCCGGTGAGCGATACGGTTTCGGAATATTGTCACATATAACCGCGATGAGATTGCGTGCTCCGAATTTGAGGAAACGGTGGATCGGAATACTGAACGGGTTGTACCCGCCCTCGTGTTCTCCCGCCAATTCGCCGTTCACGTACAGCGCCACTCGATAATTCGCTCCTTCGGAAACGAACTCCACCCGCTTGTCTTTCCACGCGCGGGGGATGTGAATCGTGCGACGATACCAACCGTGCCCTTCGTAACTCCAAAGGTCGCGGATCGCGGCGTTCCAGCTGTTCGGCACCGTGATATCCAGCCACCGGCTGTCGTCATAATCGGGCTTGATCCATCCCCTCGCCGCACCTGCGGTAACCGGCGTAAGATCGGGATTCTTCGGGTCAAAATCGGAGTCGAGCCATCGCTGATCTGCACTGATTGCGTCAAACGCGGGGCAGAACTTCCACAGACCATTCAACGAAATGTGCGGGCGCATCAATTTCCTTTCCCGGTCCACATCCTGCGGACCGCGTACGCGGCTTCTTTGGGCCTGCGGTGGTAATCGAACAATCCGTACGCGCAGCGATATTCGTATACCCAGAGAAACCGTCGGTGAACATCGTAATCAGCGAAGCACCAGATGAACCCTCCGATGAAGTTTTCCTCTTCCCTCATCGTTTCCCAGAACAGCCGGATTTTCTCAGCTTGGAAGACCTCTCCGGGGAAATAATCCGTTTTGACTCCCCGGACACACCAGCTTCCCCATTCACCGGCAAGGATGGGCTTGTCCGGATGATCCTTCCGCAGAGCTTCAAATTTCTCCCTAATCCGTTCTGCCACAACGGGAAGGCCGTTTACATGAGGAGCTGAACCGACGTACACGTTGACACACGGAAGGTCGGTATGCTCATGAACCGGATCACCCGGCCAGCAGTTGCTCACCTCGACGACCGGGCGCGTCGGATCCAACTCGTGCGCAAGCTTGACGAGTTCGATGTTCCCTTCCGCAGTCATTCTGGCGAGTGAAACGGCCTGTGGGTCATTCGAGCGCGGGACGACGAGGCATTCATTGCTCACGCTCCACATGAACACACTCGCGTGGTTCTTCCTCGCCTTTATCAACTCGCGCAATTGCCCTTTCGCATCCGCGAGCGCATCGGGGTTGTCCGTTTGAACAAGGGGCCTTCCCCACTGATAGAACGGCAGTTCGACGAGCTGAAGAACACCTCGTTCGTCAGAAAGTTCGTACCGACGCCGGTGCGCGGGAACGTGTGAACGGAACGCGTTCCCGCCAATCCATTTCAAGAGATCCAGGTCTTGTCCCAGTGCAGCCTCGTTGTGAGAGTGGTGCGCCACCGGGTAATCCTCGTAGGTGTTTACGCCTTTCACAACCAAGGGCTTGCCGTTAAGCAGCAACCGGGGACCATCCACTCTGAACTCGCGGAGCCCTATCCGGTGAGACCACCAGTCCCGGGGTTGTTCAGATCCAGTATCCACGAGTGTGAGGTCCAGTTGGTACAGATGGGGAGTTTCCGGACTCCACAAACGCGCCGAAGGGACGTTGAAGCAGAACCGCGCGTGGCCTTTCTTCAGGGGCGCGTCATACACGACGCGGGAAATGCGCGCTGGAACGGGGACCGAATCACCCGCCGGGTCGCTCAGGCGCAGGGCAACGCTGCGCTCAGGGAAAATCGGTTCGTCGGAACACACCTCAATGTCGACCGTCATCTCCACATCATCTGACGAGACTCTGGTTACCACCGTAACGTCGTCGATGTAGGTGGGATCAGTGACACGCAGGCACACGTCCCGATAGAGCCCCCCTTCGTTCCACCAGTCAAACTGACCGCCAGGGCAGCGGTTCGACTTTGGAACGTTGTCGCATTCAATCGCTATGGTGTTGATCTCGCCGAATTTGAGGAGTTTATGAACCGGGAATCCGAACGGAGTGTACCCGCCGAAGTGCTCTCCCGCGAAATCGCCGTTGACGTAGAGTGCGGTGCGATAGTTGGCCCCTTCCGAAAAGAACTCCACGCGTTTGCCTTCCCACTCGTTCGGTATGAGAACTTTTCGGCGGTACCAACCGTGTCCTTCATAGCTCCACAGGTCCTCGAATGCGGCGTTCCAGCTGCTGGGAACAGGTGAATCCAGCCACCCCGAATCGTCAAATCCCTCTTTGATCCAGCCGATGGCCATTCCTTCCTTCGGCGTGATTTCGAAGTTCGTGGGATCGAAATCTGGATCCATCCACTTCTGATCCCCGCTCACTTCATCGAACGCAGGGTAGAACTTCCAGCAGCCGTTAAGACTGAGCTCTTTCCTCAAGGTGTGTCACTCCCTTTTTGTGCGCAGTGCCAGGGGTACATCGTCTCACGAAATGGGGTATTTGCCGAACTCGTACGCCGCTTCATACATCGCGACGATGTTTTCGGGTGGAACGTTTGCTTGAATGTTGTGCACCTGGCAGAAGACAAATCCTCCTCCCGGCGCGAAAATCCGGATGCGCTCCCGCACCTGCGCTCGAACTTCGTCCGGGGTTCCATACGTCAGCACCCCTGCTACTTCAGCACCCCCACCCCAGAATGTGAGCTTTCCGCCGAAATCGCGCTTCAATCCTTCCGGTTCCATTCCCGCCGCATTCGTCTGTACCGGATTCAGCGCCTCAACACCTTCATCAATCAGATCAGGTATCAACGGGCGTATCCCACCGCAGGAATGGAGGAAAATTGCGACGTTCGGGGCTGTCTTCTTCGCCGTCTGGTAAACTGCTTTGTGCGCCGGATGGATGAAGCGGCGGTACATCGCTGGCGACATCTGCGGGCCCGCCTGGGTCCCAAGATCGTCCCCCATCTGAACGAGATCCAGATACGGCCCCACCATCTCCATAAAAAGTCTCACGTTGTGAACGTTGGCGTCGGTCAGACGTCCGATGATCTCATCCGCGAGATCGGGATCGCCGGCGAGGTCCTCCATGAACTGTCCCCACCCCCGCAACCCCTGTGCAGGTTCCAGAGCTCCTCCACCAAAACCGGCCATGATCGCAAAGTCCGTGTTCTCGTGGAGCCATTTTGCCTTTTCCGCCGCAGTTTTGTACGAGTCCTCATGTGCATACCCAGGCTTCCAGTCTCCAAGATCCGCCACGCTCTTCGCGTGATCGAGAGGATGATTCGCCGGCCCGCCGTCGAAATACAGCGCACTTTTCGGCATGACAGCCCACACGCCACGTTCGTTCCTCATCTGCCAGCCGCCACTGCCGTCGGGTTCCGGGTTGAACGATTCCTCCGCTTCGCACAGCGAACCGTCAGGAAGAACCCAGGGCTTCCATTTTCCGCCGAAGCGCGCTTCAAACTCGCGCGTTCTCTCGGGATCGGATACCGGGGAAAGACTCCGAGACAGCGCCACCACGTCCAGATGAAATCGCTCGATGGCCCAGCTTTCGGGTTCACAGAGCTGCTGTCCCCAGTCGTAAAGGCGCGTGGTTCCTCCCCGAATCCCCAGAAAAGCCTTCAGACGGTTGTACGCGATCGCCATGATGTTGGTCGAACCCATTCCGCCCAGATCGATGGGGACTCTGTCGGGTTCGCGGTGAGAAAGTGTGTGCCGGACGCGTTCGCGAGGCGTCATAGCTTGGTGTCTCCCTGTTGTGAAAGGCCAATGCACGCAGGTCTAGTGAAATTACGACCGGTCTCGAACGGACGGGAAGGCTCCAGCAGGGATATCTGCGAAAAACCCCGTGTTCAGGCGGGTGCGACGTCTTCACTCTTGAGCGGCCGTGTCGTATCTTCAGAAAACACCGACGGGAACAAAGGATTCGCCCCCGGGCGCAAGTCGGGCGGTTGATGCTTTTTCGGAAACCGCGCCGCGATTGTCCTTCTCGCCGCCTGCCGGTGCCCGCGAGCGCAAGGCTCGCGTTTCTGGTATACGAGGAGTGAAGAACTGTGGGTTTGACGGGATCCTTCCGAGGCCTCAGCATCACGGAGATGCTTCAGCTCATCCGGATGTCAAAAAAAACGGGTGCATTGCGAATCACGCTCGTCGACAACACGCGACACACAATCTACTTCCGCGCCGGACAGGTGATAGGCGTCGAATGTGGAAGGGACAGTCTGATACCATTCTTGCTCGAACGGGGTCTCCTCTCGAATGACGATCTGAACGCCGCAATATCGCAGCAGAAATCTTCTTCTCGAAGAGCGCCTCTCGAGCAGATTCTTCTGGACTCGGGGGCAGTGACTAGGGACGACCTGGTTCAGGCGCTCACCTCGCATGCGGAAGAAACCATTGGGGCGCTGATTCAGGAAGGTGGCGGCACCATTTCGTTCGAGGACGGCGCACAACCGCAACTCAAACTGGAAATTGCGCTCGACATTCACAACCTGTTGATGGCGGCCTCGGTCAAGGCGGACGAGGCGCTGCGGGATCGGACGCTTCCCTATGTGCCGACTGACGTCTACGCGCACTCAGGTCAGGGAAAAACCGCGTTCGCTGAGAAAACGATGCGGTTATGGGTAGACCATTGGCGCGTGTTTCTGGCGATCGACGGGAATCGTACCCTGCGTGCCATATCGGAAAAGATTCAGGTGGCGCCGGATGAGTTGATGAAAGGTATTGCCGCGCTGCTGACTCTGGGGTATATCGAACCGGTTGCCGGAGGGCGCGCTCGCCGGATCGCACTGGTGGTTGACGAAAGCGCCATGGTGCAGAAGCTTGTCCAGATGGCCCTCGCGGAAGAGGACATGGAAATCGAGAGCGTGAGTGATGCAGACTCCGCACACCGCGTCCTCGCGGAAAGAACGCCCGATGTCATCCTCATGAACGTTGCGTTGCCAGATACGAGCGGCTACCGGTTGTGCCGACAGCTGCGCGGCGGGGATTCACCCTGCAACGGTGTGCCGATCATTCTGCTCAGCGCTCGAGATACGCCACAGGATGAGAAACTCGCGATCCACGCGGGGGCAACAGCCTTCGTCTCCCTGCCGTTCGCACCGGAATCACTTCGCAACACGGTAAGGAGTGTGCTTTCGTGAAGTTCCGGACGGAGGTTGTTTTTCGCGCCACCGGGTTGGTTGTTGCTACGGAGTCGATCGCTGCGCGTTGACAGAAGGAGGTCACCATGGCTCTCCCGGACAGTCCACGCAACCGGGAACTGGAAGCGTGGCTAAGGGACGTGACCGCGGGCATCGCAACTACGATCCTGGCGGAAGTGTCTGAAGACCGAATTCTGGCGGAAATGGAATCAAAGGCCGGAGTGAGCGATGAGACCGTCGTTCGCTGGGGACCGGGCGTGCAGGGGCAATTGACCGGTACCGGTAAGGAGTCCCTCAACGGCGGCAACGCGTCGGCGGATGGTACCGATCGGTATCGGTTCCGGCGCCCCGTTTCGGAAGATCAGGGGCGGGCTGTCCTCCTTTTTCTCGCGTCGCTGTTCGGGTTGTCCGATCCATCAGAACAGGGCGACGAGTAAACCGTGTCCGGAAACCGTTTGGGGAGGGTTACGTCTCTGCCCCTTTTGTATTGTGGCGCAATAACTTACGGTCTTCAGTTTTTTCGAATGTGAACGCCGATTTTTCCCAGTATCCGAGTGTTTGGCTGCCCGAGGAACCGAGAAATGCCAGAAGAACGGCGCCTGCTTGTTGTCGATGATGAAGAAGTGATTACATGGGCCATATCCCAGGCGCTCACTCGCCCGGGAGAGATGCGGGTGGTGACCGCCCGCAGTGGAGAAGAAGCGCTGGAATTGATGGCGAAAGAGCCGTTTGATCTGGTCGTCACAGACATCCGCATGAAAGGCATGACAGGTTTCGAACTGCTTTCGAGAATCCGCGAGACCTATCCCGAATCCGGTGTGATCGTGATGACGGCTTACGGCTCACCGGAGGCGAAACGAGAGGCGACGGAACGGGGATCTCTTTTTTACCTCGACAAGACGTTCGAACTGGAGGAATTCCGGAGTGTCGTGCGGAAGGCTCTGGAACAGGTGGACCGCGGGCGGGCTGCCGTTGGTAAGGGGGAACAGGAGGGTTTCAGCGGCCTCATCGGCAATCTGAAGCTGATCGACATAGTGCAGTTGCATTGCCTTGCGCGAAATACGGTGATGCTGGAGGTGCATGCGGAAAAAGTCAACGGTCGGGTAGGATTCCTCGACGGGGAAATTGTGTTCGCGGAGACAAGCGCGGGGGCCAAAGGCCGGACAGCTTTTGTCGACATACTGAGCTGGAATTCGGGGCATTTCGAGAACATCGACGAAGCGCCCGCAGAGCAGAACATCGATGAAAGCTGGGAGTCCTTGCTTATCGAGACCACCGCACTCATGGAAAACAGCACCGGTGAGCCCGATGTCCCTGCTCCCGCAGGAGCCGATTCGGCAGAATTCGAAACGCCTGCGGATATTCACACCATCGTCGAAGACCTGATCCACACGGATGGCATCGTCGGCGCCGTAGTTGCCGGCGACACCGGAATTGTGGTTGACAGCGCGTTCGACGGTTGGGATGGCGATGACAACGGAATTGCCGAACTGGCCAGTTGCATGGCGGGAATCTCCCGCGTACGGTTCGTCGTTGAGGGTGAGACACAGCGGAGCCACGTCATAATCCAGTTCGACCGTAGGAGAGTCATTGCACAGGAAGTTGGCGAACTCGGCATTTTCCTGCTGGTAATCAGTTCGGGTACCGGTGGACTCGCGCAGCATCTTTCTGCCACGGACACGGCAGCAAAAAAGCTGGCGAGACTTCTTTGAAAGCCATTTTCAGTATTTAACTTAACGAGTGCGAGTTTGGGTTCGAGCGTGACGTGCGGTGCGGGCGAGAACCAGCAATCAACGTGCCGCAAGAACGGGCTCCGTTGACTTACCCCCCTCGTTTGTGTACATCTCTTTTCGTAAGAACGACGTCGAATCACGCCCCATCTCAGCGGTGTGAGGGGCAACATGGCAACCGGGTTATCGCATTGAATCTGGCGTTCCGGAGGAGTTCCCATGAAAAAGGTTTTGCAGGAGCTTGGTGAAGTTGAAGGTATTGTGGGGAGTCTCATCGTGGACGCCGACGGGATCCCGATCGTGGAATGCCTCGACGCGGACAGCGAACTCGTGGCGGCAACATGCGTTCAGATAGTCAATTCGGTTCGTGACGCCCTGGCCAAACTCGAAGAAGACAGACTCGTGCAGGCGCTCATAGAACCTGCTGAGGGAAAAATATTCCTCCGCGAGATTCCGGACGTCGGAACACTCGTGGCGGTGTCTGAAAAGAACGTCAACGTGGGGTTGATCCGGCTGGCTCTTTCAAGCGCGAGCGAAAAGATTCGCGCATACAGGGAGGCACTCTGATCCGCAGATGTGCGAAAAAAGGCTGTTTCGTGGCCACCTCCGGTGGGAACCATCCGCTCCTTCAGGAGCCGGCCCGAAGCGTTGTGAAGATGATGAATCGGAATGCCGGGGGTCATGAATGCCGACCATAGATTACGCAAACAAAGAGATTAGTTGCAAAATCGTGTACTACGGTCCCGGCTTGTGCGGCAAGACAACCAATCTCCAGTTGATCCACCGCGACGTCCCGGGAATAAACAAAACGAACCTGGTCTCTCTGGCAACTGAGAAAGACCGGACCCTCTTTTTCGATTTCCTGCCTGTAACCCTTGGCGAAATCAAAGGCTTCAAGATCAGGTTCCAGTTGTACACGGTACCGGGTCAGGTGTACTATAATGCCACACGGAAACTCGTCCTGAGCGGCGTGGACGGGATTGTGTATGTGGTGGATTCGCAAAGGAGCAAGCTGCAGGAAAACCTGGATATGATGCAGAATCTCCGCGAGAATCTTGCGGAATACCGCATGGATCTCGCCACGATACCCATGGTTCTGCAATACAACAAACGTGACCTGCCCGGCATCGTTCCCGTGGAAGAGCTTCAGCGAGCGATGAACCCTCGTGGTCTTCCGTGGTTTGAGGCAGTGGCCGTGCAGGGTATCGGAGTCAAAGAGACGCTGAAGGCTATCGCAACGCTTACGTTATCACGGATCGGCAAAAGAACCCAGGCTGCGCCTCGAGATGGCGCTGCGGCGGGTCCCTCCAACGCTACCGACACGGGTCAACCAAAACGCTCGATATTCCGGAAAACGAACCCATGAAAATCCACTCCAGCACCGTTCTTCGTTTGGCATCAATGCGTTTGGACGCAAGGATTTCCTGGCCTGTGAGCACGCTGAGGCATTAGGGAGGAGACACTCCATGGGTGGAGGTGGGGTAGTCATTTATGACGAGCAGCTTACCCGGATCAACTCGTTGATCGGGCATCTGCTCAAAGAGTCCGACGCGAAATGCGCACTTCTTGTGGGCAAGGACGGCAGAACGATCGCCAGACAGGGCTTCACAAGAACCATCGACACAGACCAGCTTGGGGCACTCGTGGCCGGTGCATTTTCGGCTTCGAAAGCAGTGGCGGAATTGATCGGCGAACCCGAGTTCTCCACTCTTTTCCACCAGGGGAAACACGAAAGCATCCAGATTCACCTGTTGGACCCCCGGACACTTCTGGTCGTCACCTTCGATGAAAGAACGACTGTAGGGATGGTAAGGCTGGTGACCAAAGCCGTGAGCGGCAGTCTGCGGGAGATACTGCAGGCCGTGTACGACAATCCTGATGTGGAAGAGATCGGTACGCCCGAGGAAATCGCAAGCACGTTCGATGGAGTTTTCGGAGATTCGGAACCAAAGGGTGGGTCGAAACAGCCCTAGTACGTGCCTGACCGAAGGGTTTTGCCCCGGGAAATTACCATGAGACATTCGGAGCACCTCAGAACGCCGCCCTGCCATCCCAGACTGCGTGTCCTTTTCGATCTCCTGCTCTTCTGTCTTGTGATCTTCGTGACGGCGCCTGATTCCGCGGTCCACGCCGCGTGGGCGGTGTACGGAGACAGTTGGAGCTCCGCCACGCAGGCCCAGGAACAGGTTACGCGCGTCAACCGGGTTCTCGGGGAGCAGCAGGCCAGCTATGAACGCGCGACGGTCCAGGGGCGAACGTACTGGCGCGTCCGAATCGGCGTCTATGCGACGCGAAACGAGGCGCTCGAAGCCAGAAGGAGAGCAATAACCGCCGGAGTTAAGGAACCCTGGATGCGGGAAGTATCCGACGCGGAACTTGCGGTTCAGACGCCATCTCCCACCCCTTCGCAAACCGCGTACGCCGACTCAGTCCGCGCGGACTCGCTTCGAAAGGTGTTCATGGATTCGCTGGCGAGAGCCACAAGGCGAAGGATCGACAGCCTCGGCACCGCTGCGCAGCGCCAGACAATGGACATCATCGAGCAGATGCGGCTCCAGATCACTCAGGAACTGGTGGAACGAATTGAGCGCGAGCAGGCACGCGACCGCTCCTCGTACGTTACCACGGCCGAACAATCGCAGATGACCAATGCCCTTATTGACGAAATGAGCAGCCGTTTCGAGGTGCTCAGGGACAGCCTTCGGACAGACCGAGCGATGAGAGATGCCCGAGACGCGCTTTTGCCCCGTATAAGCGGTTACGTTGCCGCCACGGGGATCGCTTCACACGATCGCCCGGCCGGGGCGGGCATCAGTACGAGCGCAGAGGTCGCCATTCCGCACGCTCAGGCTCTGTTCGAGTGGGCGAACGACAGAGGCGGGGTGGTGCTTGATGTGCGCACGGCGGGCGCTCTCGCCGTGGAGTTGCATCAGGCGTTCGTCACCTGGTCCTTCGGGGCCACCGGGGGCGCGAGTCGCTCTCTGGGGCTTGGTCTCTATGAAATGCCTTACGGGCTCGAGCCGTCGTTCACGTCAGACCTGCTGACGTGCTCGCCCAGCCAGGTAAGCGCCGCCATCCCTCCGCCTGCCCGCGGGCTTCTCCTCGTTCCGCACGACGGGGAGCGAGTTACACTGTCGGTTTTCCCGTTCGGCCGGTGGGACGAAGGGACACAGAAGGGGTTGGTCCAACTGGCGCTGCACAACGAGGCCACGAGGTTCGAACTCACCGCCGGCGGCGAACGGATCCGTTACCAGAACGAAGTTGCTCCGAGGCGGTACGAGTTCGCCGGCATGGCCAATGCGGTGATCGAACGCAAGGGCGCAAACTGGCTGTTGGGCGCGGAAGCGAATCTGGAGCGGCGACGTCAACCGGTATCCGGAATCCTGGCAGTGAACCGCAGGCAGGTGGACACATGGGGCGGACTTGCACTGGTGCACCGGCGTTTCAGCGAAAGATGGGGATGGACGCTGCGGGGGGACTTCACCACCCAGGTTACGACATGGACGAATCTGGCCGTGACGGCACCTCCAAGAGAACCATTGGCTCGGAACTGGACGGTCACGAGCGGTCCCATCTTTTTCCTGGGGGACAGGCTTCGCGCGCGGGTCAACTACACGTTTGATCTTCAGGAAGAGCGGGCAGTGGGAACGTACGCCCTTGAACGAAGCCATCACCACCGCTTCGAGTTCGGGCTGAGCCACGTGTTCTGACCCGCACAATGAACCGCAGGTGCACAACAGACTTCGCCAATCGCACGCGTCGTTCATCCTTCCCGCGGGCCGCTATGTTGACCGTGCCCCTGTATGCTGCTATCTTTTTCGCATGTTCTGGCACCGGTGCGAACATTTGGCCGGTTGCCCGTCTCAACCCATCACAGACGAGGTGCTCACATCGTTCTAATGCGGAAGCCCAAACCGATGGCTCCGGTACAGAAAAATGAGGACCGCACACGGGTGAACCAGCATATCAGGGTCCCCGAGGTACGGCTTGTCGGAGCTGACGGCGAACAGATCGGAATTGTCAACACTCGTGAGGCGCTCCGAATGGCGGAGGAGCAGGGGTATGATCTCGTGGAGGTCGCCCCGAACGCGTTACCTCCAGTGTGCCGCCTCATGGATTACGGGAAATTCCGATACGAGCAACAGAAGAAAACCCGGGCGATTACGAAGAACCGGGGCGGGGAACAGAAGGAAATCCAGATGAGGCCGAACATCGATCTGAACGATTATCAGACGAAGTTGCGGCACGCAAAGGAGTTTCTGGCAGGTGGCGACAGGGTCAAGCTGACCGTGCGATTCCGCGGTCGAGAACTCGCTCACCGCGACATCGGGCGGGATCTTCTTGAGCGGTTCGCGAAAGACCTCGCGGGAGACGGCCGGATTGAAGGGGGCGTTTTCGAGGAAGGTCGTAATACGAGTCTTAACGTGGTTCCTTCTCGATCCGGTGGCAGCGGAGCGGCTCCCGCTTCAGCTTCTCCCGCCTGAAGAGTTCTTGACGCCGACTCGATAAACGAGAAACAACCGAGCCATCCGGGTATCGTACGGATGGCTCGTTTTCTTTCGCTTCGTCAGCGCAGGATTCACGCCATGTGAACTTCGACGTTGTCGGCAACAGCACCCAGTATTGTGAAGTCCGTCCGGCACGTCTGAAGTATCGTTGCGGGGACCAGCGTGGTGACGCGCCCGTGTGATGCAAACCGGGCGATGAATCTTTGCCAGCTATCCTTCCCGAATGCTCCATCCAGCCAGAAACTTCGGTGCTTGGCTCGTACAATCTGAGCGGGACCGATGGTGTTCGCCTTCGGAGGAACCCAGGACCAATCGCCCCCGAAGCTGTGGAGCGCGTTCTGCATGATAGTCATTGGATGGAGTTCCACCAACCTTGGACCGGCCTTCATGTACGCATCGAGGTCGTTACCAAACTCAAAACCGAGATGTGGCTCCCAGAAGGCGATGTGACCACACCAGCCTACACCGCCGTACACCACGTCCACTTCCCCTTCGTCTTCAATCATCTTCCCGTAGTTCTTGATAACCGCTTTCGTGGGAAAGTGAATGTTCTTCTCGCTCGGGCGAAGGTTCTTGTGGATTCGGCCGTAGAAACTTTCCATCATCGCACGCTGGAAAGATCCTTCCCAGTCCGCGGGCGCGGTGTTCCCCTCGGCGTCGGCGTATTCGTCCATGTTGAAAGAAACGACATGATCCAGTGATAGCCGCATCGAGTTAATGATTTCTGCCGCAATGGGATACTGGCCCATAGGACCCACAGGAAAAATCGCGACAAACTTTCTTCCCTCGTCGCGGGCCTTCTTGATTCGCTGCACGATATCAAGAGCGAACGCGAGATTGAGATCCGCGATGTTTTCGATGATTCGGATGCGGAATTCCGGGTTCGGGTGTCTGGTCAGGTCCTTTTTTTTGATGGCCCGAACGCGCGCACATTCCGCCGCGTCCTGAAAAGGAATGAACTTGGCGAGGCTCAACGTGAAGGCTGACATGACGCACTCCTTTCGTTTTTGAAGGCTGCACCGTATGCCGGAACCGCATTCGAAAGGATAGCCAACGCGCCAGGCAGGAAAAAGAGGCACCGGGTTGTTTTGCTCCTCCGGCGGGCCGTCCGTAAGTTATGTATACTCTACGGTCATGAACGAAGGCATAGTTTTCGCGGGGTAGGATCAAGCATGTCTGCGCTCTTGCTGGCAAGCGTTCTCAGTTACCTCCTGGGTGCATTTCCCACCGCGATCATCGTCGGCAAGTTGTTGCGCGGGATTGATGTCCGCGACTACGGCAGTCGTAATGCGGGGGCAACGAATGTCTGGCGCGTGCTCGGTGCGGGGCCTGCACTTTTCGTTCTGGCAATTGACGCCCTGAAAGGTGCGGGGGCCGTGCTTCTGATAGCCAGGATCGCCAGCGATTGTTGCCCGTGGGATCCCCTGACAACACAGGTCATCTGCGGCATGATGGCGGTGGTTGGCCACATCTGGACGGTGTTCGCGGGGTTTCGCGGGGGAAAAGGCGTTGGAACCGGTGCGGGAGTCTTCGCGGCGTTGGCTCCGTGGTGCGTCCTGATCG
>ERZ795051.2298-NODE-2298-length-21643-cov-5.905688_pt1 | contig 21643 bp, 13 predicted proteins | sample MGYA00375135_ERZ795051 | MGnify/ENA primary metagenome ERZ795051 (study PRJEB30180, sample SAMN05720222) | activated sludge metagenome | isolation source: Anaerobic digester | place: Japan | collected 2015-05-26 ... | reverse complement strand
ATGCATGGACTAACCCTGATTTATCTGAATCTCCAGAGGTTAAACTACCAGAAAAATAACACTTTGAAATTTCACCATTTGTAAGAGATCCAATTAATCTACCAACATATTTGGTGCCATATACATCTATTTGTGAATATGAATTATCTATTTGCAATTTATTAGCACTACCTATTAATCCACCCACATATTCCCTACCTGAAACCTTTCCTGGTAGTTGTTGGTTTTCTGTATTTGGTAATTGCCTATATTGTGCTACTACATATGGTTTAGAAAAAGATTTAGAAATACGTGAAGTAGATAAATTTCCAAACAAACCACCAACATTGTCTGTACCTTGTATGTTAATTTGTGACGAAGAACAAGATATTCTATACTTTTGTATATCTCCAACTATTCCACCAACATAATTATTACCTTTTACATTTCCAGAGATGTAAATTTGCTTTAATGTTGATGTAGTCACATTTGAGGCATTAGCTACCCCTGATAAAATTCCAACATAATTGTTTCCATTTATATTTGCATCTATAATTTTAAGATTATAAATATTACCATCAGAAATATAACCAAATAAACCAACATAATTTTCTGTAGGTCTATTTATATACAAATTAGAAATAGTATATCCATTTCCATCAAAGATTCCTTTAAATTTATTAGCATCATTTCCTATTGGCTTAAAACCTTTTCCATTATCCCAATTGATTGTATCAGAACAATCTATGTTATTCGTCAAAATATAATTTTTAGATAAATTTGCATTTTTTCCAATTTCTTGTAAACATTTACAACTATTTATTTTTATATAATTTAAATCATTAATCGTATAAATAGTAAAAAAATCACATTTTGACATAGGTTGTGAAACAATACATTGAGAAGAACAAGATCCCCCACAATCTACACCTTCTTCTGCTGGTAATATAATAGATATTGGAGAGTTATTGCCAGGCAAGTTAATTAAAACATGTAAACTTTCATCTTTTTCACCATTAGTACAACAATCTTGAACAGGACAAGAACCACCACAATCTATTCCTATTTCGTCTCCATCTTTTTCTTTATTAGTGCATTGTTGTTCTAAAAGAGATGTAGAAATATCAACACTAACAGAGTTATCAGAAATATTAATACTATTATCATTAATTGGGATTGGCTCTACAACATTATCCAAAGTATTAGAATTATCACATGAGGGACAAGGACCTCCACAATCTACACCAGTCTCACCACAATCCTTTGTTCGATTTGTACATTGTGGACATCTTTCAACAGGAACAACAAGATCAGAAACTTGTTGAGATGGCTGTTGAGAATAAAGATCATCTTGAGACATAGAATCAGGAACAACAACGTTATTAGCTATACTACTTTTAGACCCTTTAGAAATTGGAATTGCACCTTGCCCAGTGGTGCTTACATGATCAAATGTATTTGTTAAAAATAAAATTAAAAAAATTATTAAAACACAAAATAAAATTAAAAAAACAGTTTTTGATTGTGAAAAACTATTTTCTTTTGGAGAAACTGTTTTTTGATAGGCCATTTGTTTCTCAGATAAATCTTTTTTATTATTTTTATCCATTTTTTCCCTTTTAACATTTAAATAAAATAATAACAAAATAACAAAAAAAGAAATTTAAATATACTTACATGGTGGGCAAGGGCCACCGCAATCAATTTCATCTTCCCCTTGATTTATAAGACCATCATTACAACTTGGTTCAGGGCATTTTTGACAAGAACCACCACAATCTGCACCATCTTCCCCTAAATGTGCATCCCAAAAACCATTTTTACAACAGTCTTTATTACAAACTGGACCACAATCATTTGCATATTCTCCTAAATAAACATCCCAATATCCATTTTTACAACAATCTTTTAGAGAACAAGAACCACCACAATCTACACCATCTTCCCCATTATTTTCATCCCACCAACCATTATCACAACAATCTTGAACAGGACAAGATCCACCACAATCTATACCTAATTCATCATTATTTTGAACACCATCAGAACAAGATGGGTCATATAAATAATCAATATTTAAATCGTTTTGAGAAGAAACAAAAGAATCTTGTTGCAAAATTGTATCTGACTTTCCAATAGTTCGTGGTGTGCTTATTAGATAAATAAATGCAATTATAAAAACAATAATAATAACAATAATAATCCACCATGAAACTCTTTTTTTCCCATCTAAATTATTTTCTGCCATAATCTCTCAAAATATATTTTGTGCAGATATATTTAAAAACATCATCTTTTTTTAAAGTGAATAAATTAAATATTATAAAAAACTAAAAAAGAAATTTTGTAAAATATCAAAAACATAAACTTCTGCAAAACCGCCAATTATTAAGAAAACCAAAGAAATGCCTAATAATATTAAACAATATTTTATAATCTCCATTAATCTATCTGGATTTCCTTTTTCTTTAGAAATTCCAACAGACAAAAGATTTCCACTGATTGCTGCATAAAAATAACTTATAATTTCTATAATTGTATGTAAAGCTATACTTAATAAAAGAGGGATAAATATTGCTAAAAGTGTTGTGCCATATTGCATACTATAAAACAAGCCATATTGAGAAAATACAACACCCCAATATACGCCATTCCATACAATCATTAAAATTGCACCTAATGGAAAAATAGCAGCAAGTATAAATGAAACAAGCAAAACAGAAAAATTATTCAAAATAATCCCTTTAAAAATAGGAAATTTTGCTTGACCTTCAAAACCCATTTCTTTAGATGGCATAAGGTTTTGTTCCCAACCTTGTTGACCAAATAATTGTGCAGAAAATTCAGGTGGGCAAGATATAATTAAAATCATTACAACTAAAAATACACCTAGAAAAAAATGAAGATATGTCCTAATAATTGGTTTATTGTTTCTATAAAACTCTTTAAAAGAAAACTTACCTTGAACAACTTTTAAATTAACTAAACTTACACCTTTTTTTTGCAATGTCTCTGTTCTTCCTAAAATAAGTTCATTATAATTTATTTGTTTTTGAATAAATGGTGCAAGAAAAATAGTTATAAAAAAAACTGCAAACAAACCTGCATTTTCTGGAAAAAACAATAAGGCAGCACCAAAACCAATCAATGCACCAATAATTCCTAAAAAAAAAGTTTTTAATCGTGAAAATAAAACAATTGGTTTTATAAAAACTTTTTTAAAAAAAGGAAGTTTTTCATCAGGTGGTAATTGAACTTTTTTTTTATCTAAACCTTCTGGTATTTCTTGTGTATGTGTTATTTGTGTCATAGTAATAGTATCTTGTGATGAAGAAGTGTATAATTTTGAAGAATTACTAGATGTAGATTTAATATTTGATACTGACAATAAATCATTTGGCATACAAATATTTAACACAATATATTTATATTTATTTTGAAACTAACACCTAAAAAACAAAACACAAAATCCTTTAAAAAAAATGAATGCTTTTCAAAAAAAACTTTGTAAATATAGAATATTAATATAAAAAACACATAAAAGAAAAAGGAGGTATGAAGTGTCCAAGAAATATTGTGAAAAACTTAAACAAATTCAATTGTGTTTGCAAGAAGTTCTATATTTTGCGAAAAAGAATTTAATTTTGCTTTGCCAGTAACAATTACTTTTTTTCCTAATAGTTTATCCTCTAATTTATCAAAAACATCTATTTTTTGTTCTTCATCAATATCCTTTTTGAAATCTTGTGGATTTAATTCATAAATTTTTTCTACAAGCTCCCTAAAGAAAACAATTTTTAAAATGCCTGTTCCATCATCAATGTCCATAGACCCAAACAAATTAACTACTGGTTCTACAACAGAATTACATTTTTCACAAATAAAATTGTCATCAATTAATACAACTTTTTCAGAACATGTAGGGCATCTAAAATATCTAATATTATTTCTATTTATAGAAACTATAATCCCTTCAATTTTATATTGCCCACCATCTTCTAAATCTTTTATTTGAGAAGATTGGATAGAAGTCAATGACGAAATAATTTCTTGCAATGAGGGTATTTCTTTTTTAGTCTTTGGATTTTTTATAATTGTAGAGTTCCAATTAATATTTAACTCAAGATCATATAAACCTTCTTTTATTTTAACAAAACCTAATTTAATTAAATCTCCTTTTTTGAAATTATCTAAAATATATTGAACCCATGTATCCCACGCAACACATTTCATTGTTCTTAAACCATCACTTATTTCAAAATTAAGAACTTTTTTTGTTTTTTGTTGAGAATCTTCAAATTCCCTTTGTGGATAGATATTTATAATTCTTCCAATTACAGAAACTAATTCGTTTTCTGCTTCAGTAATTTCTGAAAGATCTCTTAAATTTTCTTTAATTCTTGGGATATCTGGTGCATTTGATGGATTTAAAATAATAGAACCACCATATCTTAAAGACACTTCTAAATGTTCTGCATCTTGAAAACTATTTGTTGTAATAAATGCATCTTTTATTAAAACTAAAGAATTTATATCTAAATCTAAATTAGAAACTAAACTTGCTTTTTCCTGCCAAAGATTTAATCTAATTTCACCTGTGCCATCATACAACATAATCGATTGCATCTTTCCAGTACCACCATCTTTTGTTTTATATGCCCTTATTGGAGAAATTGATTTCACTCTGGCATAAAACGAAACGCTTTCTAAAGATGGAGAAAACTCAGAAATTGTAAAATATCTTTGAGTATCTTTTAATGTTAAATCAATATCATGCTGTTTGGCTAGCATTATATGTGCACCAACCTCACTTAATAACCCTTGATATCTTTCTTTTATTTTATTAAGTTCTAGTTTAAGTTCATCATCAGATAAATTTGTTTTTTCTTTAATTAAATTATATATTTCTTCAGAATTATTTAACTGCATAATTACCACATTTCAAAATAGATATTATTAAACAAAAATAAATTTAAAGAGTATGTTAACTAAAAAATAAATTTTAAGAAACTCTAATTTCCCAAGGATATTCAAAAATACCTTCTTTTACAAGATCAAAAAATTCATCAAAAGTTATAGAAAAATACATGCTACGATGTTCAGTATTAACAGAATAAACTATTGGTTCTTTTGTTTTTAAAATAAATTTGTTGTTTATATAAATCTCTGCAAAATGATTTGTATCAAAAATATCAAAGGTCATATTTTTCTTAAAATAAGAATCATATTTTTCATTAAATTTAGCATCAGAAATATTATAATATAATGGATAACCTGCCTCTTGAATTAAATAATAATTGTTTCCATTTGTGTTAATAAGGCCTATTGCTTTCCACAAACCAACATTTTGATCTTTAAAGTAATCCTCAACAACACCTATTTCTTTATTAACTAATAATTGTTGTAAATTTGCATCTAAATAAAAATAATTTTTAGCTATAAATGATGCATTATACTTATTTTTATTATACTGTGAAGATAAATGTAAATCTTGTATATATCCTATATTTTTATTTAATGGTGGAAATATAATAGATATTTGATCTACAGAACTATCAATTGTTGGAACTGTCACATCAAAGGTATTAACAAAAATAGAAGGGTCTCCTAAAAGAATAAATGGAAAATACTGCTTTGCATCAGGATAATATGAATGATAATAATTAATATAGTTTGTTAATAATTCTCCAATTGCTGTAGCATCATCATCCTTACCAACTAAATAAAGTGATTCATAACTTACTGCTGGCAAAACATATCCTGCATAATATTTTGCACCATATTTAATCATTGTCTCACCTAGACCTATACCTGTATTACAAGAACGAGCAAATACCCCTAGCCTATTTTCTTTAAATGTAGGAAGATATATGCTTTTAAATGAGCCGTTTGCTGTAGCAAATCCAAAAGGAGAACCATGTGTGTGAAATGCAAATGTATCAAGATCTTTTGCTAAAATATAACTTATTAATTTTGTAGTATCTGGATCAATAATATATTTTAAATTAGGATACATACTATTATAGTTATCATTATCTAACAAAGTACTAACTGGGGAACTAGATGAATTATAAATTGTTATCACTGGTGAAACACCTAAATTTAACAAATCATAAATATCCCTTTCTGGCAAAATAATTTTTTTATTGTCAGAATATGCCACAAAAATATTATCTGCATTTTCTTGCATAATAAAAGGAAGATCTGTAAAATATGAGAATAAACTATTTTTATCACTAAATGGTAATCTTCCAACATTTACATAATGAGAAGTAAACCATTCCTCTTCAATAAATGGTATTCTATTTGCATAATAGTAATCAATAGGGAATACATCATAGGTATTCTCAAAAGGTTGTGTATGTTTATACCAAGAGATATTAGATAATTCAGGAATTTGATATTTATCTCCAATTAATAATAAATAATCATATTTATTATTTTGTGTTTTTAATGCTTGTATTATTTGTGAACGTGTAGAAAATAATGTTTTGCTTGCATTATTATTTGCTAATTGTGATTTAAAAGAAATTGGAAGCTCAATTGAAAAATTTAAATTCTGTTGTAATACTGAACTTGTATCAAAATCTATAAGTTTATTGTCTATCAGTATACTTTTATTTTCATCTAAACTATTTTTTGTTACATTAATTGCTCGTCTTGAACCATTTGAATCTACTTCAAATACAAAATCGAAAGGTACAAAAATAGGGGTAATTAACTGCTCTTGACTATATTGTTCAAAACTTGCAGAAGAAATTAAATCCCATCTATACATATAATTGAAAAAATGTAATGTTGAGTTATCTAAGGTATATGTACCAGCAAATGGTATTGAGGTTTTTTTTATTGACTTAGGGTATTTAGAAACACAATTATATGAAAATGTAGGATAGGTTATATTTTTTAATTTAACATAAGAGATATCAAATATATTTAAAGAAGATATAACACCATTATCGTATTTACTACTTTGTGTTATATCTAAAACACCAGATGAACTAAATACATATGTATAATATTTAAACTCTTGTGGAATAATTCTGTATAATTTAATAACATCATTTTTATCATCGATAATTACAGTATATATTTCATTATTATTTATATTTAAAAAATTAATATTAAAAGGTAAATTAGAGAAATATTTTTGAAATATTGAATTTGAAGTAATAAATTGATTAATAAAATCATCTCTGTTTATATCTTTAAAATCTGAAGGAAAATTATATTGTTTATTATTTATTAAAAACTCTATTGAAAATTGAGTATTTGGTATAAAATTGCAATCAACAATATTATATTGTTTATCAATATTTGCTTGTAAATTAATAATTGAATCTCCTGTTTGATTAGAAAAATTTTTTGAACTTAAATATATATGCCCTAAATAATCAGAAGGTAATGATAATGTATTTGTAAATGAATTATAGTTTAAATCATCAAAAGCATATTTGGAAAAAGGAGAAAAATAAATATTATATGTGCCAATGTCAATAGAATTATCTAAAAAATTAGTTACCTTTAATTTCCCTTTTTTTGAAGTAGATGGCATATTTTTTAAATCATATATTGTTGTTGTTATAGTGGGATCAGGTAATTGTATGTCAATTAAATTAATATTATCTAATAAATCTGGTTCAATAAGTGGGGAATACATTTTTTTTGTGCCATAATCGTATTCAAATAAGATATTATCTATGTTTAATTGTAATACATTTCTTAATTTATCAAATGCAATAAATTGAATACTTATTTCATCTTTATAAGTCATATCTAAATATTTCTGTCTTTCTAAATAAAGTTGTTGTATATTTTCTGGGATAATTGTATCTGGCAAGGTTTCTTGGAGATTCAATGGGTACATTCCTTCTGCATATGTTGTAATATACTTAACTTCTCCTGTCTCTTCAGTTAAATACATTTTAGAAAAAATAGGCATTTCAAGATTATAAAATTTTTTGGTTGGAATACTTTTTTTTTGAGATTGCCTATTATAAAACACAAATTGGCCTGCTTTTTTTTGAAAAATATATAAATCATTTGCTTCAAGAATGTATTCGTTACAAATAGGCAATGAAATAATGTCTTTTATAACTTTTTGTCCAGATGATAATGTTTCATAAAGATTAAAGGAAACTGTTTTTTTATCAAAGTTATATTCTTTTAAATAAGTATTATTTTCTTGAGAATTAATTTGCCAAACAAAAGTTTCTTTATTATAATTAAATGGCAAATACAATATGTCAAAACCATTATTATTTTTCTTAAAAATAAAAATATTAAGAATATTATGTAATTCATCAAGCAATATAACTGAATAATTTTGATCTGAAAAAACAATGTCAGAATTATTTATTTTAAAAAAATATTGTTTATTTTTTTCTCCAAAATATTTAATAGAAAAAGATTTAATTTGTGTTTCTTGATCTTTAGATAACTTAGTTATTGAAACATTATTTTGCTCAGACAAGTTTGTTAAATAAAATATATCTAAATTTAAATAATTATCAATAACATATGCTTTTGTTGCAATTTTATTAATATTTGGAGTCATAGTTATAGATTGTTGAGGTTTTTCCACATAAGATAATGAATTTAAAAACTGATCAATATTTACACCAAGATTAATTTTACCATCCAATATTATATCTTGTTTCATACATGAAAAAGAATATGGGAAACAAAAATTAAAACTTGCTGTTTTTTTATCTAAAGAATAATTTGTAAATACAGGATATATTAAGAAACTATTATTTAGAATATTAGGTTTGGGTGATAAATCAATAACATAATTTACATAATTCACATTTTGAAAATCATTTATGTCTTTTATTCCTAAAGGTAGTGTATCCCAACCTTTTTCTTGTGAAATTAATTGTATTGCCTCTTGATTGTTTGGTGACGGAATATAGGCAATTAATCCATCATTTATATAGTTTATATTTAAAAGAGAGGACTCGTTTACAAAAAAACCATCATATAACACATTTGTTTGAAAATTTTGTTCTTTTGAAAATGGAGATGTAGAGTTATAGGCTATTTGCATTAATATTTTTTTTGGAACTAATATGTTGTGGTAAATTAAATAATTTATGGCATCTTTATCAAATTGTTTTTCTAGTTCTTGTTTTGTTCGTTGGTATAACTCTAATTTTGTTTCAATTGGATGTAATTTATAATATTCAAGAACCTCTTTTGCATCAATTAGTAAAGATGGAATTTCATTCCCCTGATTTTCATTTTTATAAAAATTATTTATAAAAGTTATATATTTGTTTTTATCTAATAAATAAACATCTAAAAGATTTACTGTTATTTTTCCATCAGAAGAAATATTTGGATTTTCTATAACAGGTTTTATATCTTCATCAAATATTAAAGGAACTACTACAGAATTGATTGGAGAAGAAGGAGTGATATATAAATTAATTATTTTTGGTGTTGGAAATAATTTAGTTAAACTATCATAAGATATTTCTAAATCTTTATATTCATATGTTCTTGTTTGGTTATCTGCATGAACCTGTGGAATGAAAAAAATACATAAAATAAATAATATGAAAAACATTTGTATTTTCCTCTGTAATCTTCTTGGTGTTTCTTGTTGTTTTCTTGAAGATATAAGAATAATTGCTAAAATAATAATTATAATGATTATAATGTATACCCACGTAAAATCTTTTTTAGGCTGTTGAATATCTATTGATTCTGTAATATCTTGAGAATCAGAAGGCGTGTTTACCCCGCCTTGAACAGAAAAATCTATTAGACCTTCATTTACATCTATAGCTAAAGGAACTGGGGCAAATAGGTCTTCTGGAACATAGTTTATATCTACAATATTTAAAAAAATAGTTTTTGGAAAAATATGATTATTATAATTTGCATTAATATTAAAAGTATAAAATCCTTCTGATAAAGTTAGTTTCAGAGGAAGGGATTGAGAGGTTAAAGAATAGATTTGAACGTTATTGTAATCAAATATGTTTATGTCAAAAAATTGAGCAAGATTTTTATGGGACGTCATTAAATAAATGTCCTCTGTTTCATAAAAATAAGTTTTGCTTTCGGAACAGGTTAAGTTGTTACAAAAAAAGTAATTAGAAATAATTGGTGGGGATAATAAAAATAATTCATATCTTTTTGAATCTATTAAATTATTTGAATCATTAAAAAAAGAGTAGACAACATTAAATAAATTTGTGTCTATAAAAGGAGGGAAAATATAAAAAATATAAGTTATTTGGGTTACATCTATGTTCTGAGAAAAAATAAGATTTTGATCATCACTAATTGTTAATTGAATATAATTTGTATCCATAGGAAGAGTGCCTGATAAACCAAAATTAATTTGCTCACCAAAATAATGTACAGAGGATTGTAAAAAATTTGGGGAATATGCAAATGTTAGAGGAAATAAAAATAATAATAATAATAAAATATTTAATATTTTTAATTTCATATATATATTATAATAATAAAGCTTTAAATATACTTTGAATATACTTTGTAAAAAACAAACATTAGACAAACATTAGTTTATAAAATAATAAAAATAAATAAAAAAATAAATAAAAAAAATCATTTAGCATTTGCAACTCTAATTATTGCAATAACAGAAACAACTAAAGCGGCAGGACACAAAAAATGAAGCAAATTTGTGTTTATGTTTCTTATAACAGTTCCTATTATTGGAAGCATATTAAGAGATGTGCTTGTTGCAATAAATGTAAGAACTGCCAAAAGGAATAACGATAAGTTCTTATCAGAAATATTTAATATCCCTACTACTATACCTAAAATAATTAATAAAATATAAATCCATTGTAATTCACTAATCCCTGGAATCAAACCAAAGATTATTGACATAAGAACGCCTACAAGAAATGCAAATGCACCAATTTTTTGTAAATTCATTTTTATCACATTAAAATATTAATAATATAAAACATAAAAATATATTTAAAGATATTGGTTTCTATTTGCCAAAAATTGTTTTTAAAAAAATAATGAAAATACACAAAAAAACAATATTTAAAAAACTAATTGATATATATTTTATTAAATTAAAAAATAAAAACGATAAAAATGAAAGAAAAAAATGTAAATGCTTGGTTAAAGATATTAAGTATTTTATTTTATATTTTTGGTATTGTACAAATCTTTGCGGGAATATTATATCTTTTTAAAAGTAAATTAATATCATTGTTTATTCCACAACTTACAACAACCATAATGTCACAAATACCATATGTTTATTTTGTATTAAATGCAATTCTTTTAATTATAATTGGGATAATAATAATAATTACTGCTAATGGCATATGGAAACATAAACAATGGGCAAGGTATACTGGAATATTTATACTATTAATTTTTATTATAGAACAAATAAGTAATATTGCAAAACTAGGATCATTAGCTCAAATAGGTGCAGGGAATTTAGTTTTAATTTTTATACAATTAATAATAAATATACTATTTTTAATATTCCTTGCAAATAACAAAACTGTAAAAAAATTATTTAAGAAAAAATAAAATAATTTTTTTTCTTTTTTATTTCTATTTTTTAATAATTTCGATATAGGCTATCTAAACCAAAAAGATCAAATCATTTTTTTAAAAAATAAAAATAGGCAGAAAAGAGGGAGAAAGGTTTTTATAAAGGGGTATTTCAGCAAAAATTATTTTACAACAAAATATACCTTTCTTCCTGCTTGAATTTTAGAAAGATAATTTTCTTTAACTAATTTATTTAACCTTTGTGAGGCTGCATTTGAACCTTTGTAACTAAACTGATCTTGAACTTGTTGTGCATCGGCCTTACCTTTGCTTCTTATAAAGGAAATTATCTGATCATCAATCTCTGAAAGTATATGAAAATTATCTTTTTCTAAATTTTCTTTTGTTTCTTTGTTTTTTAATTGATACTTAATGTCTTCATATTTTGAATTTATTTCTGCTAAAAGATCATTTGTTTTTTTTCTTTCTTCTATTAGTTTAAATATTAATACTGAAAGAATAACTGGGTCTTCAAACTTTTCTTGGACAGAAATTAAATCTTCAAGATTTAACTCCTTTGCCTGATCTCCTAGCAATAAATCTAAAACTTCTTTCTTTGTTTTTATTTGATTATAACTTGCGTCTGTCATGAGACATCACAATATATCATGATAATGTCATGACGTTATTAAAAAGAGTACTATTTAAATTTCTAAAAAAAAACAACCAGTTTAGTTTATTTTTCTAAATTTAAATTTAAATTATGTATACATCCTATTAAAAATATGTTTAACCCATTTAAATTTTTTGTTTAGTTTTATAATCATTATGTTATAAAAATATTATAAACAGTACTATTTGGTACAAACAATATATAAATGTTATTAATTAAAAAAACAAAAGAAATTAAACATTATTCTTTTATTATAAATTATTTAAACCAATTCAAAATAATATTCAAAAAATCCTATTTTCTCTTCGTGGCAACCTTATACCAAGAGATTTCGTTTTTTCTAAAATTTTTGTCATAATCTGGTCAATGTCGTTTAATGTTAATCTACTTCTTAAATCTGCTTCAATTAATGGTGCAGGATAAATATATTTTTTATTAAAACATGAAATACTTGCAATATTATTTACAATTTCATTTGTAAAATCTAAAAGAGACAAACCAAACTCTGGAAAATAAACAAACTCTAACCTAAGGGGGTAATCAAAATTTGAAAGTTTTACATAACACACATAAATATTATCTCTAATATCTTTAGGAAAATCTTTTAAAATTGGATGAGCATCGGTATCTTTAGAATATTTAAAAACACATGTTCTTTGATTTACATCTAACAAAGAAGAAACCACAAAAGGGTCATATAATTCAAAATCAAAATCATTATTAAGAAGAACCTCTTGTTTAAGAAAAGAAAAAAATCTATTTGCTCTCGAGTCTTCTATACAACCAACAATAAAACATTTTTTTTGTTTAGAAATCTCAATAATATCAACAAATTTATTAATTAACTCTGTATATTTTTGATCCAATGGAGAAGATTTAGTGGGTTTTGCAATATATTGGGGAATAATAGAACCATCTAATAAAAGAAAATTAATTTTTTCCTTTTTTAAAATATCAATTCCTAAATTAATTTCTTTGTTTAATCTTAAAATAGAGGTATCCCACATAATTTCTTCTAACTCCATAGGAGAAGAATTAAGATAAGGTTTTGGGAGATTATATGTTTTTGGAAAATAAATTGCTTTATTCAATTTATTGTTATTATATTCAAAAACTACACCTACCTCTTTAATAATAATTATATTTGCTAAATTAAGTTGTTTATTTACAAACCCAGAATCTACAGCACCAAATTTATTATCTTGATTGCTATTTGGAGCAACTGGATTAATTATTTTTTCTTCTGGATTATAGGGGTTAATTATTGATAAAAAATTAAATTTTTTTAATTTAGAAATAAATGTTTGGTTTTTTTTATATGCAGATAAAATAGAATCAACAATATTTAAAATATCATCATTTTCCATAAACAAATATTGTATAAGAATATAAATAAAAAGAGATCATTTATTTTTTATATAACACAATAGATATCCCAAAAAATGCTTAAATAAAAAATTACATTGCAAGTAATCTTTTTACTCTTTCTTCAATTGGAGGATGTGTAGAAAACCAAGAGCTCACCTTTTTTAATGGATCAGAAATATATAAATGGGCAGTACCTTGATCTGCTACTTTAACAGGTTGAGAATATTTTGAAATTTTAAGAAGAGCATCTGCTAAACCTTTTGGATATCTTGTTAATTTCGCACCAGTTGAATCTGCTAAATATTCTCTATTTCTAGAAATTGCCATTTGAATTAACATTGCAAACAATGGAGCAAGTATTAAAAAAACAATTGCAATAAGCATTAATAAAAAATTTCCTTTATTATCATCATTCCCACCACCACCAAAAAGAATTCCTCTAAAACCAATATCAGCAATTATAGAAACAATACCAAACAACACAGAAACCATAGTCATAACTTTAATATCATTATTTAAAATATGTGACATTTCATGGGAAATTACGCCTTCCAATTCTTCTCTATTTAAAGTTTCTAACAAACCACTTGTTACTGCAATAGATGAATGTTTTGGATCTCTTCCAGTTGCAAAAGCATTTGGAGATGGATCATTTATGATATATACCTTTGGTTTAGGAACACCTGCAGCAATAGCTAAACCTTCTACAACATTATGAAGATATAAATATTTCTTTGGATCTGCTGGTTTTGCTTTACTTACACTTAAAACAATTTTATCCCCTGTATAATAACCAACTAATGCATATATAATTGCAATAATTCCTGCAAAAAACAAAATACCAAAACCAGAAGCTGCAAAAATTAATTTCAAAAGGTATGCTAAACCAAAAACTAAAGCAAAAAACAAAAGAAACAAAAGATAGGTCTTAAAATTATTTTTAGAAATCTCTTTATGAAAATCTAATCTTTGCTTTTCAGTTGTAGACATAAAAATCATTGTTTGAAAACGTTTTTTTAAAAAAAATAATAAAAATTATTTTATATATTAAAATAATAAATGAAATAATTTAAAAAGAGAATGGAAAAAAATAGATGTTATTCTATCTCTAATTTTGTTTTGGCCCAATTATAATAATCCCCATTTTTAACACAAACACATAAATGTTTGCTTTGGTCATCTGTATCATTAAGAATAAATGCCATTCCTAATTCTGCTTTAAGACATGTTGAAGGATCAGCCAATTCAAAATTATTTGATGGATTATAAGTAAATATAGAATGATTATCATTATCAATATTATCACTAAATGTAGAATCTCCTTCTCCTGGCTTTGCCTCAATTGGTGTATAAATACTTCCTTCACCCAAACAATATCCACAATCTCTTGGAGTGTTTACACAATTTTCACCATGAGTACTATCACACACTCCATCTTTAGAAGGATCAATTAACATGTCACTATTACAATCAAGAGGACAAGAAGATGCGTCTTCTATTCCTCCAGCAGCACTTGTATCACACACTCCATTTCCACAACAATCTAATAATGAACAATCTGCAGGATAATTAGAACATTCATCCAAATCCTGTTGACAAATTCCATTTCCGCGTTGACTACATTCATATTCAGAACAATCTTCAGGGCAGGTAATACACTCCTCTTTCTCACAAAAGCTATCACCACATTTCTCTCCTTCAAATTGTGCAATATTTATATTATTATGAAATGAATTTACAAAAGATGCAGACAAATAACCACCAAAAACAACTTGCTCATAAATGGAAGAACCTCTAAGTATATCTCCTCCTGCATTACAAGTAGCTGCTGCAACTTGATTTAAACCTAACTTACGAGATTTAACTGCATGATCTGCTAACTTATAGGTATTAACTGCATAATTTTGTATTTGACCAGCAGTAATTCCATTATCTATCACCCTATCTGCAACTAACTTAGTATATGATACATGACTTTGATAATTTGGATTTGGCATATTAACATCCATAGTAAACAAAGGAACACCACCAGATGTAGGGCAAACTGTATCCCCATCTGCTGTTAAATTACAATTAAGTGAACCTATTTGATAATATGTAATATTTACTAGTATATACTTACTAGAACTTGAAAACTGATTATCAGGGCAAGTACAAGGACCACCCAGTTGGCACAAGCACAGATTTAAAGAATTTACAAAATTAACTGGCCCTATAAATGTATCCCCATTCATGAATGCATTAAAATCATTAAAGCTAGGTGTGAGAACAGAAATATGTCTTATATTAGAATTACCAGGAACACTAAATTTAATATCAAAAAAACAATTCCCATTTGAACAACTTGTATCCCAATTTGTAGAATTTATGTTAGTAGATCCTGCTATTTTTATAACCATTGGAACATTATGTTTTTTAATAGGAGCAGAAATAGTTAATGTTTCTGCATTTACAAATATTGAACAAAATACAATAACCACAAACATAATTGTGCTAAACAAAATAATCTTTTTTTCCATGAGTAATCATCATTAAATAATTATTTTTATTATTTCTAATATAACAAATATTAGAATGCATAATATTTAAAAATGTATTTATATATTTGGAAAAACAAACAAAATATAATTAAAAAAATTAAAACAAAAAGCAAACATCTCTAGAAATCAATGTTTGTTTATTTCCTGGGATTTGTGAGATATTTACAATTTCTAAAACAGAATTTGTAGAATTCTCTATATCTGTTTTGTATTTTTCCAAAAAAGAATTATCAGAACAACCAATTTGTATTTTTATTTTGTCTTTTGGATTTAATTGCTTTTTCTTTCTTGTATCTTGAATTATTCTTGTTAATTCACTTTTTTCCCAAATATCTTTATATTCACTAGAAATATCTTTATCTAAATACACTTTTACATTTTCAGAAACTACCTTTGATACAAAATTATTTTTCAAAGGAGTCCCTAAAATAACAATTTCATTTACATTCAACATTTGTTCTAAAACAGTCTTAAATGGTTTTATCCCTTCTAAACTTTTTGAATCTAAAATTTCAATAACCATTCTAGGCAATAACCATCTTAATCTAAACTTGTTTTCTTCCCTTAAAGACAAACCTGTTTGAACAATACTTAAAACTAAATCAAAATTGTCTTCTAACTCTTTAGAATATAATTCTTCTGAAACATTTGGAATAGGCAAAAGATGTATTGAATCTTCTGGTTTTTTAGTATATTTTAAATAAATATACTCTGTAAAATGAGGGATTATTGGAGAAACATAAACTAAAAGATTTGAAAAGATATAATTTAATACATCATTTGGTTTTTGTCTATCTCTTAAAAGTTTAATATATGTTCTACTTAGATCTTCTAAAACAAACTTTTCTAAATCCTTTACAACCTTAGAAAACTCTGTGTTTTCATATGCTTTATATCCTTCATTTACTATAAACGAAAACTTAGATAAAATCCATTTATCTTCTAATCTTAAATCTTGTTTATCTAAATCAATAGATGTTAAAAAAACAGGATCCTCTGTATAAATTTTTAAAAAATTAAAAATATTTTCTAAAAGATCAAACATTCTTTTAACATCACTAAATTTTTTTCTATCTAAACGAATGTCTTCGCCATTATATTCTTTTGCAAAATAATATCTTAAATAATCTCTTGAATAATCTGAAATCCATTTATCTAATGGCCTATCGTTTCCTAAAGATTTAGACAACTTACTTCCATGTTCATCTAAAACCAAACCATGTAAAGAAACATGTTTATAAGGAGATTTATCAAAAACAATTGCAGAACAAATCAATTGAGAGTTCCACCAACCTCTTATTTGATCACTTCCTTCTATAGTTATATCTGCTGGCCAATATTTATCAAACAACTCTTGAGATTGAGGATAACCTATCCCTGCCCAACTTGCAATACCTGAATCAAACCAAACATCAAATACATCTGGAATTCTTTTTGCAACCCCATTTTTTGTTTTAAAAGTTATTTTATCAATTTCTGGTTTATGAAAATCCATATTTAAATCTAAATCTGGAACTTTTTCTTTAAGTTCCTTTAAAGAACCAAAAACATAAATTTCTCCTTTTTCATCCACCCATATAGGTATTGGAGTGCCCCAATATCTGGATCTTGAAATTGGCCAGTCTGAAATTGTATTTAACCAATCATTAAATCTATCTTTTGCCCAGGATGGATACCAAGAAACTTGTGTATTATTTAATTCTATTAATCTTTCTTTCATAGGTTCAATTCTTAAAAACCATTGAGGCAAAGAAACTTGCAATAAAGGAGATTTACATCTCCAACAAATTGGATAAGAATGAACAATTGGTTCTTCTTTAATAATTGCGCCTTTCTTTTGTAAATAATCTATTATTATTGGATCTAATGGTTTTACTTTCTGACCACTAAACTTTGGAACAGTTTCATCATAGGTACCTTTAAGGGTAACTGGACAATAAATTGGCAAACCATATTCTTTTCCAACTTCATAATCTTCTTTACCATGACCAGGAGCTGTATGGACTAAACCAGTTCCATCTTCTAAATGAACATATCTTGGAGATAAAAGAATTTTATAACTTTTTTGTCTATCTTCTTGAGATAAAGTAATCCATTCTTCTAAAAGAGGTTTATATTTTTTTCCTTCTAAATCTTTTCCTAAATATTCTTTACCCAAAGAATAATTTTTCCAACCAAAAAAATTGGTAAGTCTCTCAACTAAATCTTTTGCTAAAATATATTTGTCTTGGCCAACAATCACTTCCACATATTTAAAACTTGGATTAACCATTATCCCTAAATTTGCTGGCAATGTCCAAGGGGTTGTTGTCCAAATGACATAATAAAGATGTGGGTCATCTACAGATTGCATTTTTACATAAATAGAAGTATCTTTTCTATCTTCATGCTCTATTTCATTAAATGAAAGAGAAGTTTCACATTCTGGACAAACATGTATTGGATATTTCCCATGATATAATAACCCTTTTTCATATGCTTTCTTAAAAGTCCACCATTCTGACTCCATATATTGTGGATCTAATGTAATATATGGGTGCTCCCAATCCATCCATTGTCCAAGATTAAAAATTTCATTAGACATATCTTGAATATGCTTTGTTGCAAACTGTCGGCATTCTTTAATAAAATTATCTATTCCAAAACTTTCTATTTCCTCTTTTGTTTTCAAATTATATTTTAATTGAACCATTCTTTCAGTAGGGACACCATGTGTATCAAATCCAGGAATGTCTAATACTCTATATCCATTTTGCCTATGATAACGGATAATCACATCTTTTAACATTCTATTCATAGCTGTACCTAAATGTAATTTCCCTGTTGCATAAGGGGGGCCATCTATAAAATAATAATTTTTATCAGAAGGTTTATTTCTTACTCTAGAAACAACATCATTTTCTTTCCAATAACTTTGAATATATTCTTCTGCTTTTGGGGAAAACATATTTTCTTTAAAACATATTGCTTGCTCTTGCATAAATAATCACATATTTGTATAAGTAGTATATATCAAAATAAATAAAAAATTAAGCACAATTATTATTTGATGAAATTTTGGAATTATCCTGGTTTTTAATAGCCGTTTTCTCTGCTTTATAAAACCAAATTGTGGCACTTATATTGGTTATAATAATTACTAAGAAGGTTAATGGTAATATAATTGAGGTATATTCATTTATTATACCCAAAGCCAATGGATAGGTTGCTAAAACTGCTGCTGCCAAACCTCTTGCATGCAGAGACATTATATATTTTTGATTATATTTTAATTCTTCTTTTTTTATAACAATCTTACTTACAACCCATCTAGCCAAAACAGCAAGGACAACTATACATATAGCTATTACAAAAACCTTAAAGGTTACAGATGTTAATTCTAAAATTAAACCAAGATAAACAAAAAAGAAAGTTTTTACAAACAAAGATATTTCTGCCTGGAATTTACTAAATGTATAATCAATAGTAAACTCTTTTGTTCTTAACATTCTTAAAATTTCTTTACTATTACCCATAATTATACCAAAAACTAAAGCTGTAAAAGCACCATTTCCTTTTGCAAATTCTGTAAGTGCATATAATAAAAATAAAACTGATAAAGTTAATAGATAACTATATTCATGGGTACCAGGAAAATCTCTTAATATATGTAACCAGATTATTGCACCCAATATTCCAATAACTGCAGCAATAGCAAATGCTCCAAAAATAGTTTGTGTAATTACTTGAGCAGTTGTTGTTTTTGCAATTATTATATCTAAAATTATAAGAGCACCAACTACACAAAGAACATCTGTAATTGCAGATTCTAAGGTTAATAATATTTTTGTTTTAGCATTGGCTTTTGATTTTGATATTAAAGGAACTACAACTGCTGAACATGTCCCTGCTAAAATAACTCCAATCAATAATCCATAGAAAAAAGGAAAATCAAAAACAAAAAATAAAAATATAGTTATTAATAAAGATGTTAAAACAAAAATAAGAAATGCAAAAGAAAATCCTCTTCCAAATTCTTTAATAACTTTATAAAAATTAAGATGTAAACCACCTTCAAACAATAAAATAATCAAAGCTAAAGCTCCAAAAAAAGGTGCAAACTCTTTCAATAGATTTAAACCAGTTTCTGGTATTATCTTTAAACAGGGACCTAAAAGAAAACCTATTAAAATAAGAAAAACAATATCAGAAATCTTTGTTTTTTTAAAAAATTGATTTCCTAAAAAACCAATTATAAAAATACTTGCTAAAAAAATAAAAATTAAAAGTGTTGACATCATGATATTTCTTTTTTAAAATGGGAGTTACAGGATTCGAACCTGTGACCGTCAGTGTATAAGACTGATGCTCTACCATGCTGAGCTAAACTCCCATTTGGTATAAGATATTAGTTCTAAATAATTTAGAGAATATATATATTTAAATATATTTTTATTAAAAAAAATAAAATTAAATTTCCATATTAGATTTAGCTATTTCAAAAGTGCCAAATCTTCCTAAATTTAATCTTACTTCATTTTTAAACTCAGAAGAATAAAGATTTCTAAAAACATAAATCTTACCAATATCAATGGAATCTATAACATTATCCCATAATGTCAAAAGAATTGTACCAGTTTCATCTTCTAAAACTGCCTCACAAACAGTATGCTCTATATTGTCTATTTTTGAAGTAACTTTTCTTGGTTCTGTTTTATTAACAACTTTCGCAATTAAATCTATTTTTTTTTGAAATGGTTTTATATCTTTTATCTTCATATTAATCGTTTTTTATAAATTTTATTTGTATATTAATTTAGGATAGAAACAAATATATATGTTTCTTATTTAAAGATTTAAAAAATTAGAAGAGGATGATTTATTTGTGTCCAAGAAATACCGTACTGCTTGAATTTTTTTAAGATTAAATAAAAAATTAATTTAAATATTATAATTTATAAAATATTATATTAGAAAATCAATTATTTTCCAGAAATAATCTCTATAGCATCATTATGTTTCAAAACATAGTCTTTTCCTAAAAGCATCTTTGTTTTAACATCTATTGCTTTTATGAAATTATCCCCAAAATCACTATGCAATTTATATGCAAAATCTAAAGCTGTTGAACCAGGTGGCATTAAAAAACAATCAGGAAGAACACGCCCTTCTTTGTCTTCAAGTTTTTTTGTACCCGCAGGATAAACTGCAATATATTTTAAAATATCAAATACAACAAAATCTAATATATTTTGTACACCAGTACTCCCATAAACATCCAAAATAGTTTTTTGTATAAACTCTAATGCATTTTTTTGTTTTTCAGAAATATCTGTTTTTAAAAGTTTAAATTTATTATCACCCGGAAGATATTCTATAACCCCTGATTTTTCTGCAGATTTAAGAGCATATTCGCATTCTCCAGAACAGGGAATTATTTTTAAATTAGGAAACTCAGTTTTTATTTTTTCCAAATTTTCTTTTGCACCAGGAATATCAATTTTGTTTGCAGCAATAATTATTGGCTTTGATAATTCTCTTATTTTTTTTGTGAACTCCATTAATTCATCATCTGCCCATTCAACAATATTTTTTTCTT
>ERZ795051.2293-NODE-2293-length-21668-cov-6.630917_pt1 | contig 21668 bp, 17 predicted proteins | sample MGYA00375135_ERZ795051 | MGnify/ENA primary metagenome ERZ795051 (study PRJEB30180, sample SAMN05720222) | activated sludge metagenome | isolation source: Anaerobic digester | place: Japan | collected 2015-05-26 ... | reverse complement strand
AGGGCTATGCACTTTTTCGAGCCCCTTTTATGCACTTTCTACTTGACAAACACAACCACGACCGCAAGATTTATTTATCCGACGGCAGAGTTTATCCGCTCGGAGAGATACTTCTGCGCTATTTTTCATCAATTATAAAGGATCTGGAAGATATTTATGATGTATGCAAACGTGCAAAATCACATCTGAACATCGGTTCTGAATATCAACCTTATGCAATTGGTGAGAGAGCACAAAAGATTGAAGATACTTACGAGCGTATCTTTGATATTGCAAAAAAGCTGCCGCCATATGATAAACAACACTTCCGCAGAGGAGTTCTTCAAAATCTGTTTGCTTATTACGACGACTTGTTTGTGAATTATTATAGAGGACAGGAAAATGATGATGAAGACGATGATGACTATTATTTCATAGACAGGTCAGAGGGGATTGACGACGGATATATCAGCGAAAATCTCAACGAGCTTAAACGTCTTCCCAACTATCACCTTGACGACGAAAAAGCATTGAATGATTCTGAGAAAAAACAGTATGCGATCGAATTCATTTCGCATATCAGAAAGATAGCTGATGAGTTTGAAACATTTGTCGCCGATCTGCTGCGCGTAGAACACGTTCTGAAACCATTTGCCGACGAGCTATGCGATCACAACAGCTATCCTTCGAGTGAAAAGGTCATCGAAGTTTTTCAGAAGTTCACTGTGACACATAATCTCAGCAGCTCATATCTTAATCTTGAATCCAGCGGCAGTATGTGCATGGGACACACAATAATTGAAACAAAAAAAGGTCCCATACTCTGTGAGACCTATCGTTTCACATCTCTGGGAGCCTTTCTGTATTTTGAATTGTTCAAGTGCATCAAGGAAAAGTTTATGCCTGTCAAGTGCCGCAACTGCGGTCGGTGGTTCATCATGAAGCATACTACATTCTCCCACTATTGCAAGCGACTTATAAGCAGCAATCCGCCTAAGTCCTGCCGTGACATATCCATGCGTCACACCTTCAAGGACAAACTCAAGAACGATCCGGTTTGGGAAATATACAATCGCGCCTACAAGCAGCACTACGCTCGTTTTATGAAAAAGAAAATGAGCAAGTCTGAATTTGCTGAATGGGGAGAGTATGCTATTGAGCTGCGGCAGAAGGCTGCCGATGGTGAGCTGGAGATTGAGGAGTATCAGAGGTTAATGAGAATATAGCATAGATGTCACTTGATTAAATCGCTTTGTTGTGGTATAATAACTACATTAAACGAAAGGAGGCGGTAACATGGCATATGAACTGCGGCACTTTGATACTCCGCTAATGAGGTTCACAGCGACTGAGGATACAAGCACGCCCGAGATAGAAATACTCTGGGTGAACGAAGAAAAGAAGGCGTTACTGCCTCTTGATATGGATATTGACGGCGACAGCGTTTCGCGTTGGCTGAGGCACAGGACTATTCCAAAGAATCGAGCATACGTCCACAGCTTTCTAAGCAAGTGCGGACTCAATCTCAACCGTCCTATGAGTATACTAAGCGTATCAAAGGGACTGTCGCTGAACGACTGCTACTGGGTGGTCGAGGAAGGCTTTGAGGGCGGCTTCTCGCAGTACAATCTGTACGAAAACAGGTTCAGCAGAGTGCTGGGACTTATCGCTTTCACAGGCTACGGCAGCTCTGTGAGAACTTCTCTGGCGTCCTGTCCTGAGTTCACAACTAACGGTATGCTGCCTAAGTGCTGGCGCAGAGAAAATGGTATTATACGACTTTACAAGGGAGGAACGAGCGGAGCTTCAAATACAGGCAATGAGCCATACTCGGAATTTTACGCTGCTCAGATAGCAGATGCTCTTGGTATCAACGCTATCTCCTATGGGCTGTCAAAATGGCAGGGTGAACTGTGCTCCACCTGCGAGCTGTTCACAAGCAAGGATTATTCATTTATGCCTATCGGCAGACTTGTCAGCAAGGGCGGTATGAAAGCTGTCCGTGAGTATTACGAATCACTGGGCGAGGAGTTCATAAATGCGCTTGACGATATGCTTGTGCTTGACGCAATAATTTGCAACGTAGACAGACATTTCGGAAACTTTGGCTTCTTGGTGGATAACCGCACTAACAAGATAGCTGCTCCTGCACCACTTTTCGACCACGGTAACTCACTTTTCAATCTTGCAGGCAGAGACGATCTTGCTTCTGATAAGGCGCTCAGTGACTATGCAGATACGCTTGTACCGTGCGTTTATGACGACTTCATCGGCACTGCGAAACAGGTGCTTACCAACAGGCACAAGGACGGACTTCGCAGGCTGCTCGACTTCCGCTTCAAGCGCCATTCAAGATATAATCTTGATAGTAAACGACTGAAACTCATCGAGGTGCAGATACACAAACGTGCAAAGGAATTGCTGAAGTAAACAAGCTGTTCAAATTACGCAATATGCAAAAAAGCCGCAGGGATCACCCTGCGGCTTAGTTATTATCAAATATTCAAGAATTATCATACCTTGTACACTGAAAGTGTACAAGCTTGTTATTGTACATTTTTAGTGTACACATTTTTGTGATTGCAATTTCAAATTCATCGATGTATAATGATGGTAGAAATTCAAAAGGAGGTTACAGCTATGTATGAGCTGAACGATAAGAAAATCGGCGCCCACCTTAAAGAACTGATAGATGAAAGGGGCTATAAGACAACCGCCGATTTTTGCAGAGATTACCTTAAACTTAAGCAGCCAAGCCAAGATATAACAGAAACTATTCTGCAAAATGAAAGGAATCGTTTTGGTGCAATTCTAAAAGGCGATAAGAAAATACAGACTCATGATCTTCCGATACTCTCAAAGCTTCTCTGCGTTTCCTGTGAGGAGATACTTTCGGCTGGTAAGCAATATGCTTCTACAAGAAATCACGTCACAAATTATGAAATTGCTCAGTCACACGACAGAAAAGTCTGGGACGAGTATATGAAGCGTGAGGACAAGTTGTTCTTAAACTGCGACGAATATCGTAAAACAGTAATAGATTACGCTCTCGAATTTAAGAACTATAATTTTATGAAGTATCTTCTTGAGGAAAACTTTATATGGTTTGTAGATAATTCAAAAGAGAACTATGAACTGTACTATTATGGTGCTGATACAAGCATTAAATCTAACTGGGATAGATTTGATATGCCAGATCAGTTTATGCAAAGGAAACTATATGAGGAAGACAAACTTAGAACACAGACTGCTGTTTTGGCAATTGAAAACGGAGACTGCGATGTCTTAGACAATCTACACGCGCGAGAGATACCCGAGTTACATGATGTTACTATATGGGGAACTGACAACTTAGATTTTGTTAAAAACCGGAATGATGATCTGATAGAAGCTATCGCCGCTTCTGAAAATGAAGGAATCATTGCGTACTTCTCTGATGAATTCCCTGTACAAGACAGATGGAAAAGAGAAAACTCTTTGATGTTCCCATTTTTGAATGATGTTATCAAAATAATGATTGACAACAATAATAATAAATGTGCTGAATTTATTATCCGCAAAATGATCGCTCATAATAAATCTACTTATGAAAAGACATATTCTCTTATCAAAGAAGCCTGTCAAGCAGAATATAATGCAATACAAAAGAATAAAGAGAAAATCATCAAGGAAGCATATCAAAATGGTATCAGCCTTGCTGATTTAAAAGTAACATTCAAAACAGAAGAAGAAGTTAAAACCACTATGCTCAATTATTTTAAATTTGACAAAAATACTAATGTTGTATCATTCTTCAGCGGAGCCAAAACGGGAATAGCAACAAATATATTTGGAATTATTCGCTCAAAATGCTCGATTGAAATAAAACAGCTTGTAAAAGAACTCAACGAGTGGTATAACAAGATCATTTCACTGGGAGGTGAAAAGTATGCCGAAATACTGCTATAATTACGATTCAGGCGAATACGAATACATAGACGAAAACGGCTACAGTTGGGACAGGGGCGAATACGTTTACAACTGGGACGACAGTGAATATCGCCGTGAAGAAGAGGAAGAAGAACGCCGCCGCTGGGATGATGACGAAGACGATTGGTAAAACATGAGCCGCAGGTATTACCCTGCGGCTTGCTTTTTGTGTTGCAAAAACTGTTTCCGTATAGGTATTACATGAAATTAGTCTGCTATAGATTTACATACATAAAAATAAGTTAGTTTCAAAATTTTCCAACACTTCATCAGTAACGTTTTCGCATTCTTCACATGAGAGACAAGTTATTCTTTCATTTTATCATATTCCTGTTAATGTCATTCGCTTGTGACTACCTCTCCGGTCCAGTCGATAATTCCGCCGAACTCGTAAATATGTGTATATCCCATATCAGCCAGCTTTTGCGAAGCCTCCTTGCTGCGCCGACCGCTTCGGCAGTATATGAGAATGACCTGGTCGAGGTCGGGCAATTCCTTTGGCTTCTCCGTGCCGATAGACTCGTTGGGAATAAGTATCGCACCGGGGATATGACCACTGTCGTACTCGTCCTGCCGCCGCACATCGACGATAATGTGTCCGTCGTCAGCCTGCATCATTTCCTTTGCCTTTTCCTGTGTTATCTGCTGATAGGCCGCCGCTGCAGAAGCCGCTGTTGTATTGACTTCCGACTGAGTACCTTCCGCCGAACTTGCCCCGTTTCCGCAGGCTGTCAGCAGCATACATAATACGGCGAAAACAGCAAGAGTTGCTCTCTGTGCTTTTGAGTTTCTCATAACAGGTGCCTTCTTTCTTATAGTTCTTTAAGCTTTCCGTCCACAAAGTAATAAATATTCTCTTTCTTATACCCATATTTTGAGCCTTTGACGCTGATATGCGGCTCAAAAGTGAAATAGTCCACCGATGACAGCAGTGCAGTGTTGCCATTTTCGGTGTAAATACGATCGTTTTTGTCCTTTACAATCGAGTGACCGAGATTGCCGAGAAAGTCAAGGTTGATAAATCCGCGATTAGTTATTAGCTGATTGATATGGAAATACAGCTCCTCAAATGTGGTCTGCGGAGTCGCAAAGCTGAGCAGTTCAGCGTGAAGTTTCTCCTCCATAAGCAGACCGTTCCGCCACTCATCGCTGCGGATACTGCTTATATCATCAACTACTTTGCCGCCCTCGAGAATTATCGTTCTTGCGTAGTCGCCCCATATATTATCATTCTGCGGACTGAGATCGATCGTTATAATGTCATCCGGAGCGATAAGTCTGTCGGAGGTCACATACTCCCTGCCGGAGACTGATACTGTGGTCTCGTCACCTGAGAATATAAATGCACCAATATTCCAGTACCAGAATGAATCTGCTCCCAACGCAAGCATTTTATCCTCGCAAAGGCGACGTACCTCGGTCAGCTTCATACCTGTGTGTATCTCATTTTTTATGTATTCTATCGTGTCTTTCGCTATCTTCTGCACTTCGGAGTATTTCATATGATTGCCCTCTTTCTGTTCCGGATAATCCCTGATAATTACATTCTATCATTTTATCTGCAATAATGCAATGGTCAGTTGAAGAAATAATTGCTGATCCGGTGTTATAAATGAAGAATCCCTGTAATCAGACACAAATTTGCTCTGGTCACAGGGATATTGTTATTTTATTTCCTGTTCAAGATCATCAAACAGGTCAGAATCGAAGAAATGCCTAAGAGAAATATCAAGCCCGTCGCAGATTTTCTTAATGGATACTACTCCGGGATTCTGACTTTTTTCATTCAGCATACTATACACAGTTGAAGGCGAAACACCGGAACTGTTTGCAAGTGCGTTTATTGCAATACCATGCTCTTCACACAGCTCTATTATTCGTTTTGCGACAGCTTCTTTAGCATTCATTACAATCACTCCAATGTTTGGGATATATCGTATATTTAATATTACCAAATATCGAAACCAAATGTATGGGATATATCGCAAATCTGATTGAAACGTGTTATAATATACGATATATCCCATATTATGAAAGAGTGATTTTTATGACTTGTACGATCATATCAACAGGAGAGGAACTGAAGCTCGTCTGCAAAAATGAAAATGAACCTCCATATCCCGAGATAAAAGCAAAGCTCCGCGAGAAAATATGGGAGCTTTACTGCAAGGGATATGACAGGTTCTGGGTAAACTGTGAGTATGGAGTGCCGCTGTGGTGCGGAGAGATAATAACAGCATTGGCTATGTACAACGACATTGAGCTGAACATCGCAATGCCATATGAGGAGCAATCTACAAACTGGGTTGAGGAGCACCGTGACCGCTTTTTCAGACTTCATGCCGATTCGGATAATGTTGAGATCATTTCACATCACTACACCAATGACTGCTATGACCTCGCAGACGAGCATATGATAGATGATTCTGATCTGCTGCTTGTAGTCGGAACACACACTGATTGTTACGGAGCTTCCTACGCAAAAGAGAATGGTATAAAAGTCGAGCAGTTATTATTCACGCTGCCATACCAACTGTAATACAAATATGTGTCGATTCAAGAATTATTCGCTATGATTTTGTGTAAATAGATTGATTTATGACTATAAAAATGTGCGAAAGCGCTTGACTTTTGGCTCTGTTTATTGTATCATAGAGAGGACAGGAGGTGCAGTGTATATGTATATACCACGTAAAATAGACAAATTTCTCACTGATTGGAAATCCGAACAGGACAGGAAGCCGCTTATAGTAAAAGGCTCACGTCAGGTCGGCAAGACGGAATCCATAAGGCACTTTGCCGCTGACAATTATGACAGCTTTATTGAAATAAATTTTGTTGAAGAACCGAAATACACGATGATCACTTCCGACGGATACAAAACAGACGATATTATAAAAAACATCTCGCTCATTGATCCTTCAAAGAAATTTATTGACGGCAAAACACTTATATTTTTTGACGAAATACAGAGCTTTCCCGATATTGCCACAAGTCTCAAATTCTTCAAGCAGGACGGCCGTTTCGATGTGATATGCAGCGGCTCTATGCTCGATATAAATTATCGAAAAATCGAGAGCAACAGTGTAGGCTTTAAGAAAGACTTTACCATGCGCTCGCTTGATTTTGAGGAGTTTCTCTGGGCGAAAGGTTATGACGATTCATTCCGCGAAAACCTGTTCAGCCACATGATTGAGCAGAAGCCGTTCAGTGAGCTGGAGCTCACAGTTTGCCGCTCGCTATTCCTGGACTTCTGTGTGCTTGGCGGTATGCCTGCGGTGGTTTCGCAGTATATCGAAAACGGCACATTTGAAGGCTCCCTTGATACGCAGAGACAGCTTCTCGTGGACTACAAGGAGGATATTCGCAAATACGCAGAAGGCGTTGACCAGACTCGTATTTTGAATGTGTTCAATAGGATCGCTCCGCAGCTTGCAAAGGAGAACAGGAAGTTTCAGATATCAAAGGTCGCCTCGGGAGCTCGTTTCCGCGATTACCGCGGCTGTATAGACTGGCTCGTTGATGCAGGCATCGTCAATCCCTGTTACTGTCTAAACTTTCCTGAGTTGCCACTAAAGGGAAACTACGATGAGGATAAGTTCAAGCTATATTTTGCAGACAGCGGTCTGCTTGTGGCAATGCTCGACGACGAGGCACAAGACGATCTTCGCGCAAACAAAAACCTTGGCGTATATAAAGGCGCTCTCTATGAAAACATCGTAGGGGAGGCTCTTGTTAAAAGTGGCTGCGACCTCTATTACTATCGCCGTGAGGATTCCACACTTGAGCAGGATTTCTTCATGCGTACTAAAGATTCGCTTGTTCCTGTTGAAGTCAAGGCAGAAAATGGCAGGGCGAAGTCTCTGAAAACGCTGATAAACTCCGATAAATATGCTGATATTAAATTCGGCGTAAAGCTGTTCAATGGTAATGTCGGCTATTCGGATAATGTATATTCATTCCCGTATTTCTGTGCATTCCTGCTTAAGGAGTTCCTGCAAACTAAATAAAAGAAATGATCCCGAAAGCGGTCTTTAGCTGACTGCTTTCGGGATTGTTAATGAATTCTTTATCTCATAGAAGTACTCAGGTGAGGCAATGGCAACGATATCCGCATTCCTTAGCTTCTCATATATCTGCACAATGTCATCATTCTGGAAACATTTATTGCCTTCGCGCGTGAAACAGCTGTTGCAATCTATGCAGAGATTGATATTATAATCGGCAACAGATACTATCTCAACGTTATTATTCTGGGAACTCCTTCTGTAAAGCTCTGCGCCAGCCGCACAGTATTGCCATTTTTTCTCATATTGCCGACAAGTATTGCTATGTTGATCATTGCTATCACTTCTGAAATTTTATATGAAACGTATTTTATCACTTACTTTCCAACATTTCCTCAATCTCGGTCCTTTCTTTATATTTTTCTGTCTCTTCGATTAGTTCATTAATATATGCTTTGTGTTGTAGATAGGATACTTCTGTTAATTGTCTTTTTAATTCTGTAAGGAAATCAATCTTAGACTGAATTAACGGTAACTCGCTTCCAATCCACGAACATGAAGTCGGAAATAAATATAGTTTTTTGAAAGCTGCGAAGTCGTTGTTTATTGACAAATAGTATATAATCACATCTACTCTTGATTTAAGCTCAATATAAGCATTGATTTCAAATATTAACCTCATTTTTTCTATATCTGCGTAATATAATTCAATATAATGTTTCATCCATAAGACAATTTTATCTGTAAATATCGTATCTTTTGAATTATAATGATTATCGAACAGTGAAGAAATGGTCATAGAAATAAAGGGAATCTCAAGAAGACTGTCCATTATCCTGTCAAATACTTCAATATAATTATCAAGATTTACTAGGAAAGCAAGTCTTTCCAACATGTTATAAGATAATATTTGTCTATTCTCTTTATAGCATAACATATACTTGTCGAGCATTGGCGGATATGCTTGAATGATCGCAACTAAATACTTTCCAGAATAATCAAATCCGTTTTGAAAAATCATCTCAAGATACATTGCAGAAATCAAGTCTAAATTATTTCCAAATTTTGATACCAACTCATCTGGTTTTATATTATACTCATTAAATAATAGATCAAAGTATAAATGTATAATATAATGTGAATAGTCTCGCTTTTTGAGAATTATCTCGCACGCTTTAATATAGATATCACGATCATACTTATCATATTTTGAAAGGAACTCTAATCTTCTTAATGGTGATGACGTTATATAGGAATCGGATTTCTCAGTAAAAAAGTATAGTAGTTCGTTGCATTTTTCTGCATCTATTAGTTCTTCAGGCAGTTCATAATAATATGCAAATTCCCAATTATTAATAATTACATCATTTGCTAATATTATTATTTCTCTTACAGCTTCATCGTCCAGAAAATTAAATAATTTTGAAACGATGACTGGCGGATAAAGAACGTCATTAAAGTCCCATTTTGTCAAATAATACTTAACAGCTTTAAGAAAAACGTCCTTATCATTATATGCACAGTTAAATGCCATACCGATACTTTCTTCAACTTCGTATTCGAGTTTACCAATTCGCTTCAAATCATAACCTAAATCGATAATGCTGATCAATGCTGTTTCAGGACTATTGCAAATATATTCTCTTATGCAGTCTTCCTTATGACTTTTTCTTTCTTCCCACCCCTTAACCTCTGTATGTCTATCATCAAGCAGGTGATATAATTGATATTTTTCGGTTTTATAAAATTGATCTAATTCGAAGGAGGCATAATTGAATGCATTGCATATCATTTGAACATGTTCAACACCAATAATAGCTTGAGTGCTATTACAACTATATAAAGAGTAAAGCATTTTAGCAATATATGGCAAATCCATCTTTAGAAAGTCTTTGTTATTATCTTGTATACCGTCTCCATAATGTATAATAACGTCAAGTATTCTGTCAGAATTAGAAATATCATCAGATAGTTTGACAAGTTCTTGCCATACTATCTGTCTAAATACACATAATTCTTCTGAATAAGGCATCTCTCCATATATGTAACTAATAGAACCATGTTTATTTTCAGTTTGTTCAAAGCGAAGCTTTAAGAAGTGTTCAGCTAAATCAAGAAATAATACGCTAATATATCTGTTGGTCCAGTTTTCAGATTTTTCAATCAGCTTATTAACAAAAGCAATTTGATTTCCAAAATAATTATGCTGCAAATGTATTTTTCTTATGCTTGAAAGCTGTTTCCCATAGCTTAACACGTCATTATAATTAGCTGGACATTTTAGAAAATACATAAGCAACAATTCAACAGCATTATTAAACTCTTCGGCATTAGGATTGCTACCATATGAGGCTAAAACATCAAGCCAGTCACTTGTATACCTGTTGTACTTCGGGTCTGCTTTTAGTTCTTCCGCATCAATATGTTTAGGAACAGCTTGTTCAATTCTTTCGTTGATGATAATCAGCGAATCAATTGAAAAGAAAGGATAAAAACGCATAAAGAATTTTTCAAAAATATAAGGTTTACTTGATTTTAGTTTATCCCATACTTTTTTTAATTCTAATTTAATAAATCTAAAATTGTCTTCATCATAAAAATTGTTGGTCAATATATTAATAGATAGAACTGCCTGCTCTTCTGATTTCTCAAAGAATAGTTCTGTGAATCTAGATAAACTTATACTCTTCTTTTCTATAAAAACATAGTATAAAATAAAGTCCGATAAGCATTGATCAGAGTATTTAACACCTTTGTCTTTGTAAATATCTACTATTTCTATATCATGCAGCTTACGAATGCCGGATGTAAAATCATCTATAGTTATGCCACATCCTTCTAACAATTCCTTCATATTAAAGAGATAATCAAGATTAATTCGTTTTATAAAAGCAGCTATGCCAGCGCATTTGAACAACTTTTCATCTATATCTTGTTCCTTGAGAAATGTTCCATAATAGTTTTTGTACAATTCAGAAATGTTATTAAGAGAAGATATACTATTAGTCTCATAAGCTAATTTTCCGGCTATAAATGCAATTCTTGGATTACCATTTGATAAGCTTGCTATCTTTTCAAGTGCCTGTGAATTTAAATCATAGCTTTCCGCTATCATTTTCTCTATTTCTGTATCTGTGAGTTTATCTATCTGAATTAGCTTATTTTTCATAACTGCGTCTGTCTTTGCAGAAACATCTTCTAACGCATATTTGCGTACAGTTATAATCAATTTGATACTATTTGACCTGTCTCTTTAAAATTCAAGGTATGTCTGCAAATTGCTGATCTGATTTGCATCATCGATAAGGATAATATATTGTCCGTTCTTTTTGAAAAAATAATTAAGATCATCCCAAAGTTTCTCGTTATTATTACGAATAATCCGAAACTGATATTCATTTTCTCTTGCATATTGTTCTGCTGCTTCTAATGCAAGACGTGTTTTTCCAATTCCTGCATCGCCAGAGAGCAACACAATATTGTATTCAGAAAGTGCCGTTTTTATATCATTTGTTTCTTTTTGACGAAACATGAATGATGTATTCAAAGGAGCAGCTGTCGGTGCTTTATCATATTTCATCACAAACTCATCTTTTGTGAATATTTGATCGGTTGAAATATGCGAATCATGTTTAGCTAATTCCCCAATACGGGGATTAGATATTCTATCGATTTTTTCGCTAATATCATTAAGCTTTGGTATCATCTCATTTGAAAGGAGCACCGTAGCGAAAAGTAAATCATTATCTATTGACTCTGCATAGAAATCACGATATATATTCAAAATGCTCTGGATAAATAAATCGACTTGTTTTTTTGATTCACTATTCTTTGCATTAGAAAAATGGTGAACTTTAGCAATGATTGCTTCTTTGGCTGTTACTCTTTCATCATAACTTGTTCCAAAAAGATAATTATTTATTTCATTATTAATATTATTAAAGCAATCCAAAACGCCTTGCAAATCAAACTCATTTTCCAAATCAATTCTTTCAAAATCCTTCTTATAAAGAAAAAGAAACTCGTTAAGTCGTTTTTTTAATTGCCTTTCATCATTTTGGTTTTTCAGCTTGTCTTTAAACTTATCAAATCCAAATGATACGAACCACTCCGAAAATATTTCAATCAACATTTTTAATCACTCCCCGTATTTGAAAACTAATTTGCTATCTGATTATTATCATAATAAAAGCAATATTGGGATTTTGTTTTTTAATTAACATCTGCTTTGATACACAAATTATGTTATAACCATACAAAAACCTGAACGATCCCTAAAGACGCATTTCCACTACGATTAATTCACATTAAGAATTATTTCTAATAAATTCTTATCATTCCTCCAATCAGGCAGCATTATCTGTAAAAGAGAGTAGAACTGTTTTGAATGATTAGGATGAATAAAATGGCAGAACTCATGATACACCACATATTCGATGCAGTTTTTGGGAGCTTCAATCAATCGTTTATTAAGCGTTATTATACCTTTATTCGGCAGACAGCTGCCCCAACGGGAGGTCATATTGCGAAGTTTCAACTGAGGAAAATCAACCCCATACGGAATGAATTTCTTATGAACTTCGTGCATTATTTCGCTGAAGATGATATTGCACTGCTCATTCAGCCAGTTGTTGAGAAGGTTCTTTTTTCTGTTATAATAGTCGGGACGTCTTACATGAATGTAAACATATATGCCGTCGGTATTCACATACTCCTCTGCATCTTTGATAATGCTTATCCGCATATTCTTTCCGAGAAGTGTAACATTTTCTCCGCTGACATATTTCATTTCAGTTTTAGGTATCTCATTGCTTTCAAAAGTATCAACAGCATTTCTGATATACCTGCACTTGCTGATAACAAAAGAATCTGCTATACTCTCGGCAACATTCTCAGGCACTGAAACAAAAATACTTCCGTTATGGCGTATTCTGAGATTTATGTTTTTGATATTCTTGCGCTCAAAAATATATTCAATATCTCCGCACTCAGTTTTAACTTTTCTTGTTTCTGTTGACAATATTTTCATTAAAACCTCCTGAGTGCAATGGTTTTAACGTTATCAATGATCTTATCCATAATCTCAAAGCTAAGATCCCAGTTATTATTGTCGCTGTAATCGTAGAGAAGATCGTCCAGTGCATGAGATATTTTCTTGTGAATGTCAATGTTTGAGGTCCAGTCTACTTTGCTGTATTCCTTTATGATGTCTGTTATATCCGCCGACAGATCAGCTACTATATCTCTGTTTTCTGAAAGCGGTATTACTTCATCAAGTATAGCTGAAACAACTCCATAAAATGCCTGAGCATGAACATTGTCTTTAATTCTTTCAGGATACTTGAGTTCAGTTTTTCCGCTGCGGTACTCCTCCATGATCTTAGTCATCTTTTCAAGATATTCTGCTTCACTTATTACCTGCTTTTTGTACAGTTCGAGAGCTTCTTTTATTTTCTTTGAGAAATTATCATAATAAGCAGGGTTTTCGTCATATTTTTCGGATATGCTTTTAGTCATTCTTGAACGAATGGCATCTGCCTTTGATCTTGCTGAGCCAAGTTCGTTCAGTTCCTTTTCAAGTCCGTCTGAATCCAGAATATCAACCGGTGCTGTAACAATTTTCAAGCCTGTTACCGAAAGATTTTGATCAAGCAAATTCTGCATTATAGGCTCATATTCCTTATTGTCGATAGCATCAGCATAGCGGAGTTTTACAGACTTTCTGATCTTAGAGAACATGATGAATTCAGATTTATACCTGTTTATCTCATCATGGGGGACAGCTTCGTAAGCCTTCTCGGAATTGACTACAATAGCAAGAGCTTTTCCGAATTTGCAAAGAAGATTGTAGAAGTCATTACGTAGATCGTCATCTTCCAGCTTGTCCTCATATTCATTTACATCATTTTTGTTTCTGATGCCTATGAAGAGTTCACAGAGCTGAGAATATGATTCGCGAAGTTCTCCAACAACTGTCATAACGTCAACGATCGCTCCTGAAAGATCAGTGCCTTCATAGTTTTCAAGACCTGCACCGCTGTACATATTCATAGCAGTATCGAGTTTCTGAATAAGACCACGATAGTCAACAATAAGACCATAATCCTTGCCGTCATAAAGCCTGTTTGTACGGGCGATAGCCTGAAGCAAGCCGTGTTCTTTCAGTTCTTTGTCGATATAAAGCACTTGACATACTGGTGCGTCAAAACCCGTAAGCAGCTTACTGCAAACAATAAGGATGTCGATGTCACCGTCGCAGAATTTATTCTTGATAGTTTCTTCGTATGTATCAGCATCACCATACTGTTTCATCATCTTGTTCCAGAACGCTATGACTTTGTTATCTGTCTCGGACAGTATATCGTCTTCACCCTCACGCATATCGGGAGCTGATATAACAACAGCACAGTTAAGACTTCCAAGCTGATCAAATACTTCAAGATAACGTACAGCGTCACGCTTGAAATTGGTTGCAAGCATTGCTTTCATACCTGTATTCTTTACGCTGTCTGTAAAGTGTTCTTCAATATCAAGAGCTATCCTGCGGATTCTTGCATCGGTAGAAGTCAGGCGCTTGATGCTGCTCCATTTCTGCTTCAGGTCTTCACGCTCACGCTCGTTAAGACGGCGAGTAGTCTTCTCAAACCACAGGTCTATATTATCTTCGTCGACCTTCTGATCTACGAAACGTCCCTCATAAATGAGCGGAACTATCGCTTTATCATCAACTGCATCCTTGATAGTATACTTATGGATATAGTCACCGCCGCCGAAACGTCCGACAGTGGATTTCTCCTTTTTCATCAGCGGAGTACCTGTAAATCCAATATAACATCCGCAAGGGAATACTATCCTCATTTTAGTCGCAAGTGTTCCATAGTTACTGCGGTGACTTTCATCTACAAGCACAAATATATTGCGGTCATTGATCTTGATTTTTTGATTTTCGGCAGTATTGAATTTATTGATTATCGTTGTCACAACATCAGCTTTATCGCTCTGTATCAGCTCGACAAGATGCTTTCCGGATGTGGCTTTTGCCGGCGAAAGTCTGGTGTGTGCGAATGTCTTGGCTATCTGGTTATCAAGGTCTTTACGGTCGGTAACTATGATAACTTTCGGGTGACAGCTTGTAAGTTCCATGAGGATATACTTTGCAAGCATTACCATTGTAAGGGACTTTCCGCTGCCCTGAGTGTGCCATATAACACCACTCTGACGGTTGCCGTTTTCATCGTCGGTGTTGATAGTCTTAATGATTTTTCGGATAGCGAAAAACTGCTGATGTCGGCATATCTTCTTTATGTTCGCATCAAAGACAATGAAATACTTTGTAAGTTCCATAAGCCTGTGCCTGTCAAAGAGCGACACGATATCCCTGTCCTGTTGAGCGATACTGCGGTCGGTGATATGCTGTGAAAGCAGTCCGTCAAGCCATTCAGTATCTTCTTCTCGCCATACATTCCAGAACTTCTTTGCAGTTCCTGTGGTCGCATATTTGAAGAAGTTTTTATTAGTCGCAGCAACTACCTGAGCGAACTTGAAAAGCTGAGGAGTGTATTCCTGTTTCTGATTGCGTATAGTCTGCTCAACTGCCTGTTCTACGGAGATTGTCGGTGCTTTGCACTCTATCACTGCAAATGGAATTCCGTTGACAAAAAGAACAATATCAGGACGGGTATCATGCTGACGGTCTGCGCTGTGAACAGTAAACTCCTCGGTAACATGAAAGACGTTGTTTGTAATATCGTCCCAGTCTATGTATTTCAGATTGAAATTCATAGTTCTGCCGTCGGGGAGAGTTTCGGGATAGCTTCGTCCGAGCATAATGTCATTGTAGACCTTTTCACTTGATACAACAAGGTTGTCCGCCAGCGGCTCGTCTATCTCATCAACTGCTCGCTGTATGTTCTCATTTGAAAATTTATACTCCTTACCGCCGAAAATATAGCTGTTCAGCTTTTCAAGCTGTGAGCAGAGGATGTCTTTGAGAATGACGTTGTAAAGTCCACCACGCTGAGCCTCGCATTCTTCGGGGGATATGTATGTATACCCAAGCTTTTTCAGCAATTCGATAGCAGGGTATTTGCTTATATTATCTTCGAGGTATGCGTCATGATTCATATAGTCACCACCTACTTTAACTAAGTAACACTTATTCAATATTTCCTGGGAGGAAATCTTTCATCTCTTTAATGGTGCTTTCCAAATCCCTTTTCATTTTTTTAGGCGTTTTTTCATTAGCCAAAGAGCTCATTCGCTCCATTGCTTTTATAGCTCCGAACAATGCTGCATCAACATTTAATATCATCTGCTCCGTCTTCATTTTCTCTTTAGCAGCAACTGTATCAACTATTTTCTTTACATACTGCATTAATTCGCTACGAGAAGAATAATCTGCAGGTGCATAGTAGTTTATTCTTCCGTCATTAAAAAGCTGATATACCTTTTGACGCATATCTTTTTCCGGATCATAAACACCTATTGAAAAACCACCCTTGCTTTTAACAAGACGCATACACGGAATATCGGTTGCACTATCGCCTATATAAACGATATTTTCATAAGGTATGTACAGATTGCTCTCCGGCATAGAATCATTTACTGTTTCATCATATTCCTCGAAAATGCCCTTAGCGATTCTGAATATGAACTGAGTTTTATTTGTATAGTTTACTGCCTGCGCAGGCCATACGGCTACCCCATCAGAAGAATAGTAATAGGAAGAAGCATATATACGCTTAAATTTGTCAGCAATAGTACTTCCTTCGATGATCTCTTTCAGTCCTGAGGAAATGATGTAATGCTCAAGGATGACACCTTGTTTTGCAGCATAATCGTTCATTCTGTCGAACCACTTATCTACGCCTTTATAGAGCTTTACATCTTTTCCAATTGCCTGGAAATACTCCTTTTTTATAGATTTATCCCTAAATGTTGAATGCTTGATAAGCTGGTACATCCATGCGAGGTTATTGTCCATAAGATTATCATGAGCCAGTTTTCCAGTTTCCTCCCAGAATGAATTCTTATCAATATTAAACGAAGGGATAAGCGTAAAAGTTTGCATATCATCGGGAGAGAGTGTTTTGTCAAAATCGTAGCAGATTGCCATGCGAGGCTTTCTGTTTCTTATAGTTTCAATCTCTTTTTCTTTTACTTCCTGAGCCATAATTGTTTTATCTTCCATTACATACACCTAACCTTTCTTGTAAGCAATAATTGCTTATTGACTTATAATACTGTGAGCGATTTTTCGTTTTCTTTTATCCGTCGGGGATAATACCACTGTTTACGGCGGATATGCATTTTTGTTTCTTCATTCATTCTATTGTATCTTTTACTTCCTTTATCTGCTCATTAGATACATTTGAGTTCAGAAATTGCTTAAAGAAGTCCTTTAAAAGTGTATCTTTTTGATCTCTAAGAAAAACATATGCAGGTATATTCTGGGTAAAAGCTATTAATTGCTGAACCATGTATTCGTATGTCATTTGTACATATGATGTTCTACTGTTTTTGAAATTGAGACCACCTTGTAGGCAATTGCACCATCTTATATATTGTGCATATTTTTGATCTGTATCTTGTAAACAATGCTGAATCTCTCTATCATTCCTATATTTGGTTTTACCGTGTAGGTAGTCCATAGCGCTTCTAATTTCTTTATAATTATCGTTGTACTGTTTTATATCATCACGAATATCTTTTGCTTTATGATAGCTTTCCAATACTTCATAAAGCTGCTCGTAAATATTATTCTCCATTATAACCCAAGCTCCTTCAAATACGCATCCATCTTCGCCTGCACCTCAGCGATTTCCTTTTCTGTTGCGGCAATATCAGCCTTGACAACATCAATATCAATGGGGGCTTCTTCCTCGAAAGTATCGACATAACGTGGAATATTGAGGTTGTAGTCATTCTCGACGATCTCCTCTTTCGCAGCAACATAGCTGTACTTGTCCACGACTTCACGCTTGCGGTAAGTTTCGATGATACGCTCTATATCGCTGTCACGGAGAATGTTCTGGTTCTTGCCTTTCTCGAAATTTCCGTCACCGCTTGCATCAATAAACAGCACATCAGAAGTGCTTCTGTTCTTCTTGAAAACAAGAATGCAGGCAGGTATACCCGTACCGTAGAACAGGTTCGCAGGCAGACCGATAACAGCGTCAAGCAGGTTAAACTCTATTATTTCCTTTCTGATCTTGCCCTCGCTTGCCCCTCTGAAAAGTACGCCATGAGGAAGAACAACTGCCATACGTCCGCCGTTTTCGTCAAGGCTTTGGAGCATATGCAGAACAAAGGCATAGTCGCCCTTTGAAGTGGGAGGAACTCCCCATGCGAATCGTCCGAAGGGGTCAAGTGAAGCGTTCATCTTCTCTTTTTTCTTGTCCTCGCCGCTGAGTCCCGAAAGGAAACCGCTGTCCCACTTATCGAGAGAGAATGGCGGATTTGCCACAATGCACTGGAACTTCATCAGCTTATCTTCCTTGATATTCTGCGGATTGGCAAGGGTATCCCCCTGCCAGATAACAGCATCATCAACACCGTGGAGGAACATATTCATCTTACACAGCGCCCATGTCTGGTTGTTGACTTCCTGACCGTAAACGGCTGCCTTATGGGACGGAATCTTGCTGTACGCTTTCAGCAGCAGACCGCCGCTTCCGCAGGTAGGATCGTAAATTCTCTCATTTTCCTGCGGCGAAACAAGCTCAGCAACGAGCTTTGAGACCTGACTTGGGGTAAAGAATTCTCCGCCCTTTTTGCCTGCGTCCGAAGCAAAGTTAGCGATCATGTACTCATAAGCGTCACCGATAATATCAGCGCTGTCCAACTGCGTAGGACGGAGGTCAAGCTCATGGAAATCCTCAAGCAGATTGCGGAGAATAGCGTTCTTGTCCTTAGTCTCGCCGAAGTCAACAGTGGAGTTGAAGTCGATAGCACGGAACACGTTGCGGAGCTTCTCGCTGTTGTTATTTTCAATTTCGGCAAGAGCAACATTAATCTTCTGACCGATCTCGTTATCGGTGCGGTTGTCGTAGAGATAATCGAAAGTAGAAGTCTCTGTCAGAGTGAAACGCTCGTTGCGCATAGCACGCTCAACACGGCGCTCGTCGCCCTTGTATTCCTCGATATACTTAGCTTTTGTCTCGTTGTAAACGTCATTCAGATACTTGACGAAGAGCATGGCGAGTATGTAGTCCTTGTAACGGGAGCTGTCTATCTTGTTTCTGAAGCTGTCGCAGGCGCTCCAGAGTACCTTTTCTATATCATTTTTAGTAGTCATTATTATTTACCTCACTGTATTTATTTCGTTCTTACTATGCCTGTAAGCAGTAATTGCATAAGGGCTTTTTTCTTTTGTTTTTCCTGTTCTGACTTACGCTGATGAAGGGTGATAAGGGTGTCGAGAGTATCAAAGTACTCTCCGATTTTTGCCTGCTCATCAATATTAGGTACATTTAACGTTTGTTTATACAGTTCTTCCCAAACGACATTTTTTCGACAAGCACTTGCTCCTTCAGTTGTTGCACGTAAGAAAAAATCTTTTGTAGAATCTTGTTTAACCCACGCTTGAATGAAAAATGGATTGCAGGAAATAAGTTCATAAGTCTTGTAAGCAGGCGATATTATGCCGTTTTCAAAGCGTAAATTAACGTTACAATTTCCTAAGTGCAGATTCTGAGCTGATAAAATCAGATCGTATTTCTTTACTTTAAGGTAACCAATGTTCGTGCTTCCTCTAAAGTGACTAAACAATTCAGAATTGAGAAACATACCTTCTATTGCACAAGATAAAAGAGTATCTTCATTCTCCGTTGTTGTCCTATCTCTCTTTTCCTCGATAAGACTTCCTAACTCACGCTGTTCCCAAGGCTCAGTAAAGCCTTTAAACCTGAGTTCGGGATATTTACTGCCTTTTTTCGGAAACATCTTTTGCAGATAGGCTTTTTTAAGTTCTTTCAACTGCTCTATCTTCTTTTCCTGCAATTCTATCAGCTTGTCCTGCGTGGAGAGTATCTCCGCTATCTTTTGCTGTTCGGGGAGTGGTGGGGAAGGGATAGGCATATTAAATAAATCTTCATTTGTGATATTCATTCTGTCATGTCTTGCGCCATAGTTGGCAACGCTTGACATATACCTATACCAAAATGAACTTTTAAAATAGTGCTCAATATACCCATTATCTTCGTATTCATCGTTAAGTCTGAAAACAGTATAAAGTGGCGACATTACTCCTGTTTCAGAAAAATGTGACTTGCTTATTGGTCCGCATGGAGCAGAAACCGAAATTCTTGGATTGTAGACATAGTCATTCTGCCTTACAACATAATAACCGTCTATGTTTTCATTATTTGAAATCTGTTTATCGAAGTAATCGGTCTGTTTGATGATACCTTGTGTTGCTGAATTGGTATATGTTTCACGATACTTCAAGTCTTTATTCTTTTCAGTGCTATGCTTAGAAATAGTTTTAAGCCTGACTGTTTCCCACTCCACAGGCACAATACCGACTTTCGCTTTCTTGTAGCCTTCGGGGATAATGCCGCTGTTTATGGCGGCTATGCGCTCTTTTATCTCTTTATCCATACTTCTCACATCCTGTTCACCTTATTTATCAGCGCCTTGTAATAGGCTTCTTTCTGCCTTATCTGCCTTTCCAGCAGAACTATTTCCTGCCGGGAAATATCATAAAGCTCAACCACCTGCCGCTGACGTTCAAGGGACGGCAGTTTTATCTCAGTCTCACCGACCATAGTGGGCTTTATCTGTTTCAGCATACCCGTACAGCTCATGCGAAACGCCTTTTTTATGCGGTCTTTGTTCAGATACCACGCTATATACTGCGGCAGAGCCTTCGTTATATCTACTCTCACCACAACAAAATGCGACGGTATGACCAGTCCCGCGTAGTCCTCTGTGATATATGCCGCCGTGTACGGCTCGGAGGTCTTGACAACTATGTCTCCCACCTGAGTGAGGTAGCTCGGCGAGAGCTCCTCCGCGGCGTAAAACGGTATCGTTTCATCTATATTTATAGTGCCGTCGTTATTGACCGCTTTCAGATTGAGCTGACGGTATTCCCAGCTTTTATCGGTAGTTTTGGCTTCTTTCCGTGACAGAACAAGACCTGTTTTCACGGCAGCCAGTTTGGTAAGTTCCATAAAGCCTCCTAAATATTTCGTTATGTACATTATGTAACTCTTTGTGGATAGTATAGCATATCTATCAGAAGATGTCAAGGTTTTCGGAGAATATTTTTTGTTATGTGTAGAATGTTACTCGCTGCAAGGCTGAAAAAATCCCCCTGAACCATAGTAGTTCAGGGGGACTGTTATTAACATCAGTTATCCGCATATACGAACTTCAACATTGATATCTTCCCATATTTTGGATTTTATCGTCTGTCCGTTCGCGGCTCTGAAAGCCTTTGCTTCGTCCAATGTTATATCGAATTTGCACATTAACTCTAACGAGTCGAACTTACCTCTTATCTGCGATAGCAGCCTGACGGGAAATAAATACACCTATCTGGTATAAAAGCGCGTAATATAGACGCGTGTCCTCCCTGGACTGGCAGTGCTTTTACATACTGCCGTTAGCGCAGGAATATACAAGAAAAACAGGCTTAACGGCTATCTTAAATATTGTCATTTGCCTATAATCTTTAATATCTCCGCGGTCTTCAAAGTCTTACCAGAG
>ERZ795051.2281-NODE-2281-length-21763-cov-5.066611_pt1 | contig 21763 bp, 15 predicted proteins | sample MGYA00375135_ERZ795051 | MGnify/ENA primary metagenome ERZ795051 (study PRJEB30180, sample SAMN05720222) | activated sludge metagenome | isolation source: Anaerobic digester | place: Japan | collected 2015-05-26 ... | reverse complement strand
CATCACGAGATTGAACCAGTGCCTGATTATAAATAACAAAACCACCCGAACCAATAATTAAAATAATAACAGCCACAACAGTAACAATCTCAATTAATGTAAAAGACATTTTAAACTGATTAAAACTCGTTAAAATTTTATTTTGATTTTTCCCCTTTGATAGAACAGAAGAAGATTTTTTGAAAAATATATTAAAAGAGGATCTCATTGAAAAAAATTCTTTGTTTAATAATTAACTTTTATTAAATAATAATAACAAAAAGAAATATTTTGTCAAGATTTATTATTTTTTATATACAAACAAATTAACGCCATAATGTAGAGATCAATATAAGCTATTATAATATAATATTAGAAGCAGATTAACGCTACAAAAAACGCCAGATTTATGCCAATAAGTTATTTAAATTATTGGAGATGTTCGAATTGTTAGTTTTAAGTTATAGTTTTGGGTTATTACTAATTTGTAATTTGTACAGTGCAGATTCACGAAGTGAACCGAGGACATTAGCAAAGCGTCTTATTTTAATTTAATTTGTAATCTGTGGTAATCCTTTAATACGTTAATCGATTCTATTTGTAATTCGTAAAAATTTTGTAATTTGTAGGAAATATATCGTTTCTTTAAATGAAAAGCCCTGAACCTTGTATCAGTTCAGAGCTTTTTATCTCCCTCCTTTGCGCGATGTCAAGGTTTAACCTCGACATCGATAACTTCCTGCCCATAAGAATTGGTGCTCCGTTGACCGCCTTTTGGTAGCGGTCCCGCTCGCTCGATCATCATCTGAATTTCTTCGGGGGTCATTAACTGCTCATCACGGAAACGCCTACCGAGTTCGGGAGGAAGGACTATGCCACCACTTCCTTCCCCAGATCCATAGATATAAGGACCTCCACCAGGAGCGCCACGGAGGTGAAGCGTGAATGGTCCTTCCCAGTAATTATCCCATACACAAAGAAGTTTCCCTTCTCTGCGCATCTGGTCGATGATATCCCAGTTGCCCTGATCCACTGCCTGTTGAAGTCGGATCATGTCTTGTTCAAACTGGCTGGCGAGTTGAATTTTCCTCGCGTAACGGACGCCGAGACCACCGGTCCGCAAAGCAACGATCCAGTTTTCAACACTCCCACAGCCAGATGTGTGATCTCCGACAAGGGAACCATCAGAGGCAAGGACGCAGTAGGCCGGCCAGCCACTGGTCTGAAGACGCTCATTCCAGAGTTCAAGCTCCATCCAAGCGCGCCACTCAGGTATTCTGCCCATTCCTGGGAAATCAACCATCCGCCAACTGGCGGTGTTGATGAGTGCTGGGATGTAACCGAACTGCTGAAGGGCGTCTCTGAGTTCCTCAAAGAGAACATAGGTCTCGAAGGGCCTCGCCCCGCGCGATTGCTTGCACAGGAGGACACGCTTCCCGGTCCTCTGGGCTTCTAATAGAGCAGCACCAATGTCTCGAACACCAAAACCGTCCTCGCCATACCAGAGACGCAGGGCCGCCTGGATAAGTGTTTCGTAAAACGCTGGTGAGGAGTTCCAGTCGCAGTCTCTTTCCTCAAAGCTGTAGGTGTCGAGAAGAGGCTCGCCTTGCGGGTCAAGGACAAAAATTTCGTAGCCTCCTAATCCGCCTCCTCTACAATCAAGATTGACTACTTGCTGACCGTCAAGAAAGTAGACGGCTCGCCGTCCAAATCTGTCCCTTATATCAAATTTCTCAAGTCCGGTACCAACCCAGACCATGCGATTGAGGACACGAGCGTTGCGCTGCATCGGCAAGCCGCTCTTGATAGGCGCTACATAGCGCCCAAATAGAGACTCGGGAATCTGATCGATAGGAACGTAGACGTTCTTGAGTAGGTACTCAAAGCACTGCTCGGGCATTTCTTTACCATTGACCCTGACGATCCAGGGTTGATGATCAATGTAAAGCTTATCACCGTCGGATCCACTGGATAGGCTAATTGGTACCGATATGTAACGCGCAGTTCCAGGGAGATAGATATACACGAAGTGATCACGCAGGTCCTGCAGAGCTTGCGGATGCATCCTCCGGAACGCTTGTTGAGTCGCCAGTATGTTGCGAGGATCTCCGCGCAAGAGGAATACCGGCTTGTTTTCACGTTCCGCACGTTCAAAGGCGACCCAAGGGTCTTCCCAGGGGATAAAAGGCTCAACTATTTCGCCTTGGCGGTATCTTGTCAAGACCTCTGAAGCCGTTGCCAAGATTTGGCCCGGCTTCACTGTACCTTGGAGTCGAGCAATTTCTTCTCCATCGGGTGTGAAAAACAACAAGGTCGGGTAGCCAAAAACTTGGTAGTATTGCATAAAACCACGCTCCTGGAAACCTTCGATCTCGCAAGCGACGAAGTTCTCCTGAACACATCTTACGACAGCAGGGTCAGAAAGTGCTGCGAGATTCCGGGCATCTCCCAGAACAGTGGCGTCTGGCAGTTTGGGAAGTGTATCAACCACTTCCCCTAAATATGCGGTTTCATCTGAGGATGCAAAACTGCGAGGGTCAGAGCTGTATACATTGACCAAAACCGGCTTATCCTGCTCCTTGGCCTGCTCAAGGGCGGAGTCGATGTCCTGAGCGAACATCTGGGCCGCTTGCTCAAGCCGAGCGAGCTGCCACACCAGGTCCGGAAGTTGGTTGTGGTTTGACTGACCAGCAAAGACCTTACCCATGGAGTCCATAACCAGGAATTGGGGATAACCGCGAAAGCGAAAGTATTCATCTCTGGATGCACTTGGGTCGAGTCGGACGATGACACATCTCTCGCTAAGTTTGGCGAGAGCCTCTGTCATTTTAGCGCCCTGATCAAAGTTTATACAGACGAAAAGTTGCCCTGAATGTTTAGGTTCCAGGGCGTCGTAGAGGACAAGCACATACTTGCCTGTCCTCTGAGCCTCTGCTACACCATCAGCGAGGGTGTAGAAACCCGGGGTGAAGTAGATGGGAATCCCATGATCGTAGCCAATTTGGAGATTATTCTCCGGTTGATTGGCGATAGCAACTGGTCCAACAAACAACAGAACGAGAGACAAGAAATAACGTTTCATCTTCGACGCCTCCTTTCAGAAGGTTGAGTTTTAGTGTACTACAAAAATTATATAACTTTTTTAAAAAAAATGCAAGATACGAAAAAATTGTATAAAAATTAAAATAAATGTAATTTTTAGTTTTAAAAATTAAAAAATACTACAAATAATATCTGATTATTTTAATCCGTTAATTGATATAATACTTATTGTAAATTTTTTTATTTTGTGTTATTTTTACTTTATTAAATTTATATGGATTTTAAAGATTTTACAATTATCATTCCGACATTAAATGAGGAAGAAAACATTGGTGATCTTGTTACTTTTTTAATAAAAAAATATTCAGATATTCAAGTAATTGTTTGCGATGACGGTTCAAAAGATAAAACAAAAGAGATTGTTGAAGCACTTTCTCAAGAAAATAAAAATGTAAAATTACTTAAAAGCGACAATGACAATATCCATGGAATCTGCCGAAGAGTGACAGAAGGCACAAAAGAGGTAAAAACAAAGTATTTAATTGTAATGGACGCAGATTTTCAACATCCACCGGAAAAAATTAAAGAAATCGCTAAAAATCTTGAAAAAGGGTATGAAATTGTCATTGGAACTCGAAAAAAAGTTGAAAATTGGAGATTTGATAGAAAACTAATGTCTTGCGTCGCCACCTGGCTTGGAAAAATAGTTTTATTTTTAAAAAGAAAAAAAATCCCAAGAGATATTCTTTCCGGATTTTTTGGGATAAAAACAGAAATTTTTAAATGGGCAATAAAAACATATCCACAAAAATTTGAACTACCAGGATATAAAGTTCTTTTTGATCTCCTTAAAATCATACCCAATGATATAAAAATAAAAGAAGTTTATTATACTTTTGGTCAAAGAAAGAGAGGTCAATCAAAAATAAAAACAAAACATATTATTTTATTTTTAAAATCACTTTTAAAATAATAATAATAAGATGAGGCTTTCTCTTAAAAAACATCAAGTTATTTTGATACTTATTATTTATCTATTTTTTTTAATTTGGTTGAATTTTAAGGGGGGTAATATTTTAGAATCAGATGTTAAACTTTATTTTACCTATGCCCAAAAAATTTTTGATGGTAAAATTCCATATAAAGATTTCGATGTTGCATACCCACCACTATCTCTAATATTTTTTATCCTGCCTTATTTTTTTGCTAAAAATTTTCCATCTTATCGATTCGCTTTTGGATTCGAAACAATTATTATTTTTATTTTAACTATTTGGATAATCTCTAAATTGGCAAAAAAAATTAATAAAAATAGTATAAAAACTATAATAGAATTCTTAATTATATTGCTTCCCATACTAATCTTAATGATTGAACGTTACGATATGTTTCCCTCTTTCTTAGCACTACTTTCTTTCTATCTTTTTTCTTCAAAAAAATACTATCTTTCAGGTTTTACTTTTGCGTGTTCCTTTTTAACAAAATTATATCCGATTATCTTTTTACCATTTTTATTTTTTTATCTTTTTAAAAAAGAAAACACAAAAATAGGTATTAATTTTGGTTTAACATTTGTTTTTTCGATTTTAGCCATACTTTCCCCCTTTTTTCTTTTATCAGTAAGCCCGAGCGAATCACATTTTTATAGTTTTACATACCACTTAAATAGATCGCTGCATATAGAAAGTTTTTGGGGAAGTCTAATTTTACTTTTACAAAAAACAAATCTTAAAATATTTCAAACAAAAACTATACATCCTTATGGTTCCTGGGATTTATCTTCACCTTTAACTGATAATCTATCAAAAATAAGTACTCCTGTTATATTAATATTTTTAATTTTATTATTATATTACTTTTTAAAAGAAGATTTTGATGAAGAAAATTCATTTGAAAAACTTTTAAGGTATAATATTGCTTCTCTTTTAGTTTTTGTCTCTTTTAATAAAGTACTTTCTCCTCAATTTTTAATTTGGATTATTCCTTTTTTTGTAATTCTCTCCTCTGAAAAAGAAAAATTTGTTTTATTTTTAGCCATACTCCCAACGTTGATTATATATCCTTTCATTTATAAGAGTATTTTAGAAAAAAGTCTTTTTGCGATATCTATTCTTTTTTTAAGAAATATACTTCTTGTGTATATAACGTTCAATTTTTTATTAACAACTATAAACTCTAACTTTAAAATTAAAGGCAATCTTAAATAAAAAAACTTTCAAAATAGCATTAAAAGCAAACTCAAAAAATCTCTAATAACAAACTAAACGAGTTTAGTCTTGATTATTTATTATTTTTATCACTACTCTTTCCCCATGTCCAAAAGTTATTTACAAAAAAATTCCAAAACCAAGCGCACAAAATTGCAAAAAGATTAGCAATATATAGATTAAAATTAAAATGGCCTTTTAAAATAAAAATTATCAAAAGATTAATTGCCATCCCTCCTAAACTTACTAAATTAAAATTAAAAAATCGCAAAAAGATATTTTCATTTGACTTCCTTCTATCTTTAAATGTCCATTTATTATTAAAAATAAAATTAGAAATTACTCCAAATTCAAATGCAACTGCCGCTGCTAAAAGATAATGAAAATGAAAAAGACTATAAAAAATAAAAAGAAAAAGATAATTTACGCCTGTCCCAATAACGCCGACTAAAGAAAACCTCAAAAATCTTCCAAACCCATCACTTTTAAATTTTTGCACAAAATAATTAAACATAGATGTTTCTTTAATCCGTTAATCTTTTAATTCGTTAATTTGACCTACTTTCACCATGAACGCCAGAAGGGCAGGGTGAAATTATTAAGCCCCTTCCCTTTATCTAGTGGAAAAGCGTAAATCATTGGAGAAAAATAGATAAAAAATAAAATACAAACTAAAATAATAAAAGTAGAGATTAAAATTTTATTTTGTTTTGACTCTTTCTTAATTAAAAAATCAAAATATAAAACAGAAATAAATATTGAAAAACAAAGAGGTGTAAAATAATAATACAAAAATGTTGCCCTATTTGTTAAAAGCATAAATGGAAAATAAGAAAAAATGTAAAAGGGGACAATCTTAAAAACACGTTTAAAAAACAAATCTTTTTCTGTTGTTTTCTCTCCGGGAAAAATTTCATAAGCAAAAGCCTGAAGAACAAAATAAAGTAAAAAAATAAAGGCAAAACACCAAACCATTGGATTTGCTACCAATGCTAAATGAACATTTTCTTGATGATAATAATAAATTGTCTTTGCGCCCAGAGGCCAGGAAAACCAACTGCTTTGATAGGGATGAGATTCTGTATTTATAATAGACATCATTTGAAAATTAAGTTTAATAAATTTCACAAAAAAATTATCTCCTGATTGAATTACAAGTCTACCATTTTCATGTACTGTTTCGTTCAAATTTGGAAGCAAATAAAAATGCATGGCAAAAACTAATATATATATAACTAAGGGAATAAGAATAAAAGCGCAAAACTCAAAAATTTTTTCTTTTTTTAAAAAATTTTTTTGGTTTTTTTTCCGATCAAAATAAATTCCTTCGAGAAGCAAAATTGCTAAAAAAATTCCTCCTGACGTCCATTTAATAGAAATGCAACATCCGAGAGAAATTCCGCAAAGAACTAAATAAATATACCAACCACGAGAAAAAACTTTTTGATTTTTAAACTTGAAATAAAAATAAAAACTTAAAAGTATAAAAAACACCAATATTATTTCCAAAAGAATCAAACGTGATTCAAGCATCATAGCGCTATCAAAAAGCAAAAAACTACTTGCCATACCCCTTGCAATTTTTGAACCACCAAATTCTTTTACAATTAGCCATCCCAAAATTGGTAAAAAACTACCCAAAAGCGCTGGAAGTATTCTAAAGGGTAGATAAGTTTCTTTATTTGGATATTTATGTGGATATTTATAATCAAAATTAGGATCAGGATGAGCACCAAAAATTTTACCAGTAAAAGCAATTAGCATTTTCCCCAATGGTGGATGAGCATCAAAATAATACTGACCAGTAAAATATTTTGAAGCAAAACCACTGTACCATTGTTCATCAAAAACTACGCGATCAGGAATATCCAACCTCCCAAAATGCAAAAATAAACTTAAAGAAAAAATTAAAATTAAAATTAAAATTTCTGATTTTGGCATAATTTTAAATTATTTTATTTTTTTAAGTGTGTCCCGATCAAAAAATATTCTCCATAAAATTACTTTTTTGTCTTTTATATTTTTTAATGAACCTGGTTTTCCTAAAATTCTTTGAATAAAAATTAGAATAGCAGCAATAATAGAAAATAAATAAATTTCTTCTATATTAAAATAAAACCCAAAAATCATTGATAAGATTAAAAAAATAATCATTCCTATGGGCGATCCATACTCTTTTGAAGCAAATATCAATGTTATCCAAATAATAAGGGGAATAAGAAAAATTTCAACTCTTCCATTTTTAACAGATAAAAAAAGTAAAACACCCAAAACAACTGAGCCTCCTCTACCTCCCCAAAATTTCATAAAAATTGGCCACATTTGTCCACAAAGAGCAATGACACCAGATAATATCTGAAAAAATGAAGAAAAACCAAAAATATAAGCAAGGCCTACACAAGCCACGCCTTTAAAAACATCACAGACTCCGGAAAGTATGCCGGGCAAAAAACCAATATTTTGAATAACATTTGAAGCGCTTAATTTTTCTCTTCCAATTTTTCGAATATCTTCCCTTACTATCCATTTTGAAATTAAATAAGCATTAGGAAGCGAAGCAAAAAAATAAAAAAATATTAAAAATAAAATTTCATAAATCATATAGATATATAATCTATTAGGTGTTTTCCTGACGTCATTATTAGCGTTTATTTTGTGTCTATCTTGGCGTCTATTTGCTTCTACATTTAAATATTGTTGTAGGTCTGTCTTGATCGATTTTTGAAATTTTTGCTAATTTTGATAATGCAAAAAGTCCTAACTTCTTTATTGGACTAGGTAAATAATAACATTTTCTTAAAAAATTACCAATACGAATATCTGGCATCAAAATTTTCCGCCAATCCTTCTCATAAATTTCGAGATTTGGATTTCGGAAATCAATAGTTTGAGCTGCGATCTTTGCTGCTTCAAAACCATATATCAATCCCCCGCCAGTATAAGGTTTAATCATTCCAGCCGAATCTCCACAGAGAAAAACTCTTTTACTTATAGTTTTTTTAAGTGGGTAAAAGGGAATTAAAGCAGCTTTAAAACTATTTTCATTAATAATTACATCAAAATTATCTTTTAACCATCTTTCCAATTTTTGCTTTGGTTTATATCTTGGTTCAAGCGCCACACCAACTTCAACAATATCTTTTTTTGGAATTTGCCAAGCAAAAAACCCAGGGAAATTTTTAGAAAAAAATAATGAAACAAAATTAACGTCTAATGTATCTTTAAAAACAGAAAATGGTAGTTCAGTTGTCACTCCCAAAAGAACTTTTTTTTGCCTTGGAAGATTAATTTGACTGGCAGTAAAACTTATGGCCCCATCACATCCTGCAAGAATTTTCCCTTGATAGTGTTTTCCTGATTTTACCCAGATATTTACAAATTTTGTTTTCTCTTCTATTTTAATAACATCACTTGAAAATTGAACATCAACACCAAGATTAATCGACTCTTCTAAAAGAATTTTTTCAAGTTTTTTTCTTTTTATCGCAAATGCCCTACCTTCAAAATCAAAAAATTTTTTTTCTACATAAATTCTTGCACTATTAAATTTCCTCTCAATAAGAATATCTTTTATTAGATTTTGCTTTTTTTTATCCTCTGATAGTAAATCAAAAAATTTTTCTGAAACAAGTCCAGAACAGAGTTTTCCGCCGACTTCCTTTTTTCTTTCTAAAACCAAAACAGAAGCATTCCTGCCCCATTTTTCCTTCAAACTTTTTGCCAAAAACAACCCCACTGCTCCACCACCGATAATAATAAAATCATAAAACATTTTTTATAATACCTCTTCATTTCCAATATTAACACCGGGTTGAGGATCTGTATAAACTCTCCTTTCAATATGAGCTTTAATCTCTGCTTTAGAAAGAATGCGATTATATATTCTCATTTCATCAAGCTCGCCTTTAAAAAATTGGGTTTCTCCTAAATCTTTACCAATCAAAACATTAGCATTACCAGAAAATACTGGTCCTTGAAAATTTATAGTTTGAGCATCTTCCTCTCCATTTATATAAACTTTCACCCTACTTCCATCACCTACAATCACTAAATGAGCCCATTTATTTATTGGCAAATAACCGCTACTTCTTAAAGTGTATGGACTTGTTCCATCTGGACTTAATTTTAAAAAAACTTTATTACCATTGATACCTCCTGGAGTAAAACCAAGATACCATGAAAAGTTTCCACTGTCCCACTTTGAAATTAAAATTGTTTCTTTTATTTCAATGGGTTTAACCCATAATTCAATTGTAAATTTATCCCAACCGTCCAATGCATCACTATCTTGAATTAAAACAGAATCATTGACTCCGTCAAAAGAAAGCGCCGCGCCACTTGAAAATTTTATTGTGTCTTTAGAGTCCCAGTATCCTCCGTCTGCAATTCGAGCAGGGCATCTTCCTGAACCAGGAGAACAACTACCATCACCCAAAATACCATCATTACTTTTATTAGAACTATCGTAAATTATATGACTAGATTCATCCATATTCCACTGACCTAAAAGCCCTTTATCTTGAGAATAATCCTTCGTAAAAGTATCATCAAAATTTAAGAAACCTACTGGTGGATTTTCGTTACTATATGACATATAAATTGTCTTTTGAGAACTTGCAGGAATATCATCTACTTTTACCCAAATTTTTAAAGGATCATCACACCTCTCAATCCAAAAATTATAAAAACCACCAAGACCATCAGAAAAAGCAATATCTGAACAATCGATTTTGTCTTTAAGTTTATTAAAAACTCCTTCTATTTCAAAAGAAATTTGATAATTAAAAAGTTCGTTTGAATTTAAAGTATTTACTATAGTAATTGGCCTCATATATCCCCAAGAACCAACAGTTCCTCCTTCTTGATATCCTACATAAAGTTTTGGACCAAGTGTTGTTGGCGAATAAACTTCATATAAATCAACAAAAAGACCTCCATCTTCGCTTGCTAATTTTGACGGTGAAACCTCAAGTTTTACTATTATCTTAAAACTACTACCTTGGCTATCAGTGAAATACAAAAAACAATGCTCTTTTGGGTTTTGTGAATTATATAAAGGATCTTGAGGTAGCCGAGGGAGAAGGCCTTGCTCAACTAAAGGAGTAAGTATACTTTTCCCTGTTTGCGGATCTATTTCTTCGATACATCTTGGCTGGAAACTTACGGGAAACTGATAATTATTTTTAAGATAATATTCAACCAACGCATTTTTAATTTGATTTGCCTCCTGAATTCTTTTACTATCATTCGCCTTGGTAAATGTATCTTGAACATTTATAATGATTATCGTTCCCAAAATTACAATAATTGCCATCACAAGAAGAAGTTCAACAAGTGAGAAACAAAATTTTTTTTGATACCTATTTAAATAATTAAGCATATTTTATTATAAAAAATAATTAAGAAAATTTATGTAATATCTTGATACTTATTGATATTTATTTATATTAATAGATATTATAAATATCTAATTTAGTTTTCTCCTTTAATTCTTACTTCTGTAAGCACTGGTGTAAAATTTGCCTCTGTTGTCTCAAAAATAGCCCTGTACTGAATATATCTATTATCTGAAAATAACCCTAAATTAATCGGTGATTCATCATTTAAATCAGTCCAAAAAGACCAACCAGCAAGGAAATTTTCACTTTTGACTCTTGTTTGCAAATATAATTTTTGCCCTTTTCTTAAAGAATCCCAATTAAGTGTTTGCCAAATTGTACTATCTGAGTCTGAATCATAAACATTACTTATGTAAGTGCCAGATGTTTTTCCATAAATAAGATAAATACTTTTAGCGCCAATCTCTGTATTATCTGAAGTTCCATCTTGCCAATCACCCTGATTATCTTCCTTCCATTCACAATCCGTAGCGCCAAGTTTTACGGAATGTAAAAATGGTGTAATCCCAACAGCGGGGGATGAAAAATTAACCTTGTATTGAATAAATCTTGCCTGGGGATTAGAAAGCACTGCTTGAAGATCAGAAATAGATGAACTTGTTATTTCAGATGACCAAGATGACCAAGAATAATCCCCTTCTTCGTCACCAAATTGATAATTAGGAATTGAAGAAGCATATCTACGAACCCTAACCCAATCCAACTTAAAATCACTATTTGTGGACTCTGTACCACTAAAATAAATTCTTGATAAACCTGCTATAGCAGAACCATGCGATCTGCTTATTATTTCTGTCTCACTTGGATAGTTAAGAATACGCCAAGTATAATTACTTGAGGTATTTTCCCATCTTAAAATATACCACGTATTAGCATTAAGATTAACACCAGTCCATCCATTCCAAAAAATACTTGGATTAAAAATTCCATAATCATAGCCAGTAGGCGAACCAGTACCTGATGATGTCGTTAAATATAATCTATTTCTATAATTTGATGGATGTTGATATTTAGCTTCGACAATAAATGGAGAGGGTGCAGTAAAATTAGTATAAATTGTTGGATTAGTACCGCTATCAAGCGTAACTATACTATTACTTACTGTAACATTGCTACCACTTTGAGTCCATTTATTAAGATTATTAAAATCATCAAAAAAATCAAAAGTATTGTTTCCATTACTGACAAGAATGGCAGAATCATTACCATAATATATATATATTTTTTTTGTACCACTTGGGATTGTCGGAACTTTTACCCAAATATCAGCTGATTCTCCATCTGTTTTTGATTCAATCCAATAAGAGAGAATTTTAGCACTATTTGTAGGTGTAATTTGAACTGAATTTAAAGTAGGTGTTTGAGAAGTGTCGCTTGTTGAAAGGTCTACTTTATATTGAAGATATCTGCCAACAATCCCGGAAAGAGTAACAGGAGAAGTTGTATAAGCACTTGACCAAGAAACGCCGGCCAAATCAGAAGTATTTCCTGCGCGAACTTTTATTGAAATATTAGTATTTGCTGGTTTATTAAAATTCCAATTCAGAGTCTCCCAAGTTTTCTCTGAACCAGCGTCATAAATATTACTCACATAATAACCAGGAGTTTGATAAGTACCGCTACCTCCTCCCTCGCCTTGAACTAAAACATCATCAATCGCCCAACCTGATCCACCTATCTCATCTCCAGTATTATATCTCAACATTAATACAACATTATTTAATCCATCATATGCTGAAATATTATAATTATATTGATGCCAAGCGCCATCATTTGTCCAAGAACAGGAAAGACGTGTGCAGTTTGTCACGCCACCAGAGCCATTGTCCTGACAAACCCTCAAATCTTTAGAATCAGTCCATGCCTCTCCATAACAACCACCATCTTCGTCGCTTTGCCAAACCTTCAAGCTTAAAGAAGAATTATCAGAAGAACTTAAATCTAAAATTGGACTTTTAATCCAATTGTCTACCCATGCACCACAATGTTCGTCAACCATAGCATTGGTTCCAAGTCCAGCTCCACAAATCGTATTTGTCCTTGACCAGCTATGTCCGGTACTGTAACCTGTTGTCCATCCCTGCATTCCATCTTCAAAATCATAAAAATATTCTATGCCCGGGGACTCATAATATAAAGTAATATTATTAGCATTAATATCAACATTACTTTTTTCAGATGAAGTCCAATCGCCAGAATCATCTTCACTTAAAAACGCGCCATTAGGATCAATGAATCTTAAATCATCAAAATCAGATTGCATATCAGGATCATAAGCAACGTTGAATTTTATTTGATAATCCTGAAGATCGTTTCCTGAATTTGAAATTGTAATAGGTTTTCTATAATACCAATTTGTATTCCACCAGTCAGAAGGAAGTTCGCCTATTTTATATCTTGTCCGAAGTTGAAGAGAAATATTGCCCTGCCCTAAAATTTCATCAATATTTTCCTGAGTTATTTTTTTCCACTGGAGCGTCAACCAATTTATAGAAGAACCGGCATCGTAAACATTACTTGTATAACTCCCTGATAAAGAATATTTGCCATCACTTTCAGTAAGTAAAATTCGATTATTTGTAGCATCAATTTGGCTATTTTCAAACGTGCCATCTTGCCAAGCACTATTATTATTTTCAAGCCAAACTACTCCTCCTCCGCCCGCAATTTTTATAGAATTATCACTGCCAAGAACATATGGAGTCTGCCAATAATTATTGGTTTGAAAATTAATCTTGTATTGAATATATCTTGCTGAAGATGGAAGAAGTGTTGAAAGATCTATTGTACTGCCATCTTGTTCATCGGACCAAGAAATCCCACTTAAATCAGAAGTATTTCCTGCGCGAACCTGAATTGTTGACTGCGTTTCGCCCTTGTCAAAAGCTAATTCTTGCCAATTTGTTGCATCGCTGTGAGAATCATGAAGGATACTTGTATAAAAGCCAGCATTTTTATATTTTGACTTTGAAAATACCTTCCATTCTTTAAGCCCACCTCCTCCAATTACTATATCACCACCATATCCTGGAACAATAACTCTAATCTTGGTTGTAGTTATAGGAGTACTAAGGGGAAAATTATGCCAAACATCAAAAGTTTGACAGCAAGAATTTGATTGCCATCCACTTGGTGTTTGCCAAGTGCTTCCATTCCAATACTGAAAATAAAAATTTCCAGGTAATGGGCTACCTTCGGGTTCATAAGTGTGTTTACCCCACATTATAGAAACCTTACTAATTTCTTGTTGATTTTGCCATTCAAGCTGCCAAATTGGCCCATACTCACCTGTTTCCCAATCATAATAATAAGCGCCATTGCCCGTTGATATATTACCATCATTAATATAAGAGGGAGATGTGTAACAAGAATATTGGGCACCAGAACAATCTACACCGCCTCTTGCAAGCGAAGCCGTAGCATTTTGAGAAATCTCATTTTCCTCTAAACTAATATCATCTTGATTTACTTTTGTATTTTGCGCTTCTCCTTCATTCCAATCAAGAAATTTTGTAAATATCCAAGTAAAAAGATTTGGACCTGAGGGAGACGGCGACTGCGTTGGCTCTGGTGGTTGATATATTTCATATGCAAGTGTTGCACCCAATGATGATGGTGAGTAAACTTCATAATAATCATCATAAAGCCCACCGTCATTTTTAGATTCGTCAAATAAAATTTCCAACTTTACAAGCATCTTGAAATGCTGACCTGTCTCATCTGTAAGATAAATATAGCAATGTTCTTGGGTTTCATTATATTCTTCTTGATAAAGAGGATCTTTTGGTATATCAGATAAATAATTATTATCAATCAATATTTGGAATATACTCCCACCGCTTTCTTTATCTTTTTCAATACAAACAGGATGCTCGCTCTTTGGATATTCTTTTAAATTAGTATAATACCAAACAAGGGTTGTTTTTAATTGATTAAGCTGGGCAATTCTTGTCGTATCACGAGCAACCTTTTTTGATTGACCCATATAAGCTAAAATTACAGCAGCCAAAATTGCAATAATAGTTATAACAATTATAACCTCAATTAAACTAAAAGATTTTTTTTTAAATCGACCTGCAGAAAATTTTGGAGAAACTTTTTTTTTATTAGGAGAAAATAATTTCTTATTTAAAGACAAAAGAAACATAGTTAAACCTCAGATTTGTAACCCGAAGGAATAAAAAATATTAACACTTAAAAACCAAAAAAGTAAAATATCAATAAGTAAAAACACCTACCTCTGATAATTTATCCTCTATTTTTATTAATAATATTATCAATTAATCCGTATTTTTTTGCCTCTTCGCTTGTTAAATAAAAATCTCTATCAGTATCTTTAGCAATCTTCGCTATCGGTTGACCAGTATGTTGAGCTAAAATTCTATTTAATTTATCACGAATTTGAATAATATGTCTGGCAGAAATCTCTATTTCTACTGCCTGACCTCCTGCTTCGCCCATCACTTGATGAAGTAAAATCTCTGAATTTGGCAAGGCAAATCTTTTACCTTTCGCCCCTGCTCCAAGAAGAACAGCGGCCATTGATGCTGCCATACCAATACAAATAGTAGAAACATCGCACTTTACGTATTGCATTGTATCATAAATTGCAAGACCAGCTGTTACCACCCCACCAGGACTATTAATATAGACTTTTATATCTTTTTTAGGATCTTGGTTTTCTAAAAATAAAAGCTGGGCAATGATTGAATTTGCTACATCATCATTTATTTGCCCGCCAAGAAAAATTATTCTCTCTTTTAAAAGTCGAGAATAAATATCATAAGCACGTTCGCCGTATTGACTTTTTTCTATAACTGTTGGAATTAAATTCATAAATTTAATTTAAATTAAATTTTTCTAAAAGTTCAAAAACCTTTTCAACCCTTAGATTATCTTCAATATACATCTTTAATTTTTCTGGGTCAAGACCCTCTTCTCCTAATTCTTGACTTTGAATATCTTTCCCAACATCTTCTATTTTTTGATACCTTTTTAGAAATTCATTGGTTTTCTCTTCTATTTCTTTTTCTTCCACTTTAATATTTTCTTTTTGAAAAATTTCATTTATTGCAAGCATCATCTTCACCCTCTTTTTCGCATCTTCTTCCCAATCTTTTTTGAGATCATCAACGGTTTTTCCAAGACCCTCAAGATACTGATCAAATGGAATGCCGGTTCTTTCAACATTTTGCTTGAAGTCTTCTATCATAACATCTTTTTCTCTGTCTATTAAAACTCGAGGAATATCTACTATTGTATTTTCGGAAATTTTTTCCAAAACTTTCATTCTCCACTTTTGTTTTTCCTCATCTTCTTTTTCTATTTTAATCCCTTCTCTTATACTTTTTTCCAAATCATCTTTATTTTGAAAATTTCCAAGATTTTTTGCAAATTCATCATTTATCTCTGGCAATTCCAATTCAAATAATTCCTTAAGTTTTATTTTGATATCTAATGGCTTGCCTTGAAGTTCTTTTTTCCAAAAATTAGAAGGTGCCATCAAAGAGAAACTTTTTTCTTCACCTTCTCTCATTCCTAAAATTTGCTCTTCAAAACCAGGAATAAATTTATTTTTTTCATCAAATAAAATAAATGATTGATCTTTAATATCACCATTTTCAATTTTTGCATTACCAAAACGAATCTCGCCATCAATAACCACAAAATCCCCCTTCTTTGCCTCTCTTAAAACCTTTTTAAATTTTGCCCTTGACTTTTGAAGGGACTGGAGAGTTTCTTTAACCTCTTCTTCAGAAACGCTAACTTCTTTCATCGGTGTCTCTTTTGCAATTTTTTTATAATCTGGAAGGATTACTTCGTCCAATACTTCTACCTGGGCACTTAAAGAAAAACCATCTTCGGATAATTTTTCAATCCTACCTTGTGGCGTGCCTACAATAGTAAGATTACCTTCTTTAACTGCCTTCAAAAAGAAATCGTTACTTGCCTTAGATACTGCTTCTTCTAAAATATTTTCAATACCAATATTTTCCTTAATTATTCCAAATGGAATATGTCCTGGCCTAAATCCAGGAATTTGCAGATTTTTTGAGAGCTTCTTTGCGGCTTGCTCGATATATGGAGCAAACTCTTCCTTTGATACATCAACACTAATCTCTTTTTTTGTTTTTTCAATATCTTTTATTTCAGATTTCATAATTTTTAGAAGCAAATTGACACCACGAATGATCGCCAAAATACGCTATTTTAAATTATCAATTAATTGGAAACCCAGGATTTTTTAATTAATTCTTGAGCAGATAAACTATCTTTAAACCCTGCTAATTTTACCCATTTTTCTTTTTCTAATTTTTTGTAATTTTCAAAAAAGAATTTTATTTCCTCTCTTGTATGACTGGGCAAATCGTCGATCTCTCTAATTTCTTTAAACCTTGGATCTATTTTATCACCGGGCACAGCAACTACCTTATTATCAATACCTGATTCATCTTCCATCAAAATCAAACCTATTGCTCTTGCTTCAACAACACATCCGGGAAATGTTGGATATGTCGAAAATAATAAAGCATCCAGTGGATCACCGTCTTCTCCCATTGTATTTAAAATATATCCGTATTCAAATGGAAAAAAGAAGGATTCATAGAGAACACGATCCAATTTTATCATCTTTAAATCCTCATCAAATTCAAATTTTTGACTTGAACCTTTGGGAATTTCTACAAATATATTAAAAGAATTTTGCTTCTCATCCATAAAATAATATTTTTAAAAAAATAACCTTTGTAAATTTCTAATATAAACTAAATTAATATAAATTACAAATTGAATCAATAACGTATTAAAGGATTAAAGAATTAAAGAATTAAAGAATTAAACAACTCGAACGGTTTGAATGATTTATCAACGTTATTTCAGCGTGTTTATCAGCTTATTTCGTCAATCTGCTTCTATAATAGACGTATACTTGCTTCTACATTATAATTTTTTTATGCATCATTTTTTGATTCTTCTTTTACTATCTTCTCTGGATTTTCTGACGTTGTTTTTTCTTGTGTTATTTCTTCTGGTATCTTTTCTGCTGTTTCTTCTGAAACCTCCTCTGAAATTTCTTTTGATTTTTCAGTTAATTCTTCCTTTGTTACTTCATCTTCAAATTTTTGCTCTTTTAATTCTATCTTCCAACCAGTAAGATCAGAGGCAAGTTTTACGTTTTGCCCATTTTTTCCTACAGCAAAGGAAATTTCTTCTGGTGGCAGAGTAACTATTGCTTTATCCCCTTTAATACTTACCTTCAGGGGTTTAGCAGGAGAAATAGCATTTGCCACAAATTTTTTAGGATCATCACTATACTCAACAACATCAATTTTTTCTCTTCCCAATTCTTGAATAATCATATTAACACGGGTTCCCCTTGTTCCTACACAAGCTCCAACGGCATCAACATCTTTTTGTGAAGAACTAACAGCAATCTTTGAACGAACCCCCGGTATCCTTGCAATTGCCTTAATCTCAACAATGCCCTCACTAATTTCCGGCACTTCTATTTCAAAAAGTTTTGAAACAAACTTTGGATAAGCACGAGAAAGATAAATCTCAGGTCCACGCACGCCTTGATGTACCTTTAAAACATAAAATCTCATACGAGCGTTTGGCTTGTAAAATTCTCCGGGAATCTGTTCCTCTTTTGGGAAAATACCAATTGCACCTCCTAAATCAACAAATATAACATTTTGCTCCTTTCTTTGAATTATTCCAGTAACTATCTCGCCTTCTTTATTTTTAAATTCATCAAAAATTTTTTCTCTTTCTGCTTCTCTAATTTTTTGCAGAAGCACCTGTTTTGCAGTTTGAATGGCAATCCTCCCAAAATTTTTAGGAGACTTTTGTTCAAATTCAATAATATCACCAACTTTCGCGTCTTTTTTAATTTTTTTTGCATCATCGAGAAGAATATGTCTTTCAGGATTAAATCTTATCTTTTTTTCTTTTACTTCAAGTTCTTTTTCTTCTGGCGAAAGTTTTCTAAATTCCTCTATTTCCTGGTCAGTTAAAATCATATCCTTATCAACAACTTCTTTTTGTAAAAAAAATCTTGTTTCTCCTGTGAGTTCATCAAATTCAGCTCTTATTTTTTGAAATTTATTTCCCAGTTCTTTTTTCCATGCCGAAGCCAATGATGTTTCAATGATATCAATAACTTTTTCCTTGGGAATTTTCCTCTCTTTCGAAATTTCAGAAATTGCCAAAGATAATTCTTGTAGTTTAATCATAATTCATAATTTAAAAAATAAAATTAGATTAAAATTAAATTTATTAATTTAAAGCCCATTTAATCTTAAAATGAGCCCTTATATTAATAATAACAAAAAATAAAATAAAAAGCAAATTGCAAAATTGTAAAACTGTAAAAACACAGTAACGCTATAGCATAGAAGCAAAATAACGCCACAAAGAACGCCAAAATTACGCCGATAAAATATTCAAAATTCTTTAATTCGTTAATTAATTAAAGTTTTCCCGAGAACTGTTCTCGGGAAAACTTATTCGATTTAATTTGTGGTAACTTCTTTAATCATTTAGTTCTCTTTTAGCTTTTCTAATCTCAAGAATCTGTTCTGGGTCTGTAGTAATAATTTGATCCTCAGTATAAGACGCAACGACTTTAATTGCCGCGTGTTTGGTGCCAGCAAAAAATAAACCCTCACCTACTTCGGCTGCTAAGAGTAAATTTTTTTCTTCTTTTGTTAGATTAAAGGTTGACTGGACGACATCGATAGTCGCTGGCGATTGTTTAAGAAGAAGTTGAAGTGAAGAGTTAGAAATGATTGGTTGACCAAATGATGACATCATAAAATCGTTGACATCTTGAGTGATCGTGGAGACACCAAGATAATATTTTCTTGCTCTTTTTGCCATTCCATATAGGAACGATGCAGAGTCGTCATGTTGCATTAACCACCAAGCTTCGTCGACAACGAGAATACGTTTTTTAAGCTCTGAACGAACGATATTCCAGATATATCTTAATATGATGTACATTGCGACGGGACGGAGTTCTTCCTCAAGGTCTCTAATAGAGAAGACGACGAGTTGGGATTGCATTGAAACATTAGTGGGTTTATTGAGAAAGCCACCCAAAGTGCCAGTGGTGTAGCGCTGAAGGCGCAGTGATAGACTCTCGGCTCCCTCTATTCCCTCAAGAATTGATTGGAGATCAGACAGGAGGGGAGGAGATTTTCTCTCAAAAATTGTTTCGGGAGAAATATCTTTTAGAGCGTATGCCTGGGTGAGGGCTTTATCGATTAATGTATCCTCTTCTGGAGAGAGACCACTAAACATTAAGCGAATAAGACCAACAAGATTTATTAAGTTGGAACGGAAAGCGCTTTCTGGACTTTCACCTTCTATAGGAAGGGGGACGTCGAGAGGATTAATGTGATGAGGGGAGGCAAGAGAAATATTGAAGTAAGAACCGCCAACTGTCTCTGCAAGATATTGATATTCATTTTCTGGATCGATGACGATGACATTAACACCGGAGATTAGAGAGCGGAGTATTTCAAGTTTTTGAAAGTAACTTTTACCAGAACCAGATTTTGCAAAAATAACCATATTGGCATTCTCAAGTGAAAATCGATCAAAAAGAATAAGGGAAGAGTTGTGCTGGTTAATACCATAGAGAATACCCCTGTCTGAAGAAAGTTCAAAAGAAACAAATGGAAAAGTGGTGGATAGAGGAGAAGTATTAAGTTGGAAAGATACCTGAATCTCATCGATAAGAAGTGGAGCTGAAGAAATAAGCCCTTGCTTTTGACGAAACAGAGCAGGTTTCATAAAGATAAGTTGCGATTCGAGCATTTGACGAATTTCTTTTTCTATTTTAGAGAGTTCGTCGAGAGAATCGCCGTAGATTGTGAAATAAAGTCCAAACTTAAAAATTTTTTCAGAAGCCGTGATTAATTTATCACGAAGATCCTCAATATTCTTGTATGCCTCATCAAGCTTGGGATCGCGAACGAGACCTTTTTGTTGGCGATCCATTATATCAGCTTCTACTTCAGTAATTTTACGCTGCAGAGTACGAAGCACTTCTTCAGAAGACATTGGATATATAAACATTGAAAGATCAAAAATTCGATCAAAATTAATAATCGGAGAAAGCCAATTTGTTACTAGTTGATTAGGATATGAAAAAACAAAAAAAGTTTTAGCGTATTTTTCTCCCAAACGTAAATAATCCTGCTGAATATCAATTGACGGCGGGGCAATAATGTCTTTAAGTGTAAGCAGGGTTTCCTCTCTTTTAACTTCAAATTCTTTTTGAGAAATATCTTCTTTTTTCTTTTTGAAAAACATAAAATTAAATTTTTATTTTAAATCGTTGCTAAAAACTGGAATTGTTCCGCTTTCCGCTTCTTTTGGATTAAAATACTGCCAAAGAAGTTCTTTAATTTCTTCGTCATTTAATTGTATACATCTTACGCCTGTTCTTCTAACTCCTTCCATAATATAAGATACTCTTTCATCAAGTTGCCCCCTCCAGCGCATAAATTCTTCATCCGATTTTGGATCCAGAAGTTTTTCTTTTGGGATATCGGGATGTATAGGCACTACAACATAAAAATTTTTAGACATTAAATTGACCATTTCGCTTAAACTACTAATAAATTTTATATACCCCTCAGCTTGCAGGGCAAGAAGTTCATTCTCTTGTTTTTCAACAAGTCCCTCTAATTCTTTAAGATAATTTTGAATATTCATTTTTCTTGAAATAACTAAAATTTGAATATTAAAATCAAGTGAATTTAAAAAATTTTGATATTGCCATTCAATAGCGTCTTGCTCATCAGGCGTTAAAAGACCAAAATTAATTGAAGAACATAAAAGCAGGGCACGCATACCGCCATTTCTTAAAATAATGGTTTGATTTTTTATTGTTTCAATAGGTAGAAATGATTGTGTTGATGCTTGGGGCATAAATTAATAAAAGAATTAAAGGATTAAAGAATTAAATAACTCGAACATTTTGGATATTTTTTATTTTGACTTTGACATTTAAATTTTGTTTGGAATTTGGTATTTGGTGCTATTTCAGCGGTCTTTTGCGGCGTTTATCAGCTTCTACACTATAGCATTTTATTATACAACAATTAAAGATTTTCAGGAAGGTCA
>ERZ795051.2276-NODE-2276-length-21799-cov-4.131577_pt1 | contig 21799 bp, 17 predicted proteins | sample MGYA00375135_ERZ795051 | MGnify/ENA primary metagenome ERZ795051 (study PRJEB30180, sample SAMN05720222) | activated sludge metagenome | isolation source: Anaerobic digester | place: Japan | collected 2015-05-26 ... | reverse complement strand
ACGTAATTTTTATTTTTAATCTCGGAGGATTTTTAAATGTTAAAAGGAAAAGTTAAATGGTTTAACAGTACTAAAGGTTTTGGTTTTATTCAAGGCGAAGATGGTAAAGATGTTTTTGTACATTATTCACAAATTGCTAAAGATGGATATAAAAGCCTTGAAGAAGGGCAGGATGTGACTTTTGAAATGTCAAATGGTTCAAAAGGACCTCAGGCTTCAAATGTGCATGTAGTTAATGATTAATATAAAACCATAAGCATTTACGAAGTGAGTAAAAAGCTACTTTTTTAAGTAGCTTTTTTTATATAATTAATAATTATAAGAGAATACTGATACCTATTTTGAGTTTCTTAGATGTATTTTTACAATTTGTTTTTGTGGAGCGTATGGGAATCGAACCCACGACCTTTAGACTGCCAGTCTAACGCTCTAGCCATCTGAGCTAACGCCCCTTATTTTAAAAGAATAGTAAATAAAAATATTTACTTTAATTTACTTGCTAAGACAGCTGCTTTTTTATAATGTTTTATTTTGCCTTGTAAATCAAAAACTTCTACATAAATAACATACATTCCTACATTAGCTTTTTCATTGTCATCGGTAATACCATTCCATGTAAAACTTCCTTCAGTACCTAAATATGTATTTTTAGCAAGATATTTTACTTGTCTACCTTTAGCATCATAAATTATTATATTAGCCATATATCCCACTTCTTCAAATTTATATGTTATACCTAATACATCATTATGACCGTCATTGTCAGGAGAGAAGATCTCAGGATTGATAGTTATAGGATCATCAGATGGAGTATAGTCAGTATATTGAGAATTTTTATATGCAGGTGTTCCAAACCCACAATTTTCTGAAGCTGAATGCCAATTTGTTTTTTCTTCAGTTGGAACGTTAAAATTTATTCTTTCAAGAGATACTCCTTTAGTTGATTTTAAAAGAGGGAAGTGCATAGAAGCACTATAAGTTAGTTTATCAATGATAGTATTTGATTTATCAGAAATTACTACAATACCTTTATTATTATTATATGAAGGCATTGAACTCATCTTAATAAAGCCTTTGGGATTAGAAGTATAATATAATTTTTTAATTGCTACAGGGTCGGTAGTTAAGCAATAATAATCACCGGGAAACATTAAATATATCTCATCAGATATATTATTAGCATTAATTATAGTTGATGATAAAGTATCATAAGAAGCAATCATTAAAGTGCCTAGATCTATAATTTTATCTGAGCGGTTATAAACTTCAACATAATCAGAACCTCCTGTGGGAGGGTTTGAAAGTACTTCGTTAATAATAATATCATTATATGAAGCCGTTTCAGGTATAGCAAATAAAACAGAACTATTTATAGGTATTAAATTGCCTGCACAATCCAGTATAGAATCTGATACTGTGAGTTTATAAATAACATCTTTTTGTATTGTCATGTTTGAAGGTAGTATAAGAATAGCAGAGTTGTATTTAATTCCTATTGGTATAACAGAAGCTGGGTTCCCTATTCCGTTAGAAATAGTATATTTGAATTTATTTGACAAAGAAGCACTATTAAGAGGCTCGCTAAAATATACTACTACTCTGTCGGGTTGGGAAGCATTTACTCCTGCTCTTAATAGTTCAGGAGCTTGATTATCAGGGTTGTTAGCTTTTACTGAGTTTACTTTTCCAGGCGTTCCACCTTTAGGGTCAATAGAGGCTTTCCAGTTAGATTCTTCTGCGCAAGGATTAAAAGGGTCAACAAGTTCAAGTGACCATCCTCCATTAGCTTTACTTGCATCAGTGTACCAGCTACTGCTGTATGTTACTGAATGAATTATTTGATCTGATTCATTTTTTAACATAAGAGTTGTTCCACTGTTTGTTAATGTTGAAGCAGAGGTAAATAAAGGTACATTATTTCCATAAGTATCTAAGGCATTTCCATACGATAATATTAAATAATCATTAGGTGCCATAGTAACAGCAGGCAAAGTTTTATAACTTGTTCCAAAATATATTTTCCAGTTAGTTAGAGTAATAGGTAAATTAGTACGGTTATATAATTCAATATATTCAACGTTAGGTAGTTGCACTGCTGGGTCGGGGTCTGCCATGATTTCGTTTATAATTATGTCGTATGCTTTTGGTGTATAAAATGCAAAAGACTTAGTCTCACATTGCAGTACGTTATTTGAGAGATCTTTTAAATTACATATTGTAATATTATACAATTGACCAGTAGTGAAAGCATAATTGAATGATAAATGTACTAATGAAGCATCTACAGCATCTATAGCTGCAAAGGTAGGCGATCCTATCCCATTATCTACGGTATAATTTGAAATTGTAGTTGCAGAAGTTGGGTCAACACTTTCAGAGAATTTAACATCGATTAAAGTTGGCGCTAAAGCTAATATGGAATTTATACTAGGAGGTATAGTATCTATTTGTATAGAGCCGGCATAAAAGTCATCAAAGAACCAGTTGTTAACATTACTTGAAGTATATTTACAATAAAAGCCAAACCAATTTGTAGTAGTAATAGAATTGTCGGTAGCTGTTCCTTCTACTGTAAAATTTGTACCTCCTAATGTATCAGAATATAATGTCCATACTCCTGAAGTTGATTTTTTTACTTTTACTCTTACTTCATTACTTGATTTATTAAGATTTGCCTGAGTCCCTGTGATTAAAATGTTGTAATTTGTCCCATTTTGACGACATAAAGTTAAACGGTCATTTGTTTCGCCAATGCCAACGTAATATCCATTTAGAGAGCCTTCAACATTTTCTTGATCAGAAACTAAATAAACTCTAGCATTATTGTTAGAGCTTGGATTTAAAGATAGTTTTACCCAAAATGTCCATTCAACACTATCAGTAATAGACATAGTATTAGGCGTTGATAGATATGACATTCCTGTAGTACCTGATGGAGCTTTTAATCTTAAAGCTGGCCTTAAGGGAGCTGGAATGATAGTAGAAGTTGATATTTCAAATTCTGCAGTATCTCCTGTCCATATTGGATTGTAGGTAAAATCTCCATCACTAAATTGTTCAAAAACTTGAGCTGATAAAAATAAAGGCAATAATGTAAATAAATAAATGAGTTTTTTCATAATAATGAAAATTAATTAATAAAAATTATTCTAAATAAAAAAATATAAACAAGGGAGTAAAAGTATAAAATTTTAAAATATATTAAAAACTATTATATTAATTCTATTTAAATTTTCCTCCTAATACTGCTTTATTTTTATAATGATAGCTTTTCCCTTGCAAATCAAATATTTCTGAGTATATTATATAAATTCCGATAGGAGCTTTTTCATTATTATCGGTCATACCATTCCATGTAAAAACACCTTGTGTGTCTAATATTGCATTTTTAGTAATAGATTTAACTGTACGTCCTTTAGCATCATATATTACGATGTTAGCTATATATCCAGGTTCATCAAATTTATAAGCTATGCCTAATACATCATTATAACCATCATTATCAGGTGAAAATATTTCAGGAACAATAGTAAAAGGATTATCAGTAGTATTAATATATTCGGCATATTGAGAATTTTTATAGGCAGGTGTGCCGTATCCTACAGTAGATGCAGCTGAATGCCAATTTGAAGGGTCTTCTGTAGGGAGATTAAAACTTATTCGTTCTAATGATACTCCTTTAGTACTTGATAATATTGGTAGATGCATGCTTTTAGTGTATGTAAGTTTGTCTATTAACTGTAAACTTTTATTACCTATTACTACGATACCGTTATCATTGTAGTATGAAGGCATTGAAGCTAATTTTATAAAACCTTTAGGATTTGTAGTATTATAAAATTTTTTTACAACATCTGGATTGGTAGTTAAGCAATAATATTCACCTGGAAAAATAAGAAAATTTTCTTCGGATATATTATTAGGATTATCTATTTTTTGATTAATAGAATCCCATGTGGCTAAAGTAAGATTTCCTAAATTTATAACTTTATTAGATTTATTATAAATTTCAACATAATCAGTACATCCAGAGGGTGGATTAGATAATATTTCGTTAATAATTATATCATTAAATTCTGCTTTTTCAGGTAGAGCAAAATTAGCAGTACTATAGCTAGTAATTATATTTCCACTACAATCTTTTATAGAATCTGTAATTATTAATTGATATGTATAGCCATTTTGCATAGCAGGATATGATGTGGGCATATAAAATGTTGCCGATGAATAAAGAGGTTCCAAAGGTTTAATCATAGATGGATTACCTAAGTTTGTGTTATTCAACATAACATGAAATTTTTGTGGGTTTGAAAAGGAATTAGAGTCTAATGGTTCATTAAAGTATACATAGAAACGATCAGGGGTAAGTTCATTAACCCCTATATGTGAAATTTCTGGAGCTTGATTATCTTTGTTTGGGGAATATAGCTCAGTAACACTATTTTTCTGTCCAGGAGTACCACCTTTAGGATTTTCACTTTCTCTCCAGTTAGCTTCTTCACCGCAAGGATTATCACTATCAATTTGCTCAAGAGACCAACCTCCATTGCTTTTTATATTATTACGGTACCAGTTTATTGAATATTTTACAGCATGTATAATTTTGTTATTAGGAGTTTGTAATATTATGGTGGCTTCACTATTAGTTAATGAAGTAGATGAAGTAAACATAGGAATATTAATACCATATGCATCTAAAGCATTATTATTAGAAATTATAATGTAACTTAAAGGTGGCATAATTATGTCAGGGAATATTTTTGTAGTAAGAGATGAAGTGCCATAACTTAATTTCCAATTTTTTAAATTAATTGGGAAAATAGTACGGTTATATAATTCAATATATTCAACATTAGGCAATTGTACGGGAGGATCAGGATCGGCCATTATTTCATTTATAACTATATCAAATTGTTTGGGTTCATGAAATGCAAAAATGAAGGTATCAGGTTGCATTATATTTCCTTCAAGATCTTTGATACCAGAAATAGTTAGCGTATATACTTTTTCGTCTAATAATGAATTCCCATTATATATTAGTTCATAAGTGTTATATTCTCCACTTACTGGTTTAACGGTATCAGGATTGCATAATATTGCACTTTGGGCAGGAAGTTCTAGTATGCAATAGTTGTTGATATTAGTAGCATCATTAGCATCTACAGGTTCGTTAAATTTAACTTTAACTTTTGGTTTTGAAGGTATTATGCTTACAATAGGAGGAGTAGTATCTAATATTACATCACCTGAATATAAATTATCAAAATAAAAATAGTAGGTAGATGATGAGTTATTAGTTGCTATTATTCCAAACCATGAAGAGTTATCATAAGTAGTATCATTTAGATTAGCATAACCTTCAATATTATTATAATGAACATAATCAGTAGCTCCTTTGTTAGTTGTGTCAGAGTACATTGTCCAATTACCTAAACTATCACGAATTATTTTTACTTTGAAATAATTACTATAAGAGTCATTTATAGATAATACACTGCCTTGAATGATGGGAGTTTCGATTAATCCTTTTTTCTTGTATAATGTTAGTCTCTTATTGTTTAAACCTAAGCTAACGTAATAACCATTGACTGCTGAATCAGATAAATCTTGACGGTCAGCCATAATATATATTTTAGAATTGACACTCGATGTAGCTTTAGGTACTCTAGTCCAAAAGTGCCATTCAGTATTTGATGAAGAAAAATTACGTTTATTAGGTGTTGATATATAATAAGAGCCATTATTTTCTTGTCGTAGGGATGGCAATAATTGTTGTGGGAAAGTAGATGATGATGTATAGGTTATAATATTGAAATTACTTGTATTGCCATACCATTTGGGATTAGAATCTAATTCTGCATCATTAAACTTTTCATCAACTGTTTGAGGATATGATATATATGAAAAAGTTAATATAAAAAATGTTAAAAAAAATATAACATATGTTTTTTTCATATAGTTATTATATATTTACATTTATTTTATTTAATTTAAAAAGTAAAATTAAATTAAGTTATAATTTAATTTTATGGTTAAATATAATAAAAATAAATATAAAAAATTAAAATTTTTAAAATGAAAATAGCAATTGTAGGTGCCACAGGATTAGTAGGTAATGTTATTTTAAAAGTTTTAGAAGAAAGTCAAATATTTTCTTTTTTAACAGCTAATGATATTATACCAGTTGCATCGGCAAAATCTATAGGTAAGGAAATTAAGTTTAAGTCTAGTTTAGTTAAAGTTAAAGGACTTACAGAGGCGGTAGTTATCAAACCTGATTTAGCAATATTTTCGGCGGGTTCTTCAGTATCTTTAAATTGGGCACCTGAATTTAATGCGGTTGGGACAATAGTTATTGATAACTCTTCGGCTTGGCGGAAATGTGAGAATGTACCCCTTGTAGTACCTGAAATTAATATTAATTCCATCAAATTAACAGATAAATTAATAGCTAATCCTAATTGTTCTACAATACAGATGGTTATGGTTTTAGCTCCTCTACATAAAAAATATAAAATTAAACGTATAGTTGTATCAACTTATCAGTCGGTAACAGGAACAGGTGCTAAAGGAGTTAAACAATTAGAAGACGAAAGAGCGGGTAGGCCAACAAATCCTGTTTACCCTTATAAAATAGATTTAAACGTATTACCACATGGTGGTGATTTCTTGGATAATGGTTATACTACTGAAGAAATGAAATTGGTTGAAGAAACAAGAAAAATATTAAATTCTCCTGATATAAAAATAACAGCTACTGTAGCTAGAGTGCCAGTATTAGGGGGACATTCAGAATCAGTTAACGTGGAATTTGAAAAAGATTTTGATTTACTTGATGTTATAAAAATTCTAAGCAATACCTATGGGGTTGTAGTACAAGATGATCCTCAAATGAAAATTTACCCTATGCCTATTAATGTAAAAGGTAAAAATGAAGTTTTTGTTGGACGTATAAGAAAAGATTATTCTATTCCTAATGGTTTAAATATGTGGATAGTCGCCGATAATTTAAGAAAGGGAGCAGCTACTAATGCTGTGCAAATTGCTGAATATTTATACTTGAACAAGTTTTTTTAAAAATAGTATAGTTTTTTTTATATAGAGTGGTTAGTCTTAAAAAAAATAATATAAAAACTTGGATAAAAAAAAATATTATCCTTTTAGGTACTTCAATTTTGTTGCTCATAGTCATGCATCTACCTTTTTTACAATCAGATCCGGATGCTTTTGTAGATGTTAATACACGTGGAGCGTGGACAGACGAAGGTTTATATTCAAGTCAAATAATTAATTACATTAATACGGGTGAATTTAATATAGAAGAAAATAATCAAATGGTTATAAGTCCTTTATTTACAGCTTTACTTTATCCTTTTTATTTAATTTTCGGCACAAATGTATTAGTTGGACGTTTAGTAGTTTTATTTTTTATATCTTTTAGTTTATTTATATGTTTTAAGAAAAAGGAATTACAGTATGCAGGATTAATAGTTATCCCTGTTTTAATGACGCAGTATCAAGTTTTTCATTTTTCGCATTATAATATGCCTGAAATGGTGTGTGTAGGTTGGATACTTTTAGCTTTTGCTTCGGCTAATAACTACTTTTTGCAAAAAAAGAAATATCTATTTTTTATATTCTTATCATCTTTTTTCTTGTTTTGTGCTTATAGTACTAAGATACAATTTTTAACATCAGCTTTGGTATTGCCAGTAAGTTTGTTTTTTTATGCTTTTAACCAAGAAAATAAAAAGAAAACTAAGTTATTAATTAGGTTTAAGCCTTTTTTTATTTCGCTTATATTTACTGTATTGTTTTTTGTAATATATATAGCATTTTGGTATTTGTCTAATAAAAGTTTTTATGATAAAGTTTGGTCTTATGAAACAGCTGGTAGATTCCCGGTAAGTTTTATACACTTATGGCAACTTATAAAGTTTCATTTTAATTTTACTTTATGGGTGAAAGAATTAAAACCATTATTTATTTTTTCAGCATTAGGAGTATTGTTATCATTTTTTGTATTCCTCGATAAAGATGGCAGAAAATATTCAGGCTCTTTATTGTTTTTATTTTTTTGGAGTATAGCAGAGTTTACTAAAATTTCGGCTTCTTATTTACCATACAGATATTTATTAGGTTTTATTATGTCTTTTAGTTTGTTTGGTATATTGTCTTTAGCACATTTTTTTAAGAAAAGCATTTTTTTTAAGTATTTAATAATAGTAGCTTCTGCGATAGTTTGTTGTTATAATATTGGTTTAATATATAAATCGTATCATAACAGGACATACCAAATAAAAGCAGTTAATTCTTATTTGAAGCAATTTAATTTAGAAAATAAGACGATTCTTGGTACTTGGTCTCATACTTTAGCAAGAAATACAAAAGCAAAATGTATTACTGTTAAAAGAGGCTATTTAAATGATAATAATTTTATTTTTAAATATAATCCTGTTTTGGTTATATCTGAAAATAATGAAGCTGATAGTGATAGTGTTTTTTTGAAGAACGGAATAATTTTAAATAATATTTCAGATTCATCTCGTCAATTCACGGTTTGGAGATATAAAATTAATTTGTATTGGATAAATCAAACCTTTAAAAATGATTATTTAAGGAAGTTTTAGAAATACTTGCCAATATTTATTAAAGTTCATATCAGACCAATGTATTATGAAATATCGATATTGATATGTTTGTATTTGGCAAAATATTATTAACAAGGTTATTGTAAAAATGTAAACAAATCGTTTAGTTTTAGTTTTTAAGTTTTGTAAAGCAATACTAAGTAATATTGCGAAAAAAATAAAATATTCAATATATACTCTCGACGAAAAACTACCTCCATAATACCAGTTCCACCATGAAGATAATACCCATGTTAATATTATTAAAAACGATAAGAGAACTGTAAATTTATATTTATTCAATTTATATAAATAAATGAAACCTGATAATGAAACAAATAAAACGGGCGTATATATAAATAAACCTTTTTTAAAACTAAATAAAATATTAAAGAATTTGGGTTTTAAGAAATTAAAGCTTTCATCTCCATAAGAATATACTAAAAAATTACCTGTTTGGATCTTATATATTAATAATTGTAATGAAAATATTAATATAAATGGTATTAAAGCTGTCGTTATTTTTAATGGATGACTTATAATATTTTTTATTATTTTGATAAATTGTTTCGAGTTTTCTACAAAAAAAGGTAATGATAATATTATAATAATATTAATAGGTCTTATTAGAGCAACGATGCCTAAACATAAACTCAGTAATGCTAGGTATTTAGTTTTAAATGTATCAATAAATTTTATCCATGCATAAATAATAAAATTTATAAAAGCCCAAGAATATACATGCGACATAGAAGGTTCGCATATAGTATAATAAAATAAGTTTGTGCCGAAAATTATTGTTATTAAAGTGATTGCAATATTTATTTTTTTTATTTTATTTATTAGTAAAATTTTACGAAGCAAAATAATCCCTATGAATAAATAAAAAATGGCTGCTATGTTAATAGATAGAGGATAATACGTTGAGAATCCATCGGCGTCACCTCCTGTTAGTTTGGTTAAAAAGTGAGCAGATAAAAAAAATGGCAACATTGCAACAGCAGTTCCTACAAAATATTTATTAATGGTCTTCCCATTCCAGTTAGCTCTATAGTCATAAAAAGTATTTTTATCATAATATTTATTTTTTTCAATCTTTTCAAAAAAATTAAAGTTAATATCTTTATATATAAAGATGGCAGGTAAATATGCATAATAACCTTTACCGTCAGCTTGTATTACTCTTTTCCAATGATTTTTACCAAAATTTATATTTATAGAAGTCCATATTATAATGATTAAAGATATTAGTATTGAGATAGTCGAAATATCTTTGTAAAAGGAAATTTTCATTATAATAATTTTTAATATAAAGGTATGACCTTACCTGTTCCATTAATATTTGTTTCAATAATATTAGGATTGCCAGCATAATAAATGTTACCTATATATTTGATATTAGCTATAAGATGTATGCCTGCATATACAAAGCAATCATTAGTTCCACGATTAGTAATATATACGTAAGGGCTAAAAAGACCTTTGCAATCAATTTTACCATAAGAGAAGGTGTAAACTAAATTTTCTTTTGTAAAACCAACTACTTCTAAGTTTGAGGTTCCAGTATGCATATTTAACATAGTCGTATTAGCAATTACTTCAAGTTTTATATCGCCAGCACCTTCCCAGTTATCTAAACGCAAAGAATCAGTAATAATGGCATTTTCTGATACAATAATTCCTGTTCCTCTATATATTATATGATTTAATTTTTTAATTCTCAGTTTTGCATTAATTTTACGGTCAAAACTTCTTGTCCAGTTACATTTGTTGATATTTTTAATATAAAGAATATTGTTTTCAATATAAGCTCTTATTCCTTTAAGTACATTTTTACCACCCGTTATTTCTATACTACATAAGGTGTCTTGAATAATAGTTAAATTAATATTTTGACTAAGCTCAATTGTATTAAAATCATTTAAATTTTTTGTAATTTTTGTAGTTGGGCCTGTTGATACGAAACAGCCACATGCATCTTCTTTTTTACATCCTGATAAACAGGATAAACATAAAATTATAATTGATAAATGTAATAATTTCATAAATTTTAATGTTTAATATCTATAACCTATGCCCCATTCAGTAAAATCAGCTTTCCCCCAGTGTGTTTTTAATGAAACACAGGCAAACATTTTTTTGTAAATATTATAACGTAAAGATAATCTTTGATAAAAAGGCCCATTAGATTTGTTTTTGGAATAAATATAAAAACCTAAATATTGGTTAAAAGCTAATTTATTAAACTTAAATTCATTAATAGCACTTATACCTATTCTTATTGCTTCAATATTATTATTGAATTGTATTTCATAATCTTTTAAATATTTTATATCGCTTTCGTCATAAAAAAAGTCAATACCTAGCCCTATATAATTTTTTTTACTTTTTGTAGCTATTATTACATCATTTGACAAAGAAAGTGCCTTGAATTTTTTACCATATACTGGGTAAGTTTCTTTAATAGCACCTGCAAACCAGTGTGATATTGTAATAGCCTTTTGATTATTCTCCTTAATATCTGTATTAGTATCTTTTAATATATTAGTTTTACCCCATGGATACAATGCAATAGCTGAAGAAACTGTGAAAATATTAAGTCCTAAATTAGGGGTTTTAAATGCCCCATTTGAGAAATGAGTTATACCTATCCCGAAATTAATATCTGCTACAGAAGAAATCTTAAAACTCGCTTCTTCTCTTAAACTTATTACAGCGTTTATAGTAGTACTTATAGCTAAATTTTTAATGTTTTCATACCGATGAAATTTATTGGTAAAATATCCTAATCCAGTACCTATTTTAGTAGTAAAATTTAAAGGTTTTGCTTGAAAAATGAAATTCATAAAAGGGTAAGAAGCTATAACAGTTCCTAAAATTTCTGAAGAAGAAAAAGAACTAGTAAATAAACCAATGCCAATATCAGGATAATTATATAATTTATGCCAAGACTTTTTACCGTTAGTTTTTTTTAAGATATTTATTTCAAAAGGAGCTATGTGCCTATCTGTGAAGTATGCCATTTCTCTATGATGATTAATAATAAAGCCATAATGGCAATATGGCTTTATTACTAAACCTGATAAAAAAGAGTATTGCTGGGAATTAACATTTAAAATATGAAAAATAAATAATATTAATAAAGTTGTAATTTTTCGAAATAACACTATTTGATAGAATTAAATAATAAAAACAAAGATATAAATTTTGGTATTTATTTATTGTACTTTTGTAAAAAAGAAAAGATTATGAATGAAGCTGTTGATAAATTTAAGGAACTGCTTGATATTATGGAAGACTTAAGAGCAAAGTGCCCTTGGGATAAAGCTCAAACTTTAGAAAGTTTAAGACACCTTACTATAGAAGAAACTTATGAACTTTCAGATGCTATTTTAAACAAAAATATGGATGAAATTAAAACAGAACTTGGTGATTTGTTGCTACATATAGTTTTTTATGCTAAAATTGGTTCAGAAACAGGTCATTTTGATATGTCTTCAGTAATTGATAGCATAAATAATAAACTGAAAATACGTCATCCTCATATTTTTGGTAATATTGAAGTAAATAATCCAGAAGATGTTAAAAAAAATTGGGAAAAAATAAAATTAAAACAAGGTAATAATTCAGTACTTGGCGGGGTGCCAAATTCTTTGCCTGCGTTGTTAAAAGCTTATAGAATACAAGAAAAAGTTAGTGGGGTAGGGTTTGATTGGGAAAATAAAGAACAAGTTTGGAATAAAATTTTCGAAGAACTCAATGAATTAAAGGCAGAAGTTGATAAAAATTCTGATAAAGCTATGATAGAAGCTGAACTGGGAGATTTGTTGTTTGTAATTATTAATTATGCAAGATTTATTGGTGTCAATCCTGAAGATGCTTTAGAAAAAACTAATTTAAAAGTTATTAAAAGATTTAGTTACATTGAAAAACAGGCAAAGTTAATGGGGAAAAATCTTTATGACATGAACTTGCAGGAAATGGATAAATTGTGGGAAATTGCTAAAACAAAAGAAAAGAAAGAATAAATGTTTGAAGGCCCTACAAGGCAAAAGGTAATATTCCTCCTAATAGTATTGAAATAAATTTGTAAAAGTTGAAATTATGTTGCTCGTCTGATTCAAATAATATAGTAGTTGATATATGTAGCAATATGCCAACAACCATAGCCATAATAATTCTAAATAATTTTTTATTTTCTACTATAAGTAAATAATTATTAGTAATGGTTAATGTAATAATTCCTAATGGGGCTGATAAGGCAAACAATAATAAAAATATAATACTTTTTATTTTACTCATTTTAGATTGAATAAATAATATCATTAATATTATTGATATAGGAATATTATGTATAATAATACCAAACAGCATAGTTCTTTGAATTGTTGGCTGGTTGAACATATTAGCTAATGGCATCCCTTCTAAAAATGAATGTATACAAATACCTACTAAAATAGCTATTAATGGCATAGTACCTTGTGAATTACCTTTGTCACAGTTTATATCTTGATGGCCATGCTCAATTCCTTTGGTAATAAAATCCATTAATAGTTGTATTAAAAAACCGATTAATACAAATATTCCTAAATGTATTTCTGATTCTTGTGAAAAAATTTCAGGTATAATGTGTGCAAAACAAAGAGATAACAAATAAGCTCCACTAAAAGAAGTAAATAATTTAAGCAATTTGTTGTTTATCTTAAAAAAAAGTACACTTAATCCACTGATTATAATAGGTAAAAATAGCCCTACGAAAACTAGTAAATTCATATTTTATAAAATATTTTGTAAAAAATAAAATCTTTAATTGTTTGAAATAATAAGATTGTTATTTTCGGCAAATTCCATTTGTTTCTTTTTTAGTTCTTTCATTTTACTTTCTATTTTTATTTCAGCTTGTTTTTCTATATCTAAAATTTTTTGATAGGTATTTTTAGAAATATTATTACGATTTTGCTTTAGTATTTCTATAATTGAAGTAAATTCATTTTCTATTATTCCTTTATAAGTTTCAAATAACGATAAAGCAGCATTTTTATAATCAACAGATCCTTTATAATCGTGTAAAGATTGTACGTTTTCAATTGATTTTTTTATTTGCTCAATTGCATTTTCTTTTAATACTTCTAATTCCTGATAATTCTGATTTTCGATTGCTCCTTTAAATTTATATATACTTTCGGTAGCCGGTATTTCTTGATCAACAATCATATTATTATATTCAAAAGCACTACGTGTAGGGGCATTGCATGAATAATTAATAATAAATAATAATGCTGCTAAAATTAAAATCTTGTAAAAACCATATCGTTTCATTATTATTTATGTAAATTAATTATTGCTTGCAAAATTAATGCTCTGTAATATTAATTTTATAATTATTTGCAAATTTTTCAGATATTTTATTAAAAAGTTCTATTTCTTTTTCTAATTCGGAATTTATTGTATTCGTAATTTTGTAGAAGCTAATATCGTCTTCAATTTTATAATCATATGTAGAAATTTTAATAATATTTATAAGAGCTTCATAATTAGTCAGATTTTGTTGATAAGCTTTAAGTAGTTGTATAGCACTATTTTTTAGTGATTCATTATTATCAAAAACAGGCATATTATTTAATTTTGCTAACATGGAGTCAATGTTTTTTTTTAATGATAGGTATAGACAATTTATTTTTTCAATGTGTGAAGTATCTGTAATTTGATTATTTTGTGCTTGTAATTCTCGTGCTATTGTTATGGCACCTATTAAAGTATCTTCACTCTTTAAAACAGGATATATACATTTGTAAATATTTTGATAATAATCACTTGCTTTTTTTGAGTAATTTTTGCAAGCATATAATAAAAAAATTAATAATATAATAAAATATAATAATTTATTCTTTTTTTGTTGTATTTTTAACATAATTTTAATAATTTAGTATTAATAAATTATTATTTTTGCAAAAGTAAATAATTTAAATTAATAATTTAATCTTATTTTATTAAATACTGTTAAATTTAATATGACTAAAGAATTCCCTTTATTGATAAATAAAATTGATGAGTTTATAAAAAAATACTACAAAAATCTTTTGCTGAAAGGAGGTTTGTTGGCTTTAGCTGCTTTAGCTGCTTTTTTTATTATTGTTAATTTACTTGAATATTTTGGGAATTTTAATATAACTGTAAGAACAATCATTTTTTATATTTATATTGTAACTACTTTATTTATATTATATTATTTTGTTTTTATTCCATTATTAAAATTATATAAAATAGGTAAAGTTATTTCTTATGAAGAAGCTGCAATTATTATTGGTAAACATTTTCCTGAGGTAGAGGATAAACTTCTTAATACTCTTCAATTACAAAAAATGGGTCAAAACAATATAATTAATGATGAATTATTGCAAGCAAGTATTGAACAAAAAATTAAACAATTAAAACCTATACCATTTACAAATGCTATTAATCTTAAGGAAAATAAAAAATATGTAAAACATGCTATTGTGCCTTTATTAATAATTATGATTTTGTTATTTGCTGCTCCAAGTGTAATTAAAGAACCTACTAAACGAATAATACACCATAATGTTTATTACGAAAAAATACCCCCTTATTATTTTAAAATTTTAAATCCTAATCTTACCGCTTTTCAACAAGATGATTTTGTTTTAGAAGTTAAAATTGAAGGACAAGAAACACCTGCTAATGTTTTTGTTATTATAAATAATAACCGATATAAACTTGATAAAAAAAATAACATACGCTTTAGTTATACTTTTAAAAATTTACAAAAAAATATAAAATTTAAACTTACAGGTGAAAATGTTACGTCTAAGGAATATGAAATTACAGTTTTACCACGCCCTATTATACTCGATTTTGTTGTTGAATTGTCATATCCAGTATATACAGGCAAAATAAATGAAACACTTAAAAATACAGGCGATTTTGTTGTCCCTGCGGGTACAAAAATATTGTGGAACTTTTTTACTAAGGATACTAGAGAGCTTATTTTGAAAATTGGAGATAAAGAAGAGACTTTGAAAACAAGTGATAATAAAGTGTTTCAATATAGTAATAAATTTTTTACTAGTACTAATTATGTAGTTAAAACAACAAATGAATTTATAAAAAAGAGCAAAGATTCCTTAGTTTACTCAATAAATGTAATACCTGATGCCTATCCTTCTATAAAAATTGAAGAATATATTGATTCAATACTTGAAAATCGTCGTTTTTTTAAAGGACTTATCAAAGATGATTATGGTTTTAGTAAAATGACTTTTAATTATGCTTTTATTAACGACGAGAAACAAAAAATTTTAAATAGTCAAATTATAAGTGTCCCGATACCTATTAATAAAGCTAATAATCAACAAGAATTTTATTATTATTTTGACATGTCTGAAATTAAGATTGAGCCGGGCGATGAAATTGAATATTTTTTTGAAGTTTGGGATAATGATGGTATAAATGGTAGTAAATCTACTCGCTCTCAAAAAATGATTTTTAAAGCACCTACTCTACAAGAAATCGAAGAAAGAACGGAAAATGCTAACAAACAAATGAAAATAGATATTAATCAAACTATACTTGATACAAAAAAATTACAAAAAGATATAGAAGAATTTCAAAAAAAATTAGTAGATAAAAATCAACTTTCGTGGCAGGAAAAACAAGAATTACAAAACTTGATACAAACTCAGCAACAATTACAACTAAAAATAGATCAACTTAAACTACAAAACCAAATAAATAATATTAAAGAGCAACAATTTAATCCTATAGATGAAGAAATTATAAGAAAGCAAAAAGAACTTGAAAATTTGTTTGAAAATATTATGACTCCTGAAATGAAAGAACTAATAAGGCAAATGCAAGAAATGCTCGATAAACTTAATAATAAAGACCAAATGTCTAAAATGCTCGAACAAATTAAATTAACTAATGAGGATATAAAGAAAGAACTTGATAGAAGTTTAGAATTATTTAAACAACTTGAATTTGAAAAAAAATTACAAGAAACTATACAAAAATTAGATGCTCTTACTGAAAAACAAAATAAACTGGCCGAAGAAACTGAAACCGGTAACAAATCAATAGAAGAATTGAAAAAAGAACAGGATGAGCTTAATAATGAATTTAAACAATTACGTGAAGATATTAAAGAATTAGAAAAGAAAAATAGTGAACTTGAGTATCCTAATAAATTAAAGAATACTCAAGATGAACAGGAAGCTATTCAAAATGAAATGAAAAATAGTTCTAATTCTCTTAATAAAGGTAAAAATAAACAAGCTTCACAATCCCAAAAAAAAGCTGCTTCCCAAATGGAAGAATTGTCTGATAAACTTCAAGATATGCAGGCAGCTATGGAAGAAGAACAACTAGGTGAAGATATAATGGCTTTGAGAGAAATACTTGAAAATCTTATTAAAATTTCATTTTCTCAGGAAAATTTGATGAAAAATTTTAATACTATTAATAAAAGTGATCCTCGATATACTAAAATGGCTCAAGAACAAAAAAATCTTAAAGATGCACTACAAATGGTAGAAGATTCTTTATACGCTTTGAGTAAACGGCAAATAGCTATTCAATCTTACATTAATAGAGAAATTAATCTTATTAATCAAAATGCAGATTATGCTTTAAATTATATTCACGATCGTAATATATCAAAAGTTACTTCTTCTCAACAATTAATAATGACATCAGTTAATAATCTTGCCTTACTCTTATCAGAAGCTTTAGCACAAATGCAACAACAAATGACAAAATCTTCTTCTCAAAATAAATCAGGTGCTAGTTGTAAAAATCCAAATAGTAGTGGTGGTGGTAATAATAAGCCTAAATCGGCTAAAACTATGAGACAACTACAGGAACAACTAAATAAACAAATGGAAGAACTTAAAAATAGTATGCAACAAGGGCAAAAACAAAATAGACAAGGACAAACAATGAGTGAACAGTTTGCTAGAATGGCGGCACAACAAGAAGCTATACGTAGAATGATGCAGGAATATAGTCAACAAATAGAACAAAAAGGTCAAAATAGTGGTAATATAGGAGAACTAATGAAACAAATGGAACAAACAGAATTAGAACTTGTAAACAAAATAATATCAGATGAAACACTTAAAAGACAGCAAGAAATATTAACAAGATTATTGGAATCTGAAAAAGCTGAAAAAGAAAGAGAATTGGATGATAAAAGAGAATCAAATGAAGCAAAAAATGAAAATTTTAGTAACCCTGGGAAATATTTTGAGTATAATAAACAAAAATTCAAAGAGGCTGAACTACTAAAAACTGTACCACCCTCCTTGAAAATGTTTTATAGAAATAAGGTTAATCAATATTTTTTAAATTTTGAAGAATAAAATGAAAATACAGGAGCTTAGCATTAATTCAATACCCGAAAATTTACGCTTGGTTGAAAAGTTTATTGAAGAAGTATGTGACTATTATAATATTACTGATATGTATTTTGGTAATATACTTATTTCAATTACTGAAGCTGCTGCTAATGCTATAATACATGGTAATAAATGTGATGCAAATAAAAAAGTAAATATTACTGTTAAGTTTGTGAAGGGAGGGCTTTTATTTACAGTTGAAGATGAAGGTGAGGGGTTTGATTATAATAATATTCCTGACCCTACCGAAGCTGAAGAGGAAGCAACTGTAGGACGTGGACTTTTTGTTATGCGTTCTTTATCAGATAAAATAGAATTTCTTAATAATGGCCGTACTGTAGTGATGATGTTTGAAATTGCTGGTCTTGAAGAAGATAAAATACAAAAAAGAATAGATACCATTAGTAAATATACAGAGCTTGAACAAAAAAAGCAGTTATCAGAAAAACATAAAATTTAAATATCTTCCCTTTTTTCAATAATGTCAAATAATATTTATTTTTTTACTGAAGATATTAATTTTAATTTAAAGCATCGTAATGCAATAAGGCAATGGATAAAAAATATTGTTGCTGCTGAAGAGAAAAAAATAGATAGTATTAATTATATATTTTGTTCTGATAATTACTTATTTAAATTGAACATAGATTATTTGAAACATAATACTTTAACTGATGTTATAACATTTAACTATTCCGAAGATAATATTAATGGTGATGTATTTATAAGTATAGAAAGAATAAAAGAAAATGCAAAAATATTCAAGCAAAAATTTTATATTGAATTATTAAGAGTTATAGTACACGGAACGCTCCATTTGTGTGGATATAAAGACAAATCTAAAAAAGATAAACATTTGATGCAAAGTAAAGAAGATTTTTATCTTTCTAAACTTGATTTTTCAATAATTCAATAATATACTTAAATTTAAGTTATTTTTACTTTCTCCTGTATCGATTTAAAGCCTTTACCAAGAATTTCATTAGCATCAAGTACAGTTAAAAAAGCATTAGGGTCAGTATGGCTGATAAAATCTTCTAATTGTCCCAATTCCTTAGGATTAACAACAGTAAAGAGTATTACTCTTTCATTACCTTGATATATCCCATTACCTTTAATAAAAGTTCCTCCTCTATCCAGTTTATTAACTATAAAGTCTCTGATTTCTTGATGTTTATCTGATATTATAAATAAAGTTTTATCATAATTAAAGCCACTAAGAATAGTATCTATTACCCTTCCCGTTACAAATATAGTGACCCATGAATATAAAGGAATTTTCCAATCTCCAAAAGCTATAAGCCCTAATAAAACTATTGATGAATCAACATACATAAGTGCTTGCCCTACAGGTAATTTAGTATATTTTTGGATAATCATAGCTATAATGTCTGATCCTCCTGATGTAGCACGAGCTTTAAAGATAATACCAAGTCCAGTACCTATAAGGACACCTCCAAAAATAGCTGATAGCAAAATATCATCTTTTACTAAAGGAATGTCTCCTTGAAAAACTGTTAAAAAGTCTATAAAAACAGAAGTTAAAATAAAACCTATTATTGTTTTAATACCAAAACGAGGGCCCAATATTTTAATACCTGCTATTGTAAGTGGAATATTTAAAATTAATCCTGTTAAACCTACAGGAATTCCGTCAGGTATAAAGGTAAACAAGCCTTTTGTTACATAATGAATAACTATCGAAATACCATATACTCCTCCTGGAACTATTTTATTAGGAGAAATAAAATATACGTAGCCAGCGGCCATTATTATAGAACCAATGACTATTAGAGTATATGATAAAATAGATTTTTGAGCAAATTTTTTGTCCTTTGTAATCATTGTTGTTAATATTTATTTTTGATTTTGCAAAAGTATTTGTTTTAGTGATATATATAAAATTTAAATTATTATAAAATTAAATGCATAACAACATACGTCTTCTTTTAAATGGTTGAAGGTGTATGGTATGTATTGTATTTTATAAAAAATAAATTTTGATATAATATAGGTTAATTTAATAACGGTTAATAGCATTAAGATCAGCAAAAGCTATTTTTAGTCGCTCTACCATCATTTTTTCACCTTCTCTTAGCCACTTTCTAGGATCGTAATATTTTTTGTTAGGTTTATCTTCACCTTCAGGATTTCCTATTTGTCCTTGTAAATAATCTTTGTATTTATTATAATATTTATGTACACCTTCCCAAAAAGCCCATTGAGTGTCAGTATCTATATTCATTTTTATAACCCCATAGCTAATAGCTTCTTTTATTTTTTCTGGTTCAGATCCTGAACCTCCATGAAAAACGAAGTTTACAGGATTGCCTTTAGTTCCGTATTTTTTATTTATGTATTCTTGAGAATTTTTTAAGATTATTGGTTCAAGTTTAACATTGCCTGGTTTATAGACGCCGTGTACATTGCCAAAAGAAGCAGCAATAGTAAAATTCAAACTAACGGAGCTTAATATTTCATATGCTCGTGCGACGTCTTCAGGTTGAGTATATAATTTTGAACTATGTATACCACTATGATCAACACCATCTTCTTCTCCACCTGTAATACCTAATTCAATTTCTAATATCATATCTAATTTAGTAAGTTTTTCAAGATATCTTTTACATGTTTCCAAGTTTTGTTCTAAAGGTTCTTCTGATAGGTCGAGCATATGAGAACTGAATAATGGTTTACCGTATTTTTTAAAATGTTTTTCGCCTTCTTCTATCAGGCCGTCTACCCAAGGAAGTAATTTACGTGCAGCATGGTCAGTATGGATAATAATGGGGATACCATATTTAGCAGCCATTCTATGAATGTGATAAGCACCCGATATGGTGCCTTCTATAGCTATCGATAAATCATCATTAGGTAATGAAGGCCCGCCAAAAAAAGCTCCTCCACCATTTGAGAATTGGATAATTACTGGTGAATTAACAGATTTAGCTGCTTCTAATACTGCGTTTACGGAATTTGTTCCTACTACATTAACTGCAGGCAAAGCAAAAGCATTTTCTTTAGCTATTTTAAATATTTCTAATACATTTTTACCATAAACAAACCCTGGGGCAATTTTTTCTGAAATTTTTCCAGCCATAATTTTTAAATTTAAAATTATTACAAATATACATTAAATTTTTGATTAACCCACAAACGAATAAAATCCAATATGAACTCAAAGTGCTGTATGTGTTGAAGCACATTCATATATTAGCACATTAATTTTAAAACTTATCTTTTATGGGAAGAACATGCGGACTGGATGTTCACAAACATACAATTTTTTGTAGAATATTCAACGGGAAAACAAACAATGAAGTAAAAGAACACTTAACATTAACAAGCTCTATACAATTTTATTTTTCAGTCCCTCTCTATTAAAATGCATGTTAACTCCTTGTTAAATATAACTAAACACTTCAAATTAAGACTTTTTGCGAAGTTTTAAACGTCTTTTAAGTAAAATAGGAGAGTGACGTTTTACGGTTTGGCGTTGGGGTGGATTGCGGAGCATGTCATTGTCAAACCATTATAAAGTTTAAAAAGAGACACAGTCATTTAAGGGATGAAAAAATTTTTACTTTTGGAGTATGCGGCAAAGCCGAATTGCAAAGATTTGTAATGTATATTTCTTCTGGTTTCCAATCGATCGAGTGTTTTTAATCACAGAGGGCACAGAGGGGCACAGAGGGGGTTAATTTTTCTCCGTGGTAAATTGTTTTTTAGATGGCACGTAGGTTATTATTTCGCCCC
>ERZ795051.2274-NODE-2274-length-21803-cov-11.010070_pt1 | contig 21803 bp, 14 predicted proteins | sample MGYA00375135_ERZ795051 | MGnify/ENA primary metagenome ERZ795051 (study PRJEB30180, sample SAMN05720222) | activated sludge metagenome | isolation source: Anaerobic digester | place: Japan | collected 2015-05-26 ... | reverse complement strand
AAACTCCTCGTTCACCCAGCGCACATAATCGACCGGCTGCCTCAAACTGGGCCGCGGCGGATCAGCGGCCTGTGCGCGGACAGTAAACACGACGGCGACGACGAAGAGGCACGCAACGTGGCAGCTCTCTCTGTCATGTAAGCTCACTCCTCCCTGCTGTTTCACGTGTTCAGGCATTTGCCGACGGCTCAGGCGGCCTGGCCTCCACAGGTTGCACTTGGTATACCTCGGCAGTTTGCACTTCGTTTACCTCGGAAACGGCCGGCGCCATTTCCGCCACCGGCAGCTCTGTCTTGCAGGACGGCGCCGAATTGTGCCGCGAGCTTTCGCGCCAGGCCGCCAATCCAAACAACAGCGCGGCCAGCGCGTAACCGATGGCGATCGGAAAGGCACTGTACGTCACGGTTGCGCCCGCCGGGCCTTGCCAGATGAAGAATTCGCGAATGACGTTGCCTTCCAGCCGGTAGGCGTGCATGGCGCCAATTAGCGTCAGCAGCGCGCCGGCGGCCGCCCAAATTGTCGCGGCTTTGTACTTGTGGTCGATCAGCGCCGCTCCAATGGCGGCCAGTATCAACGTTACCACGATCCAGCCGGAGTTCGCCCCGGTCAGCGCCAGCAGCCCGGGCAGGTAGAGAGACTTCTGCAACACCGGATCGATGGACCACCTCTGCATCAGGTCTGCCAGCGAGGCGGCAGCCCCGGCCGTAACGAAGTAGTTCGCCAGCGTCATGACCAGAATGGCCGCCAAGGCGGGAAACAGCGCCACGGCCACCGCCGGGGCGTGCTCGCGCTTGGTGACCTGGAAGGCCTGGGCCGTGATGATGATGCCGATGTACATCACGATGGCGCTGCCCGCCTCGATCGGCACCAGCGCCGCCAGCAGCGGTCCCAACCCGAACAGGAACATCGCGGTGAAGAACAGGCCGTTCAGGATGGAGTAGCCTGAGCGGGCGCCCAGGGCCTTCCAGCCCGGATGACCGATGTAAATCGTCGTTGGAAAGCACGACCCGAATAGCCCGGCCGCCAGCGTGCCGATGCCGTTCACACCCAGTGATAACCCGGTGTGAAAGCGGTCGCCCCCCGCCTCGGCCGATTCAATATTCTGCAACGACCCGAGCACATTGATGACACCCATCGGAATCGAGACGGTCAGGAACATGAGCACGAGTTGCGGCTGCCGCGTCAGCAAATCCCACAGCTCGTTCCCAATGAACACCGGTGGTATCCAGCGGACGTGGTCCAGCGAGGCCCGCAAGTCTTCGCCGGACATGCGCACGCCGCCGAAATCGTAGAAGCCCCAGGCCGTGCCGGCCCAGGCGATCAGCGTCCCGAACAGGATAGCCAGGAATCCGCCCGGTATTCCGAGCGGAAAGCGGTAACGCGCGAAATACGCCAGCAGCAGAAACGCCAGCGGCAGGACGCCCACCAGCGGAGCGGTATAAATGCGGAACGCGAATTCGGCCGCAATGAACGCGATGCCGACCGCGGCCAGTACTCCCAGCAGGGCCGCACGTGGGGTGACGCGGCGGAGTTTTTCCGCATATAGGGCGCCGGTGGCCTCAATGACCCCGCTGACCAGGCAGGCCAACAAGCCGGCCTGCCAGGCGAGAACGCCCGCGCCCTCTTCGCCCAGGGCCGCTTTGTGCTGTTCGTAAACGGGTCCCATGATGAAGAGCACGTACGCCACCACTGACGGCGTGTTGATTCCGTAAGGCAGAGCGGTGCACGTCGAATTCCGGTACTTGCGGGCACTGTAGTGACCCTGGACCCCGTAGAAGATGTTGCCGACCAGCAGGCTGATGGCGACGCCCGGCAGGATGCGCTGGTAGATCAGCGACTCCGGCAGATGCGCTACGGTCGTGCACAAGGTGATGATGAGCAGCACCTGGGCCAGGTTGTCGACCATCAGGCCGAAAAAGCCGTCCAGATCGCCGCGCGCCCAAATCGGGTAACGAAATCGCTGGTCGTTCATGTTCAAATGTCCGGTTTTTCAGGAAGAATGTTCAAGCCGCGACGGCATGCTATGGCGCGGCCGGCCGGCGCTCAAGGCGGGGCAAATGACCGCGGCGCGGGGGGCTTGCGAAACCTGCTCCGAGTTGGCTAATTTATCTGTTTCCGCATTGCCGGGCGTTCCGGCGAGTCGGTGCTGCGGCCGCCCGGCCTGATTTAAGCGCCGACTGGAACGGAAAGTGTATCAGCCACATGATGCGCCCGGCTGCCTGGGGAGTCCCTGGCAGGGGCTATCGGGCGACTGGAGTAAAACATGGCGAAGTACAAAGTCGAAGTCGATCGTAATCTCTGCGTCGGCGATGGCGCGTGCGTCAACGAGGCCCCGGGCACCTTCGAGATGGACGACGAGTCCATCGCGACCGTCACCAACCCCGACGGCAACACGCCCGAGGAAATTCTTGCCGCTGCTCAATCCTGCCCGGTCGACGCGATCATCCTGACCGATGCGGCCACCGGCGAGAAGGTCTGGCCGCAGGGCTAAAGCTTAGGTGCCTTTTCACGGTCGCGCCGCGCCCCGCTCGCCGTTTGTAGCGGGCAGGTCGCGGCGCGCCTGCTGGCTCTCAGCTTTTGCACCCAGGACTGAGGCCTGACTGTCGCTGAAGGGCGGGTTTCCATCTCGATAAACCTCGCCGTCTCCACGGCCGACGGGGCCGAGCGCCGCGGACTTTGCAGCGCGGCTGTGCGCCCAGTATGCTTCGTTCCCGCGGGGTGGAGAGCGGAGCAGCCATGTGCAGATACCTGTGTGCTTTGACGATCGTGACCGTGTGTTGCGCAGTTCTGGGGCGCGCCCAAACTGCTGATGCGCTCGATGACGCGCTCGCGCTGGTCGGCCTGCAACGCGCGGACCTGGGTTGGGCCCCAAAAGGCTGGTGGCCGCGCTATCCGGCGGATATTCCGTACAAGCTGCGCTCGTTTGACGCACTCTTCAACGAGCCGCTGGATACGGTCGCGTTCAGTCGCGGCTTGGGCGAGACAGCGTGGGATAAGCTCGACCCGGCCAAACTCGATAAGGAAAACGGCCGCGGCGCACGGTCGTTGTTCGAGGCGGTCCAGCGGCTGGGCATCGACCCGAAATTCGGCGGGTTCCGGGGCTACACGGCAAACGTTTTGGCGCCGGAGCTGCCACTCGATCAGGCTCTGCTGAAACTGTTCGAAGCCGCGCATCGCACGACGCGGCCCAATACATTCGGCATGGAGCTGCCCTATCCGCGCATCGTCGATCAACTTCCCGAACAGGTGAAAGTTTTGCCGGAGGGGGTCAGCCCAATTCTCGGGCAACTCGTGCTGAACATCATCGACGCGCACTACTGGGCGCAACTGGCCTTCCGCCGCGCGGATCCGCATGCGCGCCTGGTAGCGGCGACGCGCTACAACACCGGCGAGGAGATGATCGACGCGTACGACTATTGCCCGGAGTTCGACGACCTGGCCCAAACCTGGGACGAGGCGTCACTGTGGTACGCGGGGCAGAAGTGCGTGGATGCGCTTGACCTGGCGCGCATCAGGCTGCAAGCCTGGAAAGCCGGACTGGCCGAACCGCCACCGCCCTTCGCATTCGACTGTGAGACGCCCTGGGGCTGGGTGCGGATTCGCGGCTCAGGTAACGACTTCATCGACGCGGCAGGCGCCGTGCGGACGCTGCTAATAGTGGATCTGGGCGGCAATGACACCTACTTGGGCCCGGTCGCCGCCTCAAGCGCGTCTTATCCGCTCAGCCTCCTGCTCGATCTCGACGGGGAGGATGAATACTCGGCCGGTGCAGGGCCTGCTGCAGAGGCCGACGACTCGACCAATCCGGCCTTACGCGGCGCACCCGGTCCGGCACAGGGCGCCGGCCTGTGCGGAGTCGGCGTCTTGATCGACGCGGCCGGCGATGACCAGTACTCGGCCGAGCGGTACGCGCAGGGCGTGGGCCAGTTCGGGCTGGGGGTCCTCGCCGACTTGGCGGGCAACGACCGGTACGGCGTACGCTATTCAGGTCAGGGCTGCGGCTATTTCGGCGTTGGTCTACTGTTAGATGTGGCGGGCATCGACAACTACAACATTTACTGCGACGGCCAGGGACTGGGCGGGGTGGCGGGCGTCGGCGTGCTCGCGGATCGCAGCGGCGACGACCGCTACATCGCGGAGCGCAAACACAGCGTCACCGGTCGGCCGTCGTACCATTCGCCAAACCTGGATGTGGGCGTCTCGAACGTGCAGGGCTGCGGCATGGGCCGCCGTGGCGACGGCGCTGACGGCCACGCATGGGCCGGCGGACTGGGCGCGCTGCTCGATGGTGAGGGCAACGATTACTACTACGCCGGGAATTGGTGCATGGGTACGGGGTATTGGTTCGGAGTCGGCGTCCTGCACGATCGCGGCGGCGACGATGAGTATCACGGCGCGGTTTACTCGCAGGGCACCGGTGCCCACTTCTGCATCGGCGTGTGCATTGACGAGGCGGGCAATGACCAGCACTTGGCCGAAGAGAATTCGCACAGCAGCCTGGCGTGGGCGCACGATTTCACGATCGGCCTGTTGCTTGATGTCGCCGGCGACGACGTGTACCGCGTGGAGGGGTCGGGCTTGTCCTACTCCATAAATCGCAGCGTGTCGATGCTGTTGGACCTGGCCGGAGATGACAAGTACCAGACTGATCTGGCGCGGCGCGAACAGGAGAAGGCCGGCCTGTGTCCAGGCTATGCTTGGAATCCGGAGGGCTTCCGGTCCCGCGGCATCGCCCAGTACTTTGCGGACACTACCTCGCTTGGCCTGTTCCTCGACATCGGTGGTCACGATGAGTACCCCGTTCCGCCGGCCACACAGCCTGCTGATATGACCGAGCGGACCGATGTTGCCGCAAGCGCAAGGGCCGGCAATGACCGCCATTGGCTAGATCCACCGGATTCGCCGAACTGGGCCGACCGCAATTTCAGCGTCGGCGTGGATCGGGCAGCGGGACAGGTCGATTTCACGCCGCGCCCGGTGAAGCCGCCGAGCAACCCACGATCGGCGCCGTAGGATGCCTGGCGGGCCGAGGGCGAGCGCGCTGGCGGCCGGCTATCGATCCCAATGCGCGAGGTCTCGTCCCAGGTAGGCGGCCAGGGCGCGATTGTGCGCCCGGAAGCGCTCGAGCAGTCTCTGCCGGGTCTGAGCGGACAACGGCGGTGGGGCAAGCGCAGCGCGTGCGGCCTGGCCGAAGCGCGAACGCTCCAGGAGCGTGTAGGCCCGATTGCACCAGGAACGCGGGATGAACTGTGCCGCGGTCGCAACACCCGGAAGGGCGCGTAGCGTCCGCGTGAGCCGCAGTCGCGTTTGCCATTGCAAGTACTCGTCCCCGGCGTTGGCTCGAATGGGCCGGTCCGTCGCGGCCGCTGCGCCTGAGTCCACACCAATGTGCGCGTAGATGCGGCGCAAAAGCGCGGTGGGGTCGGCCTTCAGATCATCGAACAGCACCGTCAGCAAGGCCTCGGGGGGGAAGTAAGCTTGGTACTCCTCGATAGTGCGGATGTACTCGCTGGCCCGAACGGCCCGCGGGTTTGCGTCGAGAAAGTCGTCGAACGATTTGAACCAGGCGTAGTTTCGCCCGAGCGCACGGGCGGTTTTGATCTGTTCGCAAAAGTCTGAGTACGCGCGTTCAACCGGATGCCGCACAATGTAGATCAGCCGCGCTTGCGGGACGAGTTCGGCGATCCGCCGCGCGCACGGTGGATCCTGCTCGATGGAATACATGGGCGCCACTTCGCCGCAAAGCTGGTCCGCACCGGCATGCGCAAAATGCGCGCGGTACCAGGCCAAACCGCGGTGAGCCTGGTCGCCGAAGAAGTTGAGCTCCTTTTTGCCGCGCGGCAGACAAATCTGTGGGTGCTGGCGCATGTACTGGTCAAGCGTGGTGGTGCCGCACTTGCGCGCCCCTATGACAAAGAACGACGGCAGCGGCCCGGCCGAAGCATCGCTTGCGAGCGGCGAGTTCAAGACAGCGGAAGCTTTCAACCGTTTCCTCCGTGTCGCACCGCCCCGCCGATTAATCGGCTGGATAGCACGGCGGCCGGATCAGCCCCACCAGTGCCGCTTCTTGCCCGCGCTGGGACCGTCCGTGGAGACCTGGCGCTCTTGCGAGATGCGCTCCAGGAGCTTCTCGTCCGATACGCGGCCGCCTGTCAGCCGGCGCAGGACTTTCAACTTTTGGCGTGTATCTTCGTCCAAGTCTTCGGCCGCGGGCGCACCGTCGCCTTCCGGAGCCGAGTCGCGTCCTTCGTGCTCCGCCTCCGCCGGCTGCTCCTCGGCCTGCTCCGGTTGGGTCTCCTCTTCCACGCCCGGTTCTGGGACCGCCTCTGCTACGGCATCATCGGATTCTGGCAGAGCGGTAGCGTCGTCCGATGCTTCCAAGACCTGCGACACGAGGTCCGGCTCCGCTTCGTCCACGACGGGAGGCTCCTGAAGATCCGGGGCCGGTTCCTCCGATGCCGCCGGCGCCGGATTCTCGCCTGAGAGGGTTGACTCAGATTGCGCTTGGATCAGCTCGCTCGGGACAGCCGTGCCGAACGCCTGCATCAGCCCGGCCAGGGTAGCTTGGAACTTGCGCACCGCCTCCTCGCGGGCCGCGAGCCTGGCCTCTGCGGCCTCCAGTTCCGCGCCGCGCGCTTCCAGAGCCGATTGCATTTGCTCCAGTTCTTGTTGCCAGGCGCGGATTTCGCCCCCGCCCGCTTCCAGTTCTTGCTTGGCATCGGCCAGTTCTTTGCTCTGGCGTTCCAGATCTGCTTCGCGCGCCGCGGCGCTTGCCTCGCGATCCGTCAGGCCGGCTTCGCGATCCGAAAGCCGCGTTTCGCGTTGGTTCAATTCTTCCAACCGGAGCTGCAGGGCGGCTTGAAAGGCGGCCAATCTCTCGGCCAACACGCCCCAACCCTCGGTAATCGACGAAATGCCCGCGGCCACCTCGTCCATCTGCCGGGCGAGGTCCGGGCTGTCGTTCTCGGCGGCCTGGTCCCGTCGGGCATCCATTGATTAGCCTTTCCGCAGGCGCCGTCCGGCTATCGGAGCGCGCGTGGCCGCTGGCCCACGCGCAACTTGCCCGCCTGGCCGGCCAAACCGGGCGCGCTTCAGAGCGCGCGTTCGCCGCCGAAGCCGCAACAACGCGTCAATCCCTTACTGAATCGAGGCAATCGGAGAAGAACTTGATTCCCAAAGGGCGCGCGACGCTTCCAAGCCGCGCTGCCGATAATCCCGCCGGTCCCGAACCAGCCAGCCCCGCACGATCGAACCCGATTATGAGACCGTCGGCAGTGTGCACGGGTTGCGCTCGGCGACTCGATTGCCGCCCAGCACTACAGCTCACGGGGCCCAAGCGTCGCAATGCAGAGCTGGTCACGTGGCAGCCGCCGCGCGTAAGTCAACATGTCGTCACGCGTCACGGCCCGCAGGGTTTCCAGCTTGGCGGCCAGCCCGACCGGCCGGCCGAAATGGAAAAGATCATCACTGAGACCCGCGGCGCGGGAACGGGTGAGGTCGTCCTCGGTCTGGAAATGCGCGATCAGGCCGGTGCGCGCCCGTTCTACTTCAGCTTCCGTGAGGTCTTCCGCGATGCGCCCCAGTTCCTCCAGCAGCTTGTCGAACGTCTTGTGCGCCCGCTCCGGGGTGGTGCTGGCCCCGAGGTGAATTATGCCTTTGCCGCGCAATTGCTCGTGCCACGCCCCCACCCAATACACCAGCCCGAGCTTCTCGCGCACTTCGGTGAACAACCGTCCGCTCATCCCGCCCGCCAGCACGCGCAACAACATCTGCTCGACCGGGAATTGCGGATCGGTTTTCGGCACTCCCCGCAGCGTAATCGCCACGTATTCCTGCTCCAGCTCCTTATGCTGGTGCTCGCGCGCCGGCCGGAATTCGAACGCCGCCGGCTCACGCCCCTCCCGCCGCGGGCTGGCCAGCTCCGCGAAGGCCGCGTCCACGTGACGCGCCAGACTTTCCGCATCAATCGGACCAGCCGCCGCCACTTGTATCCGCCCGCCGTGATAGTGACGCTGCCAGTGCTCACGCATCTTCTCCGGCGTGATACGCGGCAGCGTATGTGGCTCGCCCCCAGGATAACGGCCCAGCACCGGCCCCAGCGTGAGCCGGTTAATCAGCACATTGATCAACTCATCCGGCTCGTCCTCCATCTGCCGCAATTCCTGGCGCGCCAGTTCCACCGCCACCTCGCACGCCTCATCCGGAAATGTCGGTCGGCAGAGCATCTCCGCGACCAGCCCCACCGCTTCAACCACGAATTCCGGCAGACACAGCACGCGCACGATCGTGCTCTGCCGCCCGCTCAGGCTTGCCCACGACGCCCCCAGTGCGTCGAACGCGTCCGCCAGGCTACGTCCGGTGAAACGCTTCGTTCCCTTCGACAGCGTCCGCTCAACCAGCCCGTTGATGCCCGTCAGCTCCAGCGGCTCGTCGGCTACGCCCACCAGAACCCGGAACACCAACGCCGCCGTGTTGCGCCCCGGCAGAACGTCGGCCGCGAATTCAATCCCGCAATCCAAGTCGGCGCGGACGATCTCGCCCGCCCGCGGCGCCGTCAATCGCGTCATCATTGCTCCACCGGCTCGCCCAATAGCGGCGTCAGCTCGGCCAGTTTCGCCTCCAGCAGCCGCTGATTGACGGCCTCCATATTCAGCCGCAACAGCGGCTCGGTATTCGACGGCCGCACGTTGAACCACCACTCCGGGTACTGGACGGTTATGCCGTCGAGGTAATCGATCGTCCCCTTGGCATATGTGTCCGCCAGGCGGCGAATGGTCCCCTCCTGGTCCTCGTTCTCGAAGTTCCGCTCACCGCTGCTGGCATAGACATCCAACGGTTTGATCAGGCCCGCCAACGACTCGCCGCTGCGCGAAAGCACATTCAGCACCGCGATAAAAGCCATCAGCCCCGAGTCAGCGTTGAAAAAGTCCTGAAAGTAAAAGTGCCCGCTGACCTCCCCACCGAACACGCCCTTGTGATCGGCCAACGCGCGCTTCATGTACACGTGCCCCACCCGCTCGCGCCGCGCCACGCCCCCCAGCTTGCTCACGTGCTCGCCCACGATCCGGCTGCAACGAACGTCGTGGATGATGGCCGCCCCGGGCTTCTGCCGCAGGTACTCCCCCGCCAGCAGTGCGGTGAGCAGGTCGCAGCGGACGATCCCGGCGTGTTCGTCGACGAAGATGCAGCGGTCCGCGTCGCCGTCGAGGCACGCTCCGAAGTCCGCCCCGTGCTCGCGCACCGCCGTCCGCAACTCCTCGAGGTTCGCGGCCACCAGCGGGTTCGGCGGGTGGGCGAATTCGCCCTTGTGCTCGAAATTTAGCGGGATGATGTGCAGGTTCGGCGTGCCGTCGAAAACAATAGGGAACCAGCGGCCGGCCATGCCGTTCGACGCGTCAACCACGACCTTCAACGGCCGCGCCAGCGGCTGCAGGAACTTCAACAAATACTCGCGATATTCGCGCGCTAGCTCCAGTCGCTGCACCTTCGCCGTTACCGGCGCCTCGTAGCGCGAAATGGCCGCCGCGATCCGTTGAATCTCCTGCAGTCCCGTCTCAGCCCCGATAGGCTTGCCCTTTTGCCCCAAAATCTTGAAACCGTTGTAGTTGGCCGCGTTGTGGCTGGCGGTCGTTTGCACCCCGCCGCAACAAGGCAGAACGTTCGTCGCGAAAGTAACCTGCGGCGTGTCGACCAGCCCGATGTCAATGACGTTGGTGCCGACCGCCAGCACGCCGTCCGCCAGCGCCTTGGCCAACGCCGGGCTGGAGCGGCGCATGTCGCGGCCGAGGATGAGCGAGTCCATTTTGGGGTCACTGCGGTCGAAGCCGGAGAGCGCGGTGCGGAGAAATTGGGCCGTGGCGTTGCCGATGCGCCAGGCGACGTCCTCGTTGAGCGGGTCGGGCACCGTCGCCCGCACGTCGTACGCCTTAAAAACCTTTTCCATAACGCCCGCTCGCGGCGGCTCGCGCGAGGGCGCCTGCCCGCCCGCCCCGCCGGCCAGCGTCCCGAGCAACGGGCCGGCTCTTTCCTCATTGAACTCGCAGTTCGAGCACTTGCGGAAATTCGCCCGCTGCCGGCCGAAGCAGATGGCGTCTGAGATCGGGACCTTCTCCTCGCCCGGGCAATGGCGGGCGTACTGGTCAGGCATCTGAAGCACGTAAACAACTCCCGGTGCGACCCGCGGGGCAGCTCCACGCCGACAACCCGCAGGCATTTCCAGCACGCAGCCCGCGGACGAAATCGCGCCGCCGGCCGCGCGGGCAACCGACACGTTCTCCACATGCTATCGCACGCGGCCACGTTCCCGCAATCACCCGGGACGTAGCGCGGGTAGCACCGCAGGCCACGCAGCCGCACGCCCAGATTGTGATAAGGTGATAAGGTGATAAAGGGTGGTCTGCGGAATCACTTTATCACTCTATCACCTTATCACCGTTCACTTTATCACTTTGTCCGCATCACTCTGTCCGCGAGCCCCCCTGCCGCTTAGGATGTACGCGTGCAGAGCACAGCCCTGTTTTCCGAGGTCGAATCCCCTTCATCGCCGCTGGCCGCGCGTGATTGGTGCCGCCCGGCTTTCGTCGTTGTGCTGCTGTTCGCGGCTGCCATTCGCCTGGTGGCCCTCCCCGCGGCCCCGCCCGGCCTCAACCAGGACGAAGCCGCCAACGCCTGGAATGCCTGGTGCTTACTGCAAACCGGCCGCGATCAGGCCGGCGCCCCCTGGCCGATCTTCTGGACTCACGCACTGGGCGAAAACCGCTCGACGCTATACCTGTACGCGCTACTCCCTTTCCAAGCCATCGGCGGTTTGAACGTCTGGACCACGCGCCTCCCGGCCGCCGTGGCCGGCATCCTCACCGTCGCGCTCGTGTACTGGATCGCCGCCCGCCTGTTCGATCGCACGACCGCGATTATCGCCGCCGTTTTTGCGGCGCTGGCGCCGTGGTACTTCGACCTGAGCCGTTGGGGCCACGAAGCCTCCCTCGGTCCGCTCCTAACGGCCGCAGCCTTCGCGGCCCTGCTCTGGGCCGGACTCCTGGAAACTGACCGCGATCGCGACCAACAGCCCGGCCCGGACAAGCTTGTTCAGACTACAGCGCGCGGCCCAAACTGGTGGCGTGCCGCGCTCGCGGGTCTGATCTGCGGAGCCGCATGCTACGGCTACCCCGCCGTGCGCCTCTACCTGCCGCTCCTCATCGTCACGGCACTGATCGTCGACATCGCTTCAACGCGCCGATTGCTGAGATCGCGCTCCGGCCGCATCGCCGCAGCGATGTTTTGCCTCGGTTTTGCGCTTACGTTTGGACCGCTCCTTTTCCAGCACATTGTTCATCCCGAGGTAATCGGTCGGCGTGCCGGCTCGGTCTGGCTGTGGGAGCCGGGCGATCCGGTTATCACGAAACTGGCGAAGATTGCCGCGCGTTACGCGGCCCACTTCGGCCCCACCACGTTGGTCTTCACCGGCCTGGAGGATGAGCAACGTGGCCCGCTGGGTTTCGGAGCCTTTTCCTGGTACGCCTTGCCGCTCATGCTCGTTGGCCTGGCAGTGGCGCTGCCACGACTGCGGTCCTCGCCCTCGGCCCGCCTCCTGCTGCTGGCCGTCGTGCTTTACCCGGCCGGCGACTGCCTGCACCGCTACAGCTATCAGAACGCTGCCGGGATCGCCGACCTCGGCCCGCATATTCTCCGCAGCGGCCCGGGGCTGTGGGCGCTGGTGATTCTGGCGGCCGCGGGCGGCGCGGCCCTCGCGCGGCGACTCTCGCGCCTGCGCCCCAACGCCTTCAGGCCGGCGCTCGCGGCCGCGGTCGTGATAGCACTGATCTCGGACCTCGTGTTCCTGGCGTTCTTCTTCGGCCCGTACGACCGCAGGCCCGCCGTCATTCGCGACTATCACGCCGACCTGGTCGAAGCCCTGCGCTGGGCACAGCCGCGCATCTCGTCAGCCGACGCCGTATTCATCACTGCCAGCGGCATGAACATGCCCTACATCATCACGCTGGTCATGACCGGCTACGACCCGCACGAATGGTTCACCGCCGAGCGTGACGTGCGGACCTTCGACGAGAGCGAATTCGAATACTACTTCCGCGTGGGTAAACTGCGCTTCGTATACGACGCCTCGAGCCGCGCGGCGCTCAACGACCTGCGGCAGAACGACCGTCCCGACCGGGTACTGTTCATCATGCGCCCGGAAGAAATTGCCTCGAATAAGCCGGTCTACACGGTGCGCGACTCGAACGGGCGGGCAGTTCTGGCAGTCTTCGAGCTTTCGCTGTGAATCATCGCGACAAAGTCACCCCGCCGCTTGAAACCCCATCGCGTGTGAAACCCGCTCGTGTGTGAGACGCTTGTGTGTGCCACTGCTTGAAAGCGCAGCTTCAAGCAGTGCGGTCACCAACGGTTAGAACCCCCCCACCCGATTGCACCCCCCGCTCCGTTCCGACTAAAATTTCCGGATGTTGCTGACCCGCCTTTTCCTGCTCGTAACCGCCGTCCCGCTGGCCGTTTGCACAGGCTGCTCCAAAAAGCCGGCCGCCACCGACAAGCTCGCCGGCCGTGCCGCCGATTGCAATGTCCTGCTTATCACCATGGATACGACCCGCGCCGATCACCTCGGCTGCTACGGCCATCCAGGGAACTTGACGCCGGTCCTGGACAACCTGGCCCGCACCGGTGTGCGCTTCAGCAACGCCTTCACGCACGCCCCCATCACGCTCACCGCCCATGCTTCGCTCATGACCGGCACGCTGCCCCCCGAGCACGGCGTACGCGACAACACCCGTTTCGCACTCGGGCCCGAACTGCCCACGCTGGCCGAAATCTTCAACCAGCACGGCTACCGCACCGGCGCTTTCGTGGCGTGCGCCATTTTGCAGGCGCGCTATGGTCTGAACCGCGGGTTCGAGAACTATCGCGACGACATACCCATCAGCCCGTCCGGCGAGATTTTGCGCTCGCATTCGGCCCACAGCATGAGCAACCAGGCCTTGGCCTGGTTGGAAGAGGTGCGTGACCAGCGCTTCTTCTGCTGGGTGCACTACTTCGATCCGCATGACCCCTACACCCCGCCTGAGGAGTATGCCGCCCGTGCCGGCGGGCCCTATGCCGGCGAAGTCGCCTTCATGGACGCCAACATCGGCCGCCTGATCGACTGGCTGCAAATCAACAACCTGCGCGAACGAACCCTCGTAATCGCCGTGGCCGACCACGGCGAGGGGCTGGGCGACCACGGATACGACTTGCACACGCTGCTGCTCAACGTCGAATTGATGCACGTGCCGCTGATTATGTCGTTGCCCGGGCGGCTCCCGCAGAACGTCGTGTGCGCGGACTTGGTCGCCATTTCCGACATCATGCCCACCGTGCTTGAACTCGTCGGCTGGCCCGTGCCGCAGACCGTCAGCGGCGTCAGTGGTTTGTCGGCCCTCGCCGGCCGGCCGCCGGCGTCGCGCGCTATTTACGGCGAGACGGAGTACCCGTTCTACAGCTTCGGTTGGAGCGCGCTTTACAGTATCACTACCCCCCAGTGGGTTTACATCCGCGCCCCGCGCAACGAACTGTACGACCGGCAAGCTGACCCGCGCCAGATGTCGAACGTGGCCGCCGCCCGCCCCGAGGTCGTCACGCAGCTCGAGTCGGAGTTGCAGGCCTTCGAACACGCCGTACAGCGCCGCGCGGGAGTGTCCGTTAAACCGGACTCCGTCCAGGAGCGCGCCCTGCGCAGCCTGGGCTACGTAGGCGACACGCCCAGCCCGTCCAGCACCGCGCCGGCACTAAAGAACCCGCGCGACATGATCGCCGTCGAGCGCGATTACCGCACCGCCCAGGAACTGGCGCCGCACGCCCCGGCCGAGGCCATCAAGCTGCTCGAGCCGGCCGCCGAACAAAGTCCTGAGTCGTTTGCCATTCTCCACCTGCTGGGGAACTGCTATGGCCTGGTCAACCGGCTGGATGAGAGCCAGTTACTGCTCACGCAGGCTTTGCAACTGTATCCGGAGTCAAGCCAGGCCGCGCTTGATCTGGTGCTCACGCTGGCGTCGCGCGGCCGCTATGCGCATGGCATCGAGCTGTGCCAACAAGTGCTCGAGCGTGAACCCAACCACGGGCAGGCGGAGCAGATGTTATCCGCCTTGCTGGACAACCTGCGCCGCCAGCAGGAGGGAATCGCCCGGGCCGAGGCGTATTGCGCCTGGAACGAGGATGCCTCTGACCCCGAGGTCTTTTGCAATTGGGCCGACCTCCTGGCCGCGGGCGGGCGAGAGAGAGAAGCGCTCAAGGTATTGAAGGAAGCACACGCCGCCAAGCCCGCCGACCCGCGACTCTGCGCCGCGCTGGCCTGGTACCAATCCACCACCCACGATGAAAACTTGCGCGATGGACCGCGAGCTCTCGAATTGGCCGAGTTCGCGGTCCGTAGCGGCGACCCGGACCCGCGGAGCGCCGCAGCCTTGGCGGCGGCGTACGCCGAAACCGGTCGCTTTGAGGAAGCGGTGCGCATCGCGCGGCAGATTCGGGCCGACTTCCCACGCGACAGCCGCGTTCCGGGCAACCTCGATTTCCAGATCAGGCAGTACGAAGCGCGCCGCCCCTACCGCGTCCTGCCCTGACGCGCGTTGCAAGCCGTTAGCGCGGGCGGCAGCTCAATGCTCCTCATGCTGGGTAACGATCAGGATCGTCTCGCGCGGGGCCTGGCTTACGCCGGTATCCAGCACCAGCGAACTACGGTAATCGTGCGGCAGCGGCGGGGTCACCGTTACCTCCAACGTGTAACGCTCCCCAGGCTCGACCTCTTTCAACTCCGCTTTGACGCGCGGGTCTTTAGGCGGGTTCAGCTTCGGCTGCAGCGGTCCGCCGTCGCCGCGCGTGATGGTCAGCGTTTTGGTAATCGGGCCCGAATCCGGCTGAACCACACCCAGATTCACTACGTGCGGCTCCACGTTAAACGCGACCAGTACCCGCCCCTTCAAGGTGAAGTTGATCTTCGGGTTTTGGGGATCGTTCGTATGCAGCGGCGAATAGCGCGTGAAATCGCCACGGGCACTCGGCCCAAACGTCATCTCGAATGTTTCGGACTCGCCGGGCCTCAGCGACCAGCCCGGCCAACCGTTCCGCACCCCGTTAATGCTCAAGCCGCAGCAGGCTTTCATCTTCATGTTCAACACGCCCTCGCCCTCATTTCGCACGTTGAACAGGAACTTGGCCGATTCGCCGCGCCAGATCGGATCCGCCACGATCAGCTCGCGGTCGTACACCGCTCGGGGCTGCGGCTGATCCGGCGGCGGCGGCGCCATGTCGAGCGACTCGCCGTCCAGAATGGGAGTCCTGCCCGGCTTTTGTTCACCAGCGGCCGGTGCAGGGGGCGGCGGAAGGGGCTGTGGCGCGGCCTGAGCGCCACTCGCCGGAACGGATGGCGCGCCGGCTGACGGCGGCGGCGTAACAGCCTGCCCAGGGGCCGGCTTCGCTCCGGCAGACTGCAATTGCGCCAGCTTCTCTTCGATCAGCCGCCTGGCCTCCTCGGAATCGGGCCGCACCGCAGAAGCGCCCGGCGCATTTCCGGCCGTGGGCGCGGCCGGTGGCGGAACGTTTGCGGCCGGCGGCGGAGTGGGTGCCGCGGCCGGTGGCGAAACGTTCCCGGCGGCCGGTGGCGTTGCGGGGGCAGCGGCTGGTTGTGGTGCGGGCGTCTCAACAGCGGTCTGCGGCGCGCCGGCTTCTGGACTGGCGGCCGGGGCGGCAGGCGGTTTCTCTGGCGGCGTGTCCGCCGATTTGGAGCAGCCCCATGCGAGCATGAGCATGACGGCCCCAGCGAGCGTGAGAATCGAACCAGATCCGGTGAACCAAGGCACAACGCGATTGTTCTTTCTCATTGTCAGCTCCCTTTCACCAAAAAGCTTAACGCAGTCACCATTGCTCGTAAATCGGGGCGCCGGGCACCCGACCCGAGCCCGCAAAGCCTGATCCGAGCCAGCAGCGCCAGCAAGGGCAACCCAGCCCCGCGTGCCTCGCGGCCGAGGGTACTGCGCCGGCGGGATATTCCTGGCGGCATTTCTGGGTGACACGCCCCGCCTCTGCTTTGCGCGGAGCGGGCAGTGAGTTACGGTTGTAAGTTGGGTCAGGCGCACTGAGGCAACGGGAGATGAACATGATCCTCCTCACGACACCCAGGGGCAAACGGTTCGGTCGTGCTACGGCCGCGGTCTTATTGAGCGCGATCGCAGTCGTAGCGTCCGCGGCGGGGCCGGCAAGCGTGCCGCCGTCGACTCAGCCCGCCCTATCGCATCTAGCCGACCAGATCGCGCGCGGCACTCCCGACGAAGCCGCGGCGGCCGCCGACGAGTTCGTGCGGCAGATCGTTGAGCCGGTCGCGGCGGTTCTAAAGAACCTGGAGCAACGCTCTCCGGCCGAGCAGCGCCGCGTTCTGCAAGCCCTGCAACGCGTTCACGCGGCGCTGCGAATACGTCTGTACCAGGCAAACCTGCCGCCGGAAGACGCACAACTATTCGACCAGGTCGCAGCCGGAAATCGCGACCTGCTCGAGCGGCTGTTCGACGACGACCCGCGGCGGCGACTGGCGGCGCTCTATCAAATCCCGCTCGAGCCGGGTAGCGCGGCCGGCGTGCTGGTCACGTCGCGGCTGTTCGACTGGGACGCTCTCGTTGTCGAAGCGGCGCTGAAGATAGCGGCCCGGTTGGGAGATGATCCGGCCACCATGCGCGGTCTAGAGCGCTTCGTCGACGGGGCAAGCCAGGCGGTGTGCGGCACGACCGGGGCATTACCGGCGGAGGAGGCTGCGGCCTGGGCGGATTTTTCGAATCGCGCCATCTGTCTTCTAGGCAATTCAAAGGCGCGCTCCAGCGTGCCGGTTATCGTCGAGGCGATTCGCTGTTTCGGCCGCCCGCCGTACCGCACGCTTTTCCGCGTCGCGGAGACGCTGGATGCGTTGGGCAAAATCGGCGACGAGCGGGCTGTACCGCTGTTGCTCGAGTGCACCACGGACACTGAACAGCACGCGGTACGCAGTCTGGGGGCAGGCAGCCTGCTGAGGGTCACGGTGGGCGATGCCGCGTTGCTGGCCTTGGCGCGCATTTATGGCTTGCCGCCCGATGAGCTGGGATTCGTGTCCGCGCCGGGCGACCATCCGGTGACCGGCTTTCTTGATGAGAGGACGCGCCGCAATGCCCTGCGGCTGTTCGCTTTGTGGTATAAAGAGAATGGTGAGAAACCGCCTCAGGAGCGCACCCCATTAATCCCACAAGCTACACCGACTACCGAGCCCGCCGCCCACGCACCTGCGGAGCAGCCATGAACATGCGCCGCGGCCAAGCAAGCCCGCGCGCCGTGTTGTTGGGCGCGATGCTGTTCATCGTCGCGGGTTTCCTGGTTTTCTTCGCTTCGCCCTGGATTCTGCCGGTCCGCATCGTTGAGGGGCCGCTGGTTCAGGCTGCCGGCCCGGACGAGGTCACGCTGGTCTGGTACACCAGCCGGCCCGTCAAGCCGGGTGATTGCCTGGTGACGCTCGGGGCCCCGCCTGATTCGCGCGATTACCCGGCCGAGGCAAACGATACTCGCCAACGAGTGCGCATCACCGGCTTGACCGCCGGTACGGCGCACCCCTACCGCATCCAACTCGGACGGCGAACGCTGGCGGAAGCCACGTTGCGAACCAATCGAGCCGCGGGGGAACCGTTCGCCTTCATTGCCTTTGGTGACAGCGGCCTCGGCACGCGGGAGCAGTACTTGCTCGCCCAGCGCATGCGGTCACTGGAGTTTTCGCCCGATTTCCTGCTGCATACAGGAGACGTGGTTTACAAACGCGGTGAGCGCAACAATTACGAAGAGCGCTTCTTCGCACCGTATCGCGATTTGCTATCGCAAATAACGTTCTGGCCTACGCTGGGCAATCACGACGTGCTGACCGACCAAGGCGACCCATACCTGGGCATCTTCGAACTGCCGCACAACGGCCCGGCAGATCTGCAGCCAGAAACGAACTACTGGTTCGACTATGGTTCCGCGCGCATCGTAGTCCTGGATAGCACGCTGCCCGAAGCAACCCTGGCCGAAAAGGTCGCTCCCTGGCTGAAACAGACTTTGGCCGCCGCTCCGGCGACGTGGAAGTTCGTTGTGTTCCACCACCCGCCGTACACCTGCGGCGCGCACCCGTCGGATGAGCGCATCCAGCGCGCCATCGTCCCCGCGATGGAAGCCGCGGGCGTGGACCTCGTCTTCTGCGGCCATGACCACCTTTACGAACGAACCCACCCGCTACGCGGGGGGCAGGTGGTACCGGACGGGACCGGTATTACCTACATAGTCACGGGAGCGGGCGGGGCACGACTGTATGAGGCGCCACCGCCGGACCAGCGGCCTGCGTACGTGGCCGAGCTGGATAACTCGCAGCACAGCTTCACGTACGTGCAGGTTGACGGGCTCGAGTTGCGGGTGCGGCAGATAGGCCTGAATGGTGCGACCATTGATGATTGGCGCTGGTCCAAACCCCGCCCGCCAATGGCACAATCGCCGCAGTTTGATTCGCCTTCTTCGCAGCCAGCAGAACAGCCGGCAAATCAGCCATAAACCCGTAAATGCTGACTACTGAGCCGGAGAGTCAGCCGCGGGCGACAGCGCCTCCGCGCCGCCATTTACAGCCGCCGGACGCGATTCCCTTACAGCCAATTCACGGCAGGTCGCCAGTAGCTCATCAGAGGGCAGCTCGAATCGTTCAATGCGTAGCGGCTGCAATGCCTCAGGATGAGTTTCGCCGGCGTGGATAAAGAAGCTCTGCATACGCTCCAGAGTCTGCGGATCGAGTCGCGGTGAGGCAACCACCAGTTGATTCGGCAGGGCCGCGGTCCGCGCGATTACCCGCAGCTTGTCGCGGGCGATGGCGCCATCCGCGTTGGAAGTCTCAGGCAGCTTCTGCCACTCGCCCTCGTCCACAAACCCGGCGGCCGCGCCGCCGCTGAGTACGCACGAGACAACCTCGCGCGCGTTGGGCAGGTGCTTCAGCGAACCCGGAATCGGCAGCAGCTCGAGGCGCAAGTCGGCTTTTTGCAGCCCGTGCGCCGCGAGCAGGTCGAGAGCCGCGTAGTGCGTGCGCGAATCCGGCGCCGGTCCGAATGCGACCGTTTCCCCGCACAAGTCCTCGACCGCCTGGATCAGCGAATCCGCCGGAACCACCAATAATGCCGGCTGCACAATCGGCTCGCCTTCGCCCGCCGGAACCGCAATTACCGGAAAGCGCTGCGCCTCGGACAGCCGCGCGTACTGAATCGGCGAGACGACCGCCGCGTGGTACAGGCCGGTTTCCAGGCACGGCTGGAGTTGGAACGGAAAACATAAGTCCAGCGCCACTGTTCGCTGCAGGTCGCGGCTCATCGCGTGCTGCAGTGCCGAATATGGCCCGAACGGGTTGAGCGCTTGGAGCGGGTCGTCGTTGGTCGCGCGGTTTTCCGCCACCAACGCCAATACAAGCGGGTTCTTCTGCAAGGTGATGAAGTTCAGGAACCGAACACCCGGACTCTCACAGCCGACGATCCCCACGAACCCCAAAAGGCACAACCAGGCGAGACGAACGGCGTTCGGTCGCATCAGGACTTCTCCACGCGATCCACCCCCATTATGCGGTCGCTGGTAAGTCGTAATCGAGCAGCTCATCCCGGTCAAATACCGGCCCATCGCTGCATGCCAAAGCCCACGACCAACCGCTGGGTCGGCCCGGATCGCGCCGCCGGACAACGCAGGAAAGGCACGTGCCCAAGCCGCATCCCATGGTTCGCTCGATGCAAACCTGACATGCCAGGCCCAGTCTGCGAGTCACCGCGGCAACCGCCTTCAACATTCCCTCCGGGCCACACGCAAAGACCTGCCCGCGAACTTTGGCAGAGGCGCCGCCCCGCCGACTCTGCCACGCCGCCAACGCGTCGGTAACGACTCCGCGCATGCCCACCGAGCCGTCGTCGGATGTAACCATCGCCAAAAACTCAGCCCCGCCGGGCAAAACGACGCAAGGCGCTGCACCGCCATCCCGCGGAGGCTCGCTACGCAGTGCTACTGGCAGCAGATCACGCGTGGTGGCTCCGAAAATTATGCAGACCTCGCGACGCCCGAGTTCGTGCAGGCGCCGGGCCAAGTAGAGCATTGGCGGAATCCCGACGCCTCCGCCAATCAACACCAATGGCACGTCCTGCTCCGGAATTCGGAAACCTCGCCCTAAGGGACCGGTGACGTTGAGCGTATCGCCGGGCCGCAAGCTCTCGAGCCACGCCGTTCCACGCCCCACCGTCCGCGAAATGACCGCGAGATGGACGCCACCAGCGGCGTCGGTCCATCGATCCGCGATGCTGAACGGGCGTCGCAGGAATGGCTGATCCGCCGCGGAACGCGCCGGAGCCGGTCCTTGCGACCAGCGCGCTGAGCTTGGCGAGCCGCTCGCGCAACCAGCACATTGCACCTGTAAGAATTGTCCTGGAGTCGACGGCGGGAAGTGATCCGCCACAAACTCAAGCGCCACGTGCTCGCGGCATACAGGAAAACTGGCCACCACGCGCGTTTCGAGTGCCGCCACGCGCCCCGATGTGCTTGACTGAATCACCGCGCGCCCTCGCGCTTGCTCGACAAAGTCGGCCTAACAAAAACTTCCGAGATCGAACCGGAAACCGGCCGATCTCGGAAGTGCGCCACGGCTAGAACAGCCGTAATATCCGTGCTTGCCGCGGGTACAAGACCCACGGGCGCACTATATCAGATCGCCAGGGGGGTGTCCAACAAGGGGGGCGGGTTTTGCGTGGATGGGCTGATTTTTTGTAAGTTATTGTCAATAAATAAGTTACAATTCGGACACATGTGCGCAAGTCCGGCCGTTTCTGGCCGGAACCGGTTCCGATCCGCCTCCGCCACAGCCCTCCGCCCCACCCAATGGCACCCGCCTGGAACCCGCGAAACCGCCCCCCTTCACGCCCGGCCGCATGCGCGGCTGAATCCACGGTTATCTCGTTCGCACTCTAACGTTCGCTGATCCAAGGCTGCCCGATGGCTCGATCCAAGGTTGGCCGAAGCTAAGGAACGTTCTGGTTCCAATTGGCCAGTTGCTCGCGCAAGCTCGCTTCTTCCTGCGTCGCAGACAACGCATGGGCGATCTCGATGGCCTCCTGAAGAGCGCTGATCGCCTCAGCTCGACGGCCTAATTGCATTCGCAGGTCAGCTACGCCTGTCACACATGCCAGTTGGCTGCCGAGGTCATCCGTTTCGCGCAGCTCGCGATAAGCCTGCTCGTACTCTGCCAAAGCCGCTTCGGGCTGCTTTAAAATTCGGTACGCCGCGCCAATCACAATTCGCACCATCGGTTGCAAAGCCGGATTCGCTAGCGGCAGCGCGCGCTGAGCGGCGGCCAAAGCCTCGGCCGGCTTAGACGCACGCTGGTAGCCTTGCGCCAGGCAGAGCCAGGCGGCGGCCTCGCTCTGCCGCGCACCGATCCGCTGCGCAGCGGCCAACGAGCGCTGGTGCATCGCAATCGCCGCCTCCCATTCGCCCAGCCTCTCGTAGGTGAGCGCCAATTTGTTCGCGCATGGCGCTTCGGTGGCTAAGTCTCCCAAGCCGCTCGCCAGATCCAAGGCGATCTCCAGCCAAGCCACGGCAGCGCGAAGATCTTGCTGCGCCAATGTCCGCAATTGGGCGTCGGTCAGCACCGGCTGCTGGGGCAAACGCCGCGATGAGAACAAATCCGCCAGACTGTTCGCCGCCAACATTTGCCCGTAGGGCGAATCGTCCGCATAGGCCATCGCCAACGCGTTCTCATAGCGCTGGTA
>ERZ795051.2265-NODE-2265-length-21838-cov-4.455401_pt1 | contig 21838 bp, 31 predicted proteins | sample MGYA00375135_ERZ795051 | MGnify/ENA primary metagenome ERZ795051 (study PRJEB30180, sample SAMN05720222) | activated sludge metagenome | isolation source: Anaerobic digester | place: Japan | collected 2015-05-26 ... | reverse complement strand
TTAACACCATTCACTAAAACAAAACCGACATCGCTAAACAATTTTTGAATAAAATTATTAATACTAATCATCAATTCTGGATTACTACTTACTACCTCAATTTCAACGGGCAATTTTAAATCTCTTCTAGGCTTTATAATTCTATACTTCTTCTCACTAACAATAAAAGAATCTTTAAAATATTCAACATGCGCCAACGTATCAACAATAGGAACAAAGCCAGAAATATATATGCCAGGAACTATAAAAGGCGCTGCATTACTAGCTATAAAAGCAGGAACTACCAAACTAACTTTTGCTGTAGATGAAAAATCATTCTTTAAATACTTTCCATCAAAATATAACTCATCCATAAAATTTACAACGCCATTACTTACTTCCCCATCCACAACATGCCTTTCAATAATTCCATCTTCTTCAATTTGCAAAAGAGAATACCTAGTAACAAAAGACCAATCAACTAATTCTAAACTATTATTACCTTTAAATAATGGTTTATTAACATTACCCAAAGAAAATTTTAAAGAACAATCTAATAAACCTTTAATAGCCAATAAACTATCAATAACAAACTCATCATTACACGCAATTAAATGATCAAACCACCACACATCGCCAACATCGCTTAAATACGTAAATCTAATAAAATTAAAACTATCAATAGAAGAAATATCAACATTAACAGGCTCTAAAATAGCCTTTCCAATTATTGGAACATACCATTCATTTAAAATATTATAATTACTGCCATCAAAAATACCAACTCCAAATTTCATTTTAAAATCTAAATCATTACCTATATTACCGTTATACCTAGAAATAAAAACCCTTAAATTACCAAAATTTGATACATCTATAAAATCATTAAAAACCCTTTGAAAATACTCCCCACGCATACCATTTTTAACAGTAACTCTAAAACTACTATTACCACTCAATATATGCGATGAAAATTTATTATCATCAATAATAATACCAATATTAGACGATTGCCATTTTGATACATCTTCAAAATTATCAATTACTACTTCCAAAACTCTTTAAACCTATTAGCCAAAATTTTTCCAATAATAAATTTACTATCACTAACTTTAAACCGCTTTCTAGCTTCAAGTATCGGATTTCTCTGTGGAACAGACGTCTTGCCTACCTTATACCCTTCTGCATGCAACAACGCTAACTTAACTACTGGCATTCCTGAATAATGAGATGTTTCACTAGGAGCAACCAAATATCCCTTATCAACTTTACTTACAATGACATTTGACACAAATGACATAGGATAACTTTCACCCTTACCATAAAGTGGTGAATCAGGAAACCTATACCCAGCCCTAACTTTTTTAGCGACAGTAGAAGGTCTTAATGCCACTAATCCTAGACCATTTGACCTCAATCCACGCTTAAAAAATTTCAAAAAATCATCAGCTATAACTTTTAAAATTTCATCCTCAGTAACATTTAAAACCTTAAAAAATCTACTTTTAATAGACTTTATATCAACACCATAAAAAGTAGCTGTCACCTTAAAATCACTCATTTAGTAACCAACCCTATTGCCAAATAAATAAATTCATTCCCAACATGCCCAAATTCACGAGTATCCTTAATTTTATATTCCTGACTACCTCTAAAAGATGTTTCTAAAATAAACCTTGAATTAATCTTATCAAAATTTTCAGGAACATTACTCAACGACATAATTAACACACAATCAACCTTTTCCTGAATACCAACCCTCTTCAAAAACTCTTCAGTTGGCGAAAACTCAACAGAACCACACCTAATATAATCTGGCTCAGAAACCTTTTCAATTTTCTTAACACCACCCAATCTATCCCTTACAATCTCGTGAGTAGGTGGAGAAATATGTAATACCCTAACACCTAATACAGCTTCACTTTCAGCTAAACGCTGCTTATAATCAGCCAATAATTCCTTTATAGAAGCTTCTCCATAGCCCACAATCTACGTCCTATCATATAACATTTTTGATACATTTATTTCATATTCACCTAAATCCAACTCATCTTCAATTCCCTGAGTACCCTTTCTAGTCAAAGAATCCATAATATTATTATAGTACACTTCAAGCTTTTCAGCCACATTCAAATAATGACTATACAACTCATCCTTAGATAACGCAGCACCACCAGGAATTTCAAGACGCAAATACTTAGCATAATCATACGCTAAAACATAGCACACATCTATTCTAACTAAAACAGATATAATCGGCCACACATTCTCTGGAACTTCCGATAAATTTCTTATCTTATTATATCGTAATGCAGCTAATCTTATCTTATCTATTATTTCGGCATCTGAAAAAGCAGGTTCATTTACATTAGTATCTTTTATTTCCCTTCTAATATAATCAATTTTATCCTGAGCAAACTCTGCCAGAATAGGAACTTCACTCTCAAATATAGGAGCACTATTACTATCTAAAATAGATAGTTTAAACCAATTAAAAGGATCATTGGCAAGAGTGGACTCAACATAGTCCACCCCTGCCTTTAATCCAACTGTATCAATTAATTCTCCAACATCTTCGGGCGATGAACATTCATAAATATTAACAAATTTATAATCCTCACCTTCCAAAGAATTTACATCAATATAGATTCTAATCTTCTTCCCCATTAACACCTAACTTAAATTTTAAAGAGTTACTGAATGATTTTACTCTGCGAATAGCATCCATAAATTCCAGTGGCTCTACTTTAAGTTTCTTATTAATCAACCCTATCTGCAATTCATCAGCCTTTGCAGAATCACCTTCAAACCACCAGTACTTATTATCATACTTTTGCATTTCAAAACCATTCAAATAAAGAATGGCAGCTTCGGCGATTTCTTTTGTTTTAATCAACCTAAATCACCCCTAACTTTCAAAACATCCCTAACATTCTTAGGAACTTTATGCCTGCCATTCTTCAAATCATACCACGTACCACCAATCTTAGCTGGCCCCATATACTTCTTAACTTCAATAGTAACTAAACCATCACCATCAACTACTATTGCTGACTCATCAGAAGATTTATCAACAACCTCACTGACAACGTCATCAACAACATCAATAACATCATCATTACTAACTAAATCTTCACTCTTTAACTCATCTTTCGATTTTCCAAACATACCGACCTCCTACTATGTGGTAGGAACTACTAACACAACATTAACCGCAACTGGGGAAGAAGCTAACGCCTTAATTGTAGTAGTATCTTCACTAGTAAATACAATCTGGTACTTAGCATCATCGTGAACAAGCTTATTTGAAGCTGCATCAATAACACTAACAATCCTCGCATTAAGCGGATCTTTAGCATGCGAAATTACAACTTCATCATTTTGTGCCCACGAAGAAATCTCTACCCTACAAACCTGCTCTACTTTTGAGGTCACACCAAATTTATCAATTTTAGTTACCGCCATAACTGACCTCCTTATAGTGTATCAATTTCAACGATAAAATCTTGTATAATCCCAGCGCCAAATATTGAATACCAACCTATCGAAACAAGTCGTCCAAAATCTTCAACACCGTCATTAACAAGACCAAAAGGAACCGTTTCGGCAAAACCAGCAGGTTCACTTCCCCACACAACAGCACGATACACATTGGCTCCGCCCTTACCAGCACCAGCCAAAATAGGCATCTGCGTTGTTTCAAGAAAAATCACATTTTCAAAACGCCCAACCTCGCCATTATAAAGCAACTGCGGATTACCATACCTAACTGCATTCAACCAATCAGAATCATCACGCAAAGAACGAATCTGGTGAGGATGAGCAGCACATACATAAAACTGATCACCGCCCCTTACAACCATAGATGCATCATTAGTTTTCAACGTTTCTATAGCATTTTTAATTGCATACGCTGAAAACGTACCATTAACCTGCCCTATAGTAGTGCCTTCGCCATCAGCAGGCTTCCCATCACCAGCAGACGAAGTCATATACTGCTTATTACCAGTTGAAAGAAATGCATCTCTACATACTCTATCAACTGTAAGACCATAGTCCCTACCCAACAGAGTAGCTGCATCCTGCATCATATTTCTAAACGACGCTTCAAGCGCACGCTTTGACATCTGCACAGCATTACCATACTCATGCACTTGAATAGAAACAATACTATCAGAATATTTCTGTTTAGGAATAGGACTTGTTTCGGAAGGAAGCATACCACCAGGGGCAAGATTAGCAATCTTTAAAAACTGAACAGTTTCACCAGGTTCAGCGCCTAACTCCTGCTTAAATGCACAGAAGTTGCGAAAATACATCATTGGCATCGCTTCAAATAGCGCATCTCTAGAATAAACTGTCAATACCTCATTAGGTATATCAGCAATAGTCATTAACGCCATATTAAATTCTCCTTTGTTAAAATATTAACAAAGGCTAAACACCGAACTTTTTCAACGTCTCCTCTTTATACTTAGCGTACGCTTCAGGAGACATAGCTCTAATTTCTTCAGCAGTATAATTCTTCTCCTGTTTCGGTAGAGTCTGCTTCATTTGATTCGGTGTTTCTTGCGATATTATAGACTTTGACTCATGCTTTAACCTATTTTGTAATTCCTCCGCCACTTGATTTTTGATGAAATTAAAGCGTTCAACAGCTTTTCTATACGACTCATCCAATTCTTCAATTGAATTTCCAGTAACTAATTCAGGAATAATACGCCCATTAGCCCTAGAGATTAACTTTTCCCTATAAATCTCCAAATCTTTAAGGCGTAACTTTTCATCCATTTCCTGCTTTAATTTCTCAAAAGCCAAATTCAACTGCTCAAGTTCAAGGTTAGCCTTTTTAATTGCCTCATCACGACGTTGCTCGTCTGTCATCATAGCTTTCTTTAATTCTTCTTCCTGCTTACGCTTTTCTTCTTCTAACTGCTTAAATTTAGCCAAATTTTGATTAGCCTCTTTTAAATCAAGTTTCAACTTCTCAATAGTATCATATAACTTTTGCTTTTCCTTCTGAGAAGACTGCTTTTCCGCAGCTTCTACAGCCTCCTTTATTTTATTTTGCAATTCTTCAGCCGATAAAATTATCTTCGCCTCAGTAGCAGAAACATTAGTAACTTCTTTACTACCGCTCTCCTCTACATTACTTTCTACAACTTCTTTTTTAGCATTATCATCTAAATCTACCATATTAAACCTCATTATTTTAAATTTATAGGCTACTATACAACAACTCGCCTAATATTTTCAAGTAAATTTTTACAAAAATCTGTAACAAACTCCTTTGCTTCCGCTGATTTTGGATGTAAAAAATTTCTCTTAGCATGAAAAACTACACAACATTCACATTTTGTATATAAACACGATAAACAAGGGTCAACTTTACCAGCTAAAAATATCTTCGTCTTCTTTTTATTCCTATCGCCCCACACCTGAACCAAACGTTCTGGTGAATTTTCATACTCAACTACTTTTTTACTTCGACAAATATTACATACATTTTTAGTTGCAGTAAACTTAACTTCGTCAGAAGTTTTACCACAAATAACACAAACACGCCTACCAAATTCATCTATAGAACTTTTCAAATACTAACCCTCCACATATCCCTGAATATTTTGTGAATTATCGCTAGGACTATTCTTATTTATTATATCACCAAATATTTTTGAAATAGCCCCACGACCTTTAACTTTAATTTCTACTGATTCCTGCTGAGAAACAATATTCTTCAACCTATCTACCATTTCAAAATATTGCATAATTTCCGCTGAAACTTCCCTATCTACTGATCCTTCCATTTTTTCAATTAAAAGACTGCGCTGAATCCTATCACTCTCAATTTGCAACAATTTAACCATAACATTTATAATATCCTTAGACGATTGCAAAGACCCACCACGCAAATTAAACTTACATTCGGCACCAACTTCAAATAACGTACAAGATTTTGTAAACAAACACGCATCACAAGCAACAAAATACATATGTGATTCTTCTAAATCATCAACCGCAACAAGCTGCTTTATTGCGTGTAAATCCCTTAAATCTCTTGCGCTAAGTAAAATCTTATCATTTTTAAGCGCTTCCAATAACTTATTAGCACCTAACTGAAATAAAGCCTTAGTAAACTTATACTCAGCAGCTATCGCCTCTTTATCCTTTAAAGCCCTTTTAATTTGATTTGGACTAGTTTTAACTAAAGTACTCACTTCTTACTTCCTTTCTTTCCGCCAGTTTGATTAGGCTCCTTATAGCCAGACGCAAAAATAGCCTTAGCCTGTGCTAAAGCTTTTTGATAAGCCCCTTTTCCAGTATAACACTTACCACTATCCCCCCACTTAAAACCTGGCTTTCCATCAACATAACATCTTTTTATTGGCATACGCCCACCTCACTTTACAACAAAATTAAACACAGTTATACTTAAATCCTTATCATTAATAATTTCATTACGCATACCAATTTTAACAAATAAATCCTTACCAGCCTGTGCAATACTTGCCCTAGTTTTTACTATAATCTTAACTGCCTGATTCACAGCAGAAGCACCTATAGCAAGCATTTCAACATCGTTTCCCCCACTTAACAACTTAAAAAGTGATAACGAACAACTATGAACATTAGAACTACTTTTAACCTTAAACTTTACTTTACTCTCACCCATCGTTTTAACTCATCCCTTATTAAATCAATATTTTCCAATGGATCATAAATGACCAAAATATCCATTCCAGACTTCTTTGCTGACTTAACTATGCGCTGAATCCTAAAACCAAACCTATCTAAAGCAGCGTCAGATGGCCCACGAGAAGTTCTAAATTCATTCACCCACTTATACACAATATTACCCAATTTTTTCAACATAGTCAAATCAAAAGGAGTTACATTAACTATAACTGGCATCATTAATTTTGAATCATTTATCGAAACAACCCCATCCTCTTGACTTAAATACGCATTCAAAACAAATTCTTCTGTACCCTCCTGGTACGGTAAATACACTACTTTCACTATTCTACCTCCTACCTATAATACTATTACTAATCTTTTCAATCAAACTATCATCTAACTCCCTTCTTAAATATTTAAAACAAAAAATAGAAACTAATAATGAATCAAAAACATGCCCAGAAAAATTGCATACACCAAATTCACAATTTTCTAAAAACAATTTAACAAAATGCCTCGCATCACTTTTCTTAGCCCTACCATTACCTAATAAAGCTGCACGCATAGTAGATAAAGGAACTTCATAAAAACCAATACTATTATCCACAAAAAATCGCTTAACTTGTGCAGTCAATTCTGACTGAATAACGTTAAAAAAACCCCTACCACCAAATGCATAACCTTCTATAAAAACTAACTCCGCATTAAAAACCTTAACACAATTTTCAATTTTCTTAGCTACATTAAATATATAAAATTCATTATATTCTTTTACAAAGATATCAGAAACAAAAATAGCCTTTAAATTAAAACCATCGTCCAAATCAAAACAACTAAACCCAGTATTCTCACCAATATCCAAACCTACAATCCGCATAAAAATAGCATAGTAAAAACATACAAAAAAGTCAAGAACTTTTATTTCTATTAGGCTTAAAATCTTTACCTTTTATCGCTTTTATTCTTTCAGCCTGTACATCACCTTTATTAGAAGACCCAGAAATTTTTTCATTTACTCCAAAAAATTCATTCTTACGCCTACTTATTTCCCTAGATATTGAAGCAGAATATTTCATAAAATTTTCCAATCTTGATTGTAATAACCCCTGCTCAATTCTTAATTCCTGCAAAGCTAATTCAGCAGCAACTACATCTTTATCTACATCCACCCACGCATTAGAATCAGCCGCAGAACTATCACTCCTAAACTGCAAATATAACATTTTCTTATGCGTATTTAAAACAACTTCTGCATATTTAATCTGCGCTTCAACATTAGCTAAAATAGACCTAATATAAGCAACTTCAGCATCATACATAGCTAAATATCTACCGACCTCATCTGACGAAAGTACAGTAACATCATCTGGAAAAGGCAAAATATTAACTGGACGCTCAATATTTGATATTTTATACTCATCATTAATCTTTTTATTAATTGAATCTCTAATAGACGTATCTAATACTTTAGCCTTTAAATTATTACCCATAATTCCCCCTAAATAACTTTTCTAAAAGCTGGCTTATAAGCTGATAAATCATCAACCTTATCTAAATCAACTACCTGAAACGTCTCAGCAATCTTTTCCATATTACTAACAGAAGACGACTTAACTATATCTTCCAAACACACAAAATGAAACTTTACCCCCTTCTTTTTTAATTCAATCAATTCATCTATTGAACACACATCAGTAGTACCATCAGTAATAACAATAATGTCACACTTATCCATACCATCAATTTCATTAAAAATATCGCCACTTGCAACATGCAAAGCTAAATCTATATTAGTACCACCAATCGCACCCCTATTTAAAATATGTTTTAAAAAATTTCCCCATTGCGACCGTGATTGTAACTTATACACATCAAAAACATTACCATTAAACCATCTAAAATAAAATTTACTCTTATCGGCTATTGCCTTCTTACCTAAAGCTATTGCAATAGCCTTAATAAAGGCAATTCTATTAATACTTATTTTATGATAAAAATCTCTCGTAGAACCAGAACAATCAAGTAACGCATACAATAATTGTTTTTGATCGACTCTATCCTTATAATTAATTACCTTTAATGATTTATCCATAATCTTTCTATCAATAACATCATCCATAGATAAATCAAGCTTAGTAGCTCTATTTATATCAGCATATTTTTTAAGTCTGCCAACAGTAATATTTGAAGAAACCTTATCAACATTTATAAGTTTACCTTTCTTTGAAAAATCGAACGTAAACTCTATATTCTTAGCTATATTAAAAATCTCTAAATATTTAGCATCCCACAACTTATCAACCAAACTAGAAATAACTACTTTATTACTCAAAATTTCCTTATATGAATCATTTATAAAAGACGTTGTTCTTGAAAAACCATATGAAACGCCACCAGAAAAATCTTCCTTATTATTGGCAGTAAAAAAATTTGACATCAAAAAACTAAAACCTTTAAAAAAATTAGCTGTCATTGAATAAATAGCCTTATTCTCCGCACTTCTAACATCGCCACCATCTGAATTATTATCAACTTTACTATCACTTAATTCACTATAATCATTTAATTTAGCCATATTATTAAGCTCTTCTCTTGGCGCCTTTAAAACCATTTCATCAAATACAATAACCATAAATTCAAACTTTTCTTCTAACTTTAAAAAAGGATCTTCCTTCAAAAGCCTACCAAAATAAGAATCAGCAAAATCAATTAAATCAAGCCTCATTAAAAACAATTCAGCTTCATATTTACGCATATTTGATATTTTTCCAGCTACATACGCAGCAAAAACTTCATTAAAAATATCTTCAACTGAAATTATATACTTCCACATCACATCATATCCCTGCGCAATTATAAATAATAAATCACAATAAAAATCCCGTGAAATCTTTGACGCATTCGGATATTTTGCCAAAATAGAATCTATAACACTTTCATAATATACAGGCAATTTTACCTTAATAAAACGCATACAGTTACTCCTATTTAAAAATATCCTCATCATTTATAGAATCTTTTAAAGATTCATACAACTTTTCTGCCCTTAACTTCAATGACTCAACCATAGGAACTATAATATCAGATACGGACGAATCATTACTAACTTCATTAATAAACTTTTCACACTTCTTTACTATCCCTAAAGAAATTTTATACGCATCAGTTTTATTAGGATTATTCTTTGCACTTTCAAGCAAAACTTCCATTTTTTGAACAACTTCATAATTTGCAAAAGCCTGCTTAATCTTAACAAATATAGAATCAAAATAACCCATTCCCTTAATATCGCCACCTTCAACTAAACCAAACTTTAAACAACCTAAATCATCCAAAAAAATAGTTTTATCTCCACGCAAAAAAGCGACAGCCTTAACTAATTTAAGTAACTTATTACGTTTTCTTGGCGAAACTCTACATGCCATTTGATTTTCATAATCACTAATAATCTTATCAAAAACAACAAAAAGCCCACTTGAAAAATTAACATCAAAATTATCGAATAAATCTATAACAGCCTTAACATCGTTAAAAGAAATCTTAGGTTGAGTATTCTCAATCTTTCCACTTAAAAAGTTTTTATACATTTCAACACGTTTACTACTATCAACTATATCCCGCACTTCCGACTTAAAAATAATTCTATCATAAACAGCCCTTAATTCCTTTTCATTTTCCCTATCCTGATTAGTAGTCATTATCGCAGTAATCAAAGGACATTGCAATTTCTGAAAAGGGCGAGTAAAAGTACGCTCATTTAAAATTTCCAATGTTGAAACAAGAGTTTCTTCAGATGCATTAAAAAATTCATCTAAAAATCCAAAATCGGCAGTAACCAAAGTTCCTTCAACATTATGCACAATCTTCCCTTTCTTAAATTCTTCCAATAATTGAGGTCCAAAAACATAACTATCATCCTGCATCCTTGTAAACTGATTCTTATATACATTTGCCCCTTCAATACCATTAAGAATTTTTAACGCCAACATTGATTTAGCAGTACCAGGAACTCCCTTTAACAAAACATGTTCCTTCATTAAAATAGCAATTTTAATTTGATTAACTTCCCATTCTCTTTCATAGAAAATAGAATTAATCTCATTAAAAAACCCATTATACTTATCAATCAATGCAACAGCACTATCTTGTTGAGAATTTTGTTTTTGAACACTTTTTGCCATAATTCACCTACCTTTTTAAAATTTTATTTAATTTTTTACAATATGGACATTTAAATACTAATTCATTATTTTTAACACTTACATCTGAAACAACTATAACTTTACCACAAATACTGCATTCGGTTTCTACAACAATAAATTCAACATCATCAGACTTATTAGATTTATTTTTCATATCAACTCTCTTATTCACTAATTCTTACTCTATTTCTTATAGCCTCAACAATTACATCCCTAGTACAAGCATTATCGCCAACATCGTTTATATTAGATGGAAGATTAACGCCTGCAAGCCTTACTTTTCCTTTTAATTTATCTACAACACTATACCTAAATTTTAATCCAGCTTTATCATTATCAGGGATAACTATAACATAATTAGCATTATCCAATAACCAACTAACATGCCCATCTAATAATGCACTACCTAAGACCGCTACTGACTTAAACCCCCATTGCCACATCTTTATACAATCAATTGGCCCTTCCACAAGATAAATAGTATTATCATTACTACTAATCAAATGACCACCAAAAATCAAATTTCCCTTATTTATACCAGCAGGCATAACTCTATATCTAAAGTCCCAATTATCACTCCTTTCAACCCAACCCAACAAATTCATTGAGTTATCCAAACAAGGAAAAAATAAAATATCCTTATCAGCATTATACCCTATCTTAAATTTAATAATTGACTCATACTCTATATCTCTAACTTTTAATTTTTCATACGCACCATCAGAATTAGCTGATAACCACGAAAGCCACGAATTCCTGACAGAAACAACTTCCACAATAGGCACTGATGTTTTTACACGCTTCTTAACATTATGAATGTTATTGCAATTAATTACCCATTCAGGAATATCTAACCCTAATTTTAAAAATAAACTTGCAACTCCCTTACCAGAAAATCCGCAACTCCAACAATTAAAAAACTGTGATTCTAAATTAAATGACCAACTAGGATTTTTATCTTCGTGATTAGGATTAGGACACCTAGCTGTCAACTCATCGCCTATAACCCTTGCCTTATCTAATTTTAAGGTATCAATCAACAAATCTGCATCAACTCTACTCATACACACCTACCTTTTTAGCTATTCTTATTAATTGTGTTTTTTGCTTATCAGAAAGCCTACCACGAGAAACATACTGATTAAGCAAATCACTGCCAGAAGAACCAAAAATAAACTGTTCATCCCAACCTTTTAATAATCCCCTTCCTGCATCCATAACCTTACTAATCAAAGCCCCTAAATCAGAAACTTCTTTAATTTTATTAGTAATATCAATAACAATATTAAGCTCTGAAAAATCTAATTTACTACCTTTAATAGTGTAATCTACAAATAATACATCAAAATCTATAACAGATTTTAATGCTTCTAAATACTCATTATCTTCCTCACTAAGATTAACCCCAGCAATCATATTAGTAAAAATAGAACTTGCGCGCTTATCTTCAACTAAATTCAAATACTCATTCAAAAATGCAAAAGATTCAGATTGCTCTAATTCCTTAGATACAAACATTTTTGAAAACTTTTGCTCAACTTTTCTTACTTTACCCATACATTACTCCTAAAAAGGAATTTCATCATCATCATCTACAACATCATTTTTATTAACACCAACATTATAATGTACTCCTTCAACTAAACCATTATCATTATTTCCATATTCATCAGATAATTCATAAGGCATATTTGATCTATCATCAGATACGCCTAATACCTCTCTTAGCGTCATATTATCAAAATCAATTACCGCTTGAAATTTAACAGGCTCACCTTCACGAACTTTTGTTAACTTAACCCACACTCTATTAGTAAAAGATTCTGCAACAGGATCATAAATCCTACCTAAAGAAACAACATTATCGGCATTTTGAGCCATTCCACCTGAATAAGCAATATCTTCAACTGACTCATCCCCTTTACTACCTGGCTTACTCGACTTTTTCCACGCCTGTGTTGTAGCAACTATTGGGATATTATAATTTTCGGCTAAAACCTTCAAACCTCTTGAAATAGAATTTAATTGTTCCCATTGCGCCTTATTTCTACTAAGATTATCATCAACCATCAAATAAATACCATCTATAAACACTATATCAGGCTCATGCTCCTCTATTTTTGATTGTAAAAATAATTCACCAAAAGAAACACCACCAACCAAAATACAATCAGGAAGATTTTTTATAGTCTGCATCCTATTTTTAAAAGCTAAAATATCCTTATCATCCTTAAATTTACCGCTACGAAGCTTCTCAAATGCAGTAACAGATAAAATACTATCCAACCTTCTCGCTATTTGAAACTGACTCATTTCAACAGTAGCAATCATAACCTTATACCCAGCATTAAGTGCTGCCCTTGCCATATACAGCATAGTCCACGTCTTATAATTACCTAAAAACGCCTGAATTATATTAAACTCCCCACCATGCCAACCATACGTAGCTTCATCAAGCCTAGCCAAACCAGAAGGAATACCATCAATACCAGGATTCTTAATTCTATACTCATATCTATCAATACGCTCATCAATAGTAGTACGCAAATTCATATCAGTAACAGAAATCGTAGTCTCTATTTTCTTCAATTCATTACGCAAATGAACTATACCTGTATCATAATCACCTTTAGCAAAAAACTCATCAGCTTTATCCATCGCTGCAGCAGCTATTCTATACCGCTTATATTTTTTAATTTCATCTACATAATACTTTAATGGCTCATCTACTTTAATATTACCATTTATGCCAAATTTATGTTCAAACGTTGAACGAGAAGGTAAAACTTTATACTTCTTCTTATGTTTTATTATATAATCCCAAAACTCAGGATTAACAAAAAAGTAAGAAATATCGACACCATTATTTGCAACTTCCTTAAAAGCGGCTTCCCTTTCATCAGTATCACCATCTAAAATTTTAAGCATCAAAAATTTTTCAGGATTCATTCTACATAACCTCCCGTTTTGCTAAAAAAGGGAACTCCCTGACTATATAGCCATATTCAAAAATTCTAACAGCTCTTTCAGAAAAGAGCTTAATTATCTCTTCTCGATCAGTCAAAATTATCGATTTTCTAAAAACAATATACTTAAATACTCTTGAAGGCTTACATTCTATTAAATTAACCAATTCAATATCAAAAAAATTAGTTAATTCCTTATCCTTACGCCTATAACCTAAAATTTTAGATTCTCTCCAAAACACTATATTAAAATCTTGAAGTAATTTACTCAAATTATAAACCTTAAAAGTATCTACTTCTTTACCATCAAAAAGAGATAAATAATCTACATATAGCCAAGGAAGTTCTTCAAAATTTAATTCCATATTATTCAATTATCTCCTTTACAACAGTATCATCTACTTTTGGATACAATGAATAAGAAATATTTTCCTGAACAATTTTTGAATAATCATTCTTTGTTATAAGCCCCGCATCTAATGCTTTCTGCACATCTTTATATGTTGCCTCAACATTAGACTCTAAAATAAAATATTCATCTAACATTTTTAATACATCTTCTGGAATATTTGATTTTTTAGGTCTTATTGTATAAAATATCTTTCCAATCTCAATATCTTTCTTCTTACAAACCTTTATCAATGCTTCCGCATCAATATTTCTCCTATTAACCTCACGCATTTCCAAAAATCTACCATCTTCACTAAATTTAGTTATTCCACGATTCTGAAATTCTTCAATCAATTTAGGCTTATATGAAGCCATAATTTCAGAAGCAACAGAATTAACTACTGATACATCGCAATAATCTTTAACTAAAGATTCAAACGACATATCGACTACATCCGTACTACCTTTAATAAACTTTTTCATAACCCCTCCTAAAAATTTTAAAATTTAGACCTTAACACTTAAAAAAACTACCAACCTTTTAACTCTCATTAAATACCAAAATTGAGACGTTGTAAAAACCTTCTCTTTATTAAACGGCCCTTTACAATAAATTTTATCACCATCACGCCTTACTATACGCCAAATACCTTTAACACCGTTAACAGGAGCTATAAAAACTGTTCCTTCATTTAACTGACAATCTATGATTGGATCGCAAACAAACATATAGACCTCTTAGCAGGATCAAGATATTCTAATAGCCCCAACTTTTCTAAAATATACTCTTCCTTCTTACCCAAATTTAATGGATTACCATCTAAAAATAAATCATACTGATTTAAACTCATTCCTAAATCCCTTGCACGCTTTCTACAAAAAATATTAAATTCCTTTGATCCTGTAAAATATAAAAGCCCTGCTCCCCATTCATTACTACTAAAAAATCTTATATTTATTGGAATATTATTTAAAGAAAAATCTAACATTCTCTGCCCAATAACCCAAGGCTCACCGCCAATTTTTCCAACATACCAATGCCACCAATATGAATCATCTATTCTGGCAATTATATCAATATCGCCAATCTTTTCAAGCCCACGCCTATAACTACCAACAATTTCAAATCGCAAATTTTTTTCAATTGGAGCTTTAAAAAACCAATTTAATTCTTCAACAATAATACGATCAAAAACAATAGAAGAATCTTTAATAGATTTCTTTTTCATACACTGCCTCCTAGCATATTAAAAACAAATTTTTTTACTTTTCTTTATTTACAATATACCGAAAAAATAAAAATCTGTCAAGTAAAAATTTAAAAAATTTTACTTTTTTAATTTCCAAGCAGGGACGCCTTTACATTTAACAACACAACCATTTTTATCCAAACGTGGAAACCAATATCTATAATAACCATCTGACCAAATATCCCACAACTCTCCATCCCAACAAATAGACCTTACAATAAACCAAATAAAAATACCGCATAACAAAAATAATTTTTTCATAAGTTATCATCCTCATAAATTTTATTTACGCCATCTACTTCCAATCCTGTTTCAAAATAAATAATTGCAGCATCTATTTCTATTAGTTTTTCTATAGATGAAATCAAGCTATTTAAAAATTGTATATGATCTTCAAAAAATTGTGAATCTAAAAATAAGTCCAAAAACTTATCATTAAAAAACTTAAAATGCTCGCAAAATACAGAAGAATCCCCATCAAAATTTCTTTTTAACATTTCAATAATCTTATCACGTTCATCGTAAAGGTCTTCTAATTTACCTTCAATATCAATATCTAAATCCATACCGACCTACTTAATTAAATTTATTCATTTATTTCTTCCTCATACTTTTCTAAATAAAAATCAGTATCTAAACTTACACTATCTACTGGCTCATAATCAAACAACAATATAGATGCAGCCCTATCACATAAATCAATAGCCTTCAATAAATCCAACATTTCATTTAAAATAATTATATATTTATCAAAAATTTCAACATCATATACACCTTTCTTAACAGCTTCCTCTAACGCTAAAAATTCTTTTGAATTAACTAATTCATCATATTCTTTTACTAAATTAGTCCTAATCTTAACTAATTCCAATAACTCCGCTTCAGCATTATTTTCAAATTCAACAGCCATATTAAAAAAATCATTTAATTCCATCAATCCCCACCTAATAATGATAAAATACCAACCTTATCAATAGCCTCAGCATTATATAATAATGAAAAAACATTTTTTGTTTCGTTTAATCTACTTTTTAATCTAACTAAATCTTCTATATCATCAACATATAAATTATACACTTCAGTCCTCACATTGCCAATACGCCAAGCCCTCGCAATTCTCTGTTGTAAAGCAGCATAATTTGAAGGCAAATTCCAATTTACAACAACCCCAGAAAAAAAGAAATCATGCCCAGCTACCTGTGTTTTATCCATTATTATAACAGCATTTGGATCACTACAATTTCTATACGCAGCCTTTACGCTATCTGCCAAAGTACGTTTAGTCGAAGATGATAACTCAAAAATAGAATCCTCAGAAATGCCATTCTTAATTAAATACTTTCTAACCAAACCAGCTTGTTTAGAATCAGCAACAAAAATAATCTTTTTAATTCCATCTGTTTTTTTAAAAATATTCAATAAAACTTTCCCCTTCTCCTCAACTGCATAATCAATTACACTACGCATATTCATTCTAATTCTTCGTTTTACTTCTCCAGAAGATATGGTAGTAGCCATTGATAATCTATTATGCAAACTATTTAACTTATTTCTATTACTTTGAGATAATCTTACAATCAAATCTTTCATTACATACGGCTCTAATCTATCCTGCTTTATAGTAATTAAATTTCCTATTAATTTTTCATTTACTTTTCTATATATAGCATCATGAAAATATGTAGTAGCTTTTTCAACAGAATTAAATAAACTAATAAACTCCTGCCTATTTTTAAATAAATTAGGATTTACCCATTTAATAATATTCCACATATCGGAAACATTATTTTGAATTGGCGTACCAGAAAGAGCAAATCTATAAGGAACTCTTACAGAAGCGCTAAATACGTGCCTACCTTCCACGCCTATATATTGAAATTCATCTATAACAACTACATCATAATTCTTAAAATTTAAAAGACCACTTTTAACATCGTCAATAAAAGACCTATGAGAAATAACATGCACACGAACATCTTTATTTGCATATAAATTTCTCCTCTCTTCCAAACTAAGTCCAAGACCAACATCAGATCTACCAGTAAACTTACGCCACTCACTAACCACCTGCCCTTCAAGCTTATTTTTAGTAACATACAATACATTCTTTTTAATTTTATCTTCATACCGTAATTCTTCTATGGCTGAAATAGTAATTGGTGTTTTACCAGTACCAGGCATTGCATTTAATATTACCGCCTTTTGTTCTTTCATAAACCGCATTGCTGTTTCTTGATTCTTATTAAGCCTAAAAGGAACCTGAACCTTTTTACCATCCCTCTCAACCATAATTAAATTTTTACAGCCCTTTGGTGAATACCCAACCCTACTACCTTCATTAAACACACCAGCACGTAATTGCTTTAACCTCCTCAAAGAAGCACTTTCGCTTTTAGCAAAAGATATAAAATCACCTGCATTATTTGCATTTACCATTAAAACACTATTTGAACGATTAACCTTAAACTTAATTGAAGAATATTTAGCAATAAAATCATCCATCGCCTGATTATTTTTAAATTGAATAACTAAATCCCTACCTTTAATTTTTAAATTATTAACAATACGGGCTTGAGTATCTAAATATCCATACGTCTGCCCAGCTTCTATTCTCGCATAATTAAACTGATTATACGCCTGCGATCTAAACATCATCTTTTGAGAATTACGCACTACCGAACCTTCCATAGCCTTTAATTTTTTAGCTGCATCTATTCTAAACCTAATAATTTCCAATGACCTTGCCACTTTCTCCTGCACATCCTTTTTAAACATCTCCTCAACTGCCTTAGCACTAAGTCCTTTTACATTACTTAATAACAACCTAACACAATTCTCTGGCCCTAAAATATCGACAAGCTCTTCTGGAATTAAAATACCCAATTTTTTAGCGAAATCTAATATAGCCTGCCTCTGCCCTTTACGAACATTATTAAAAAATAACCTATCCGACATTTCAGCGGGTCTAACAGACCGCCCTTCCAACATTTCTTTATACGCTTTAGATCTTACTGCCCTAGTATTCTCTGGCAAATCTAAAAACTTTAAAGCAGATTTCTGCGATTTAACATACTCAGATAAATAATCAAAAGATACATCTGAAGAAACATCCATACCACCAAATTGACCCAACAAAGAATCAACTTGCCCGCCCGCTAAATACGCCAATGTATCTTTTCTAGTTACTACAATCTGTAATCGACATCTACAAAATGGGTGAGAATGAGGAACTTCGCCAACTCTATACACACCTTCCAAAGAAGGAATATCTAACTCAGCCTTACTAACAGTAACCAATGAAGCTAAATCCCTGCATACCTTACAAACTTTATTATCGCCCCTAGTCTCCCATTTAACATAAGAAAAACCCAATTCCCTTGCCATAAACTCTTCCATTTTTTTCTGCGAACGAACAATCTCTGAAACAATCAATCTATTAGATTGCCTAGAAACAGAAGAATTTATAACATTACCGCCAAACGAAGCACGTTGACGCTTACCATTTCGTATTTCCTCAAAAACCTTTGCCTTCTTTAATTTAGTTTCATCATCTTTTATATTTCTTAAATAATTTATAACTTTCTTTTCATTATTAAATGCCTTTGACAAAATATTATTAATTCTTTGATCCTGCGTTAAACCCAAAAACTTTTCATTTCTATATCGTTCAGTAAAAGACTTTGCTAAAGCCATCGCTTGTTCAGAAGTAAGCCTAACACCAACCTTAGATAAGCGCATAGAAATATCCCGCGCTACCTTTAATGCCATAGCTTCAACATTCTCATTAATTGCTTTAATAGTATCTTTACCAATAGTATTAAAATAAACTGATTGAAGAGAATTTAATTTATTATTTTTAGACTGAACTGTTCTACTATTAGCAATACTTACTAAATTATCATAAGAAGGAAGATTATTTAAAGAATTACGAAACGAATTTAACGCTCTAATAACTATCTGATAATTAAACTTACGCTCAATAGGACTAATAGCCATTCATTTCTACCTAACATACTATCTAATTAACTTTGCTTCCTGTTGCTCCTGACTCTTAAATTTCCTATATTCTTCCATCTCTACATCTTTTATCTCAGAAGACCTTTCAGACTCACTTTCCGTAGGCAACTCAACATTAGATAACACAGCCGAACCTTCTTCCGCAGCAAAACCTGAACCTAAAATCTCTTTCAAATTATCGGCTGAAAAATTAGCCATACTGCCAACTTCAAATAATTTATCCTCTTCAATTTCCTTAAATTTAGCATCAATATCTTTAATGCCCCTACGACGCATCGCTCCCTTTTTAGATTCAATTCCCATTTCAAGTTCCATCTGAATTTCTTGTAATTCTTGCATCGAATCTCTTGGCAAAAACTCACCCCATTTAATTTCAACCTTATAGAATGGATTATAAGCCAACTCACTATACAACTTAAATACCATATCATCTTCAAGCGCAATTAAATCATCTAAACGAGTATCAGTAGTTTCAGCCACCTCAATTTCTTTCGTAATACGCAATTCTTCTATTTTATTACGCAACGCCACATAATTATCAACACGCTTCTGCAAATCTAAATTCAAATTTCTATCCAATAATTTTATTGCATATTCATATAACTGAACAAAACCAGCTTCATACGCCAATCTCTTTCTACGTGTTAACCCAATTAAAGGCAAATATTGTACTTGTAAAGCAACCCCAGTAGCATTTGAAATATTCTGAAATAACCCAGACGATACCTCTGGAATACTAGAAACCAAATATGCAAAATCCTGCAACTGCTCAATTAAATCATTCAAAGCTGGAAAATTTTGAGTACCTCCCAATTGATCAACCTTTGCATCCTTTGGAAATCCACTCCAAATCTTATTTGGGCCTCTACGTAAATTACCAATCTTAGCTCCAAAAATTAAAGTTATAGGACTACCATGATATTTAACTGAATCCAAAAACTGCGTAACTGCTTCATTCAAATTAAAATTCAAATCAACTATATCAGCTATATCACTCCGCCCATAAATTTCCAGAGGTATTATTTGATTTTTAAAATGAACAATTGGAATAAACCCTAAATCATTAGCAACCTCACTTACTAAAACTTCTTCAACACTATCATCACTAGGCTGCTCTATATCAGAAAACTTAAATAACTGCTTAAATAATTTTTCAGGATAATGTTTAATAGTTTTTTTATCACTTTTTACATATTCAAAAAATACACGCTTATATTCATCAGTCCACACTTCTTTAAACAGAACTTCCCGCTCAATTCCATCTGGACAGACTGCATATCCATCCCATGTAATTACCGCTTCCTCTAAAACCGACCGACTCCTATCAGATGTTTTATATTTAACAAATGTTTTACTAGAATCAAGCAATTGAAATCTAGAACATTGAATATTTTCATCCCAAAACACCTTAACAAAAGAATCCCCACACACACTTCCATTTATACCAACTTCAAGCGCAAATAATTCAATACCAACTTTTTTATTTATATAATTAATAACAGGAGCCATTAACTTTGAATAATTTTCAGGAGCATACACAGAAAATGGTTTACCAAATAAAAAATCAACGCTCCTATCAACAAAAGCCTTAGCTAAATTAACATTAACATTTTTTAACTCTTTACCACTATCTAAATGAATATTATCATAACGAAACGCTTCCCAAAATTTAGCATAAAGAATAATTCTAAAAAATTCCTTTATAAATTCGCCGTCATTAGAAAAAGAACTCAAATCTGTATTAAAACCATTTAAAAAAGAATTAACTCTATTAAATAAATTAATATACTTCATATAACCCCCAACAATTATACCAAATACAACCCATATACATAACCCTTCATTAAGCATTTAGAAGCAAATTCCATAATTTCACTATGCTCCCAAAAAGACACAATTTCAGTAAATGGATTGCCAAAAACGGCACCTTGGGGACTCTTTTTTATCGGCAAACAAATAATCAATCGTCCCTTCAAAGAATTAATAATTTTAAACGCATCTTCCTTACTCATCTTATCAAACACATTTATTGCTAAAAATAAATCATACTCATTTACATTCCACCGACACTTACGTAAATCTTCCAAATAAACAGCTCTATAAACAGGTACACCAAAAATAGAACGCCCAATAGCTCTAGAAACACTATATTCATCTATATCTATACCATCTATAACTATATCTGGAAAACTCTCCTTAATAAATTCACCTACACTACCCCATCCACAACCTAAATCTAAAATATAATCAATATTTTTTCCCAAATTACGCCTGTACTTAATAAAATTAAGCACAGGAGTTAAGTTAGCTATAATGCTAACCATAATCAAATCCCATCTTTAAATTTATATAATAA
>ERZ795051.2255-NODE-2255-length-21900-cov-5.107347_pt1 | contig 21900 bp, 19 predicted proteins | sample MGYA00375135_ERZ795051 | MGnify/ENA primary metagenome ERZ795051 (study PRJEB30180, sample SAMN05720222) | activated sludge metagenome | isolation source: Anaerobic digester | place: Japan | collected 2015-05-26 ... | reverse complement strand
AAGGCATACACTTCTTTATATCAAGGGAATCAGCAGTACAATATTAACTAACCAATAAAACATAACAACAATGAAAATATTACAAGAAGTAAAAAACAGTCCCTTTAAACCATTGAAAAGAAAAATTTATGTAGGACAAATAAAATATTATGTATCATATTTCTTACCCTGTAATTACTGTCCCACATTAATATCCTTTCGCAAACTAAAAATGAGGTCACCGAATGAAAAAGCCGCTTATTCGGAAAAACACCCTTACATAAAAGGTAATTATTTAATATTTAATAATTTTCCTATGGTAAGAAGGAGTAAATATGTAGTATTGAAACTTTTTAAATCTTATTGGTACGTTGAGGTTGGTGTGCCCATTACCATTGTAAAGGCCGATTTGGGATATAAGTGCAAATATGGAACACCACGATTTGAGCAGACCCCGTTATTTATTTTCTTCTTTTTCAAATGGCAGATAGCTATTATATATGAGCCAGAGACGGATGACATAGACACATATTGGGAAATGTACATATGGTGGAGGGATTATTGCAATAAGGATTTGAAAAAGGCTGAGGAAACTTGGGGATGGGTGGATTATGACACAGGCAATACTACTTGGTGTAAAAATAATTTGAAATGAACATAGAGAGCGATAGAAATAATGTTCTTAAATATCTTGAGTCACTAAAGTGGCCTGACGATGCTATTGTCTGCCCATATGACTCTTTCTCTAAATTTTATCGCACTAATGACCCATGTACTTATGTGTGTGCCACTAATCGCCGTAATTTCACTGTAATTACAGGCACACCGCTTGAAAAACATGCCCGCAGGATAGTGCAGTTATATAATGTAGTTCTCTGTCTCTTGAAGAAATGTAGTGAGAATGAAATTATCTACATGCTTGGAATTTCACCTTATTCATTAAGGAGATTATATAGGGATATGTTTATTATATTAAAATACCCCATGCCGAAGAAGCAGGACGATTTTCATAAAGAATTATTGAAAAAGTTTAATAGGCGTAAAGCCACAAAAAATTATATTTTTTCCTCAATGTTAGGGTTATAATCCGACTTTTCCCTTTCTATTGCTTTTGCCCTATCTAATTCTGCTTTCTGTAAAAGACCGCACATCTTACATGTAACAGGAAAGTAATAGTGAATAGTGTTATCATCATCTTTTTCCTGTTCCTTCTTCATCCCCTGAAGGTCTATAAGTTGCTTGTAGTAGTCGAGTCTTATTTTTGGGTCTGTCTCTACTATGAGGGCAGCGTTGAGTTCCCTTATAATATCCTCTTTAGTTCTTGGTGTACCATCACTTATTGTCACCGGCGCCGAGGGAGAATTTGTCTCCGCTAATTGCGGGGATGTTCCATATGAAGCCTTCAGTTCTTCCTCTATCTTTTTACGCAATTCATGTTCGCGTCTTGTCCTTTCGCTCTCCTCATAGTTTTTTACTTTTGCCAAATATGTAAGATATATCTTTACAGGTTGTGATGTTAAAACCTTATACATCGCATCCTTTATCTTTGACGGGTTAGCTGTTGCCGGCTGATACGCCAACACATAAGCATCGGAATTAGAGAATCCTAAGTCCACGAGTGTGCAGAAATGGTACTCTTCTATTGTGAGTCCCTGTTCCCTGCACTTCTTTATAAGTCTTCCTGAAAATACTGGCATAATCTACATATAAATAGGTACTTTATAACACACACATCTCGGATGAACAGGAAGGACATAACTGCCTATAGGATGAAATCCGACAACATCGTCACATGCCTGACAGGGATAAGAGCTGCCACGATATACATTATATCCTATGGCTCCGTTACGCTGCATGTAAATTTCGTCAGCCCAATGATAAACATAGTTTAGCGTTCCTTCCCCGAGTCTATATAGGCTGCTCGTTGTGGATATATATTTTCCTGCACCAAAACTGACATTTCTTGTGAGGAGCCTTTTAGCGGCTATTTTTACCCCTTTTTGGGCTCGAACTTCTTTTATTAATGCAGATGAATACGGTTGTAATAAAAATGCTTTATAATCGTTAAAAACGGCATTTATTGGCTTAGAGAGGAGAAGTCCTGCTGCTATCATTGCCTCAAACTCATATTTTGCCTTTTCTCCATATTCTGCAAGTCTTGCGTTTATATCCCTCCCGTCTATTGGGCGGTTGATGTAACCAATAACATCAAGTTCATCCTCCCTGTCATTTTTATTCATCGCAAGTGAGGAACATGCAATGGAATATTGCTCTATTATCTGATAGAGGTCTCTCATCAGTTTGTTTATTTCTCCATCTACCTTATTTTGGAGTTGTATATACTTCTCAAAAGTAAAATATGATGGGGCAACTCCCTGATTATATGTTAAGGTACATATCCGCTTAAAAACATTTAAGTATTTTGATTTTATGGCAGTGGTCATTAATTCTGTCTTATCTATACGCCTCTTGGCATAATATATTGCTTTTTCAATATCCGTCATTATGGTATGGTATTAAGGTTTATGTCCTCTGGTGTGGTCATTGCTGCCTCTGTTTTCCGTTGCTTTATGATACGGTAATACTCATCATTCTTGCCATAAGGGGTAAGTGATGCGGCAGTTTCCTTTGATAGAAACTCATTCTGTACGCCATTGAGAAGGTTCTGCATAAGTTCTGCTACGTTCTGGTGTACATAAGGCTCTATCCAGCTATTTATTTTCAGGTTCTTCATAGGCGTCATTTGTCCTATCTCCAAACCATATCCGTGAGCGAAAATCTTTACCATATCCGCAATGGTCATGTCGAGTTCTGAGGCGTCCGCCATAGCCTTTTCTATTGCTGGAGAGTAGAGCAGCTTAACCGCAACACCAGGCAAATCACCACTTTTAAGCTCTGGAGGGAGCACGGTGAATGAACCCTGAAAAATGTTTTGCAACAGAATCTTCAATTGTAGTTCAAATGAGGCAGAGCCGTCAGGTGTGTTGAGGAAGGAGGCTTCGGAAGAGGAGTCTCCCGTAATGGCCTTAACGGGTGCATATATATTCTCCCCACCTACGATATTCACCGAGTCACCTTTGAGAAACATTATAGGAAAAGCGTATGCCATATTATTCTGGCAAAGATGTGAGACTGCAAGTTCGTACTTGTCTATTGAGTTCTGTGAGTCTGACCAACAGGCACCATCGGCACTTCTAAAATATGCTATTGGAATGAAGTCGAAGCCGTGGGGTATGGGTTTTCTTACCTCTGTATAGCCACTAAGACCAAACACCCCCAGGAGTTGTATCACCTTTGCCTTTGTCCCTTTCAAAGGTTGGGAGAATAGATAGTGGTTTTTATCATCCCATACTTCTACAAATACCTTGGCTTCATTTCCTGCTTCATCGTAAGACTTGTACTGCCGTGCAAAGAGTTTAAGCCTCATCATATCATCGTAGTGTGCGAATAGCTTGTCACCATTGAGATAGGAGAAGTTACGCCAAGAGAATTGACCATCGCTTATAACCCCCGCTACGGCTCCGTCACCCGTCACCTTTATAGATTTTACAAGGCTATAAAGGGCATATTCTGTGTGTTTCAGTTGCCATCCCTTCTTAAAGTTGAAGAAAAGGTCTTTTTGCTCCTGTGTCTCCCGCGGCTCTGTCAATTCGAAGCGTACGTCGTTACCGCAAAGGTGTATAATCTGTTTGGTAGCAATTATCTTCTGGAAAGGAAAGGCACACCTTATGACCTGCTCTACATAGTATTTCTTCGTCTCCAAGTCCTGTCTAACCTTATCTGGGTAATAGACAGGGTCATTTATCCTGTGACCTGATGGGTAATATTCCCGAAGGAAGTCCGCCTGTGTGATTATCTGCCAGGAGGCGTTATCCATACCATTGTCCATAGGGTCGTGAGATACACCACCCATGTAATACCCCAATGGTGTTATTCTTGTAAAGGCTTTCTTTGAAAGAATCTCCCTTAATTTAATCTCTGCCATCTTCTTTGTTTTATAATATTATAGTATTCCACTTATCCTTACCGCCCTCTTGCGAAGGTCGTGACCAAATGCCATCCTTGTTATCATCGACTCCATAAAGTCAGGCGACCATCCAAGGATACGTTTCATCTCCTGCTTATTTATTAATGTCCAGCATCTATCCACCGTTGTATCGACACGCCTTATGGCTTTCTTTTCTTTTATCAAGATATCTTTCAAAGTAAGTCCCCTGTGCCTCTTTACATTAAATCTCCTCTGCAAGAGTGAAGGGTCTATGCTTATTTCCATATTCTTAAACTTTTGAACAAGGTAATAGGCACATTCTGACTTATAGTTACTGAATAAAGTTCTGTCACCATTGGAGGGTGTTCCATTGTTATTAAACTTTACTGCCCGTGGAAAGAACCCCCCGAATATCTGCCCCAATCCGTTGTTGTCATAGGCAAAATTTTCCTCCTTTACACCCCACATTTTCAATAGTTGCTGAGCCTTTTCAACAAGCAGCTTCGAGTCCACCTTTGTAACTTCTACATCCACTATATGAAATCCTCTCCAATGCCAAAACACACAGTTGTCCCCACCCTCCAATGCTGGGTCACAGGTCATATAGTGTATTCCCCCTTCATCCTTGGGTGAATTGGTGAAGAACAAATCCATCTGCACCCTTGTAATGAGGTCTGTACCTAATTCTTTGAATTTCCAATTACCATCCAGGTCTCTTGCCCTCTGTTCTTCATCCTGTTGTGAGAGGGACGACATATAGGAAGGGTCTGACTTTAATAGTATCTTATTTTCAGTAAGTTCACCTATGATGAAAGTGACCTCTTTGATAAACATGTCTTGTGGTGTGGTAAACTCATAAAACTCATCTTTCCAATATTTGTCTATCAAATGTTTTGCTTTCTGATATGTTTCATCTTTTGTATCGCCCCATATGATATCTACAACAGTATCACCGTCCATAAAACAATATCTTGATTTTCCACTTCTCTCTGGAAGAGCCACACCGTCCTCACCTATCCACCAATCTATGAACTCTGCCACCCAGGAATATGGGTCAGGGTTACATGTAGCAAAAATCCTGTTGCGTATGTTTTTAGAGTTTCTGTTACATGTGAGAAGATATTTGAAATATTTATATGGCATCTGTGTCACCTCATCAATGCCTATATATGGTATTTCCCTACCTTGGAACCTGTCCTTAAACTCTTCATAGGAAGCGTCTTTGAAGTAACGGAAAAATATAGAGCCCCCACTAAATAATTTCCATGACATGTCGTCTGCCGAGCGGTTATAAGTGCCGAATGGTTGATAAAGGCTATTTGCAGTATCTATGAGTGTCTTAAAATCGTCTTTTTCTTTTCTTAATATGTACGCCACAAAGAAAGGGTTACGTATATCTTTTATAGCCTCTTCTATGAGTGCAAAAGACTTTCCACCTCCCCTTTTTCCTCCATAGAATATTATGTCCGCCGTTGAAGCCAAGGCCAGCTCTTGCCCCCCTACTTGCGGCACTATATATTTGTGTGGCTCATTAAGGGAGCGTATGTGTTCTATATACTCATGGGAAATAATTCTTTTCCCATCCCTTGTCTTATAATCGGTATATTTCTCCATAAATTAGTGCAAAGTTACGATTTTTTTTTTAAAATTCATACAAGCATAGCTTTTTTTTCGTAACTTTGCATAATAAAACATGGTTGTTACTTTATATAACAATAATGTTATATAACAAATATGTTACTTAATCGGGGAAAAACCCCATAAAATAAAAACAATGGAAGAAAAAATCTACCAAAAACTAATCGCAGGGTTGAAAAACAGCCCACTGTCAGACCGCACTATAAGGTCAAAAGCTCAGAGAATGGCAAAGAAAATTACAACAGATGAACAATTGACAGAAGATGTTGTAAACGAAGCTATTGAGGATTTGAAGGAATTGGGCGGACAACTGAACAAAGATGTAGCCGATAAGGTGAAAGAGCAAGTAGAAAAACTACATAAGCCCCCTGCACCACAAGTATCACCAACCCCTCCGATATCTAATGAACCAGACAAAGATTTGGTAAAGAGAATAGCGGATGTAGAGGCAATGCTCAAAGAGTCACAACGACAATTAAAAAAGGAGAGGCTCTTGGAACAGACAAAGACACTACTAATGGCACAGAACGCAAATAAGGATTATATTCTAAGGAATGTTCTTGCAAAGGTAGAGGTTGCCGAAGATGATACTGCTGAAACATTGGCTACAAAATGTATCCCTTTGTACGACAAAGAATACAAGGAGGCTTATGGCGAAGGCGCAATACCAAGAAACGCAAATGGCGATAATGGTGCTGCTGCCGAGGCTAAAAGGGCACAACTACTTGAATTCAAGAAGTCAAAGGAAACGAAAAAATAATTATTAACTAAAACATTAAAAATTTATGTTTAACACTTTTGGCTCAACAACCACAACCATCGGGGGCGGTATCCCCGTATGGAAAAAGGTTGAGGACAAGCTGACAAGCGGTGCGAAATTGGGCGTTGTTCCTGCTATTGGTTCTGTTCTCCCTGCTGGTACTCCAGTTGTGGTGGATAAAGTTGGCGGAACGGCTATGCCTATTGCTTTCTACAAAACTGCTGCTGCTGTTGTCGCTACCCCTGCCTCTCCTGCTGTAAAAGGTGTGTATGCTCTTGAAATAGAGCAGAACGCTGCTAACACAGACACCATTGCTATTGGAGGCGTGACCTTTGAATTCGTTACTACACCTGCCACTGGCAAGGTGACTATCGGTGACAATGCGGGTGCTACTGCTACTGCCCTGCAAGTGCTTATCGCTGCTAACGAAACCCTTAACGCTGTGTATGATACTGCTGTTGCAGGTGACACTATCCTCTTTACCCAAAAGGTAGGCGGAACAGGTGCAGAACCTGCTATCGTGGTGACACAAGCAAGTGCAGGTAAAGGTCTTGAGGCTTATATCTCTACCATTACTGTTGGTTCTGCTGCTGTTGGTAGCATCACCAGTACCGAGATAGTTATCGTAGCTAAAGACAACTACGAAGCCCCTATCGTTGGTGACAAAATCAAGGTTCTCTCTACTGGAGTTGAACTTACTGTATCTGGTGTTGGTGCGGTGGATAATGACACCATCACACTTCTTGTATCTACTATCACAGCAGGTATCCCTAAAGATGCTATCTTGTATCTCTCGGAACACGCTACTGTTGATATTGATGTTGAGAATCTCGCAGGACTCACAGAGAACGATGTATATGCAGAGACAGGTACTACTTATGCTACTGTTGCTGTTGTGACTTCGGGTACTGTATATGCAGACCGAGTACCTTTTGTTCCGCAAGAGGTTAAATCATATATCCCTAACATAATTTTTGAAGGAGGAATCTAATTATGGCTGATATAAGAGATGCTGCATATTATGACCTTGTAGGTCGCTCTTTGGCAGGTATAAGCTACCAAGAGTTTGTAGATACTGTCTTTGCAGACAAGTATAATGCTCCTGATACAAGCGGTTTCGTTTGGGATGAAGAGATACAGATGGACTTTACATACCACCAGCTACAAGCTGAGCTTGGTATATATGCTATGGCTACCTATGTTGATTTAGATTCTCCTGCACCACTTCGTAGTGTAGATGGTGTTGAGATTAACACAGGCAAGATTCCGAGAATGAAACACGGATTTAAGTTAAATGAGAAAATTATCCGTGAACAGATGATAATGGCAGGAAAGGGTGCTTTTGATGCTGCCGCAGAGAACGCTATTTTGACCGTGCTTTATAATAGTACTGACAAGCTCATTGGCGGTAACTACAACACGCTTAAATACCAGAGACATCAAGCAGTTTCAACAGGTAAATTTACCTTGTTAAATACTAATAATCCACAAGGTCTCCAAAATGTAACCTTTGATTTTAAGGTTCCTCCTGGAAATATAACCACAAAGACATCAACCGCCCGTTGGTGGACTGACGACGCATATACCACTGAGGGTTCCGCTTCAGACCCCGTAGCCGACCTTGTGGCTCTTGTAAAGGCCGCAGAAGATGCTTATGCCCCGGTTGGAGTTATTGAAGTTTCGCAGAAGTGCTTTACACGCTTCTTGGGACATTCTAAGGTGCGTATTGCATTGGGTTACTACTATAATCCAGAGGCTGCCTCAGATACTATTGCAAGTAACATTGCTAAGAGACTGTCAAAGGAAGAATCGAGGGTTCTGCTTGAAAGAAAGTTGGGTTATCCTATCCATATCATTGATTCTGTTTCTGAAGTTGAATCCTATGATAAGGCTACTAAGTCTATTGTTAAGACACGGCTCAGCTCATTTGATGAGGATGCTTGGGTTCTTATGCCTGATGGTGAGATTGGGACAATTAAGGCCGTACAGCCTATTATTATTCCTGACCCTGCTGCACGTATAGCCCTCTACGATGGAGGTCGTACAGTCCTGACACAAACATTTGATGCTAAGAATAAGTATCAATATATTGAGTCTGAACTTACCGCACTATGTGTACCGAACAGAACTAAGTATATGTATTACCTTAAGATAAAATAACATGGCACTCACCATTTCAGAATATATAATCGGTTCGGTGGGTTTTGATATACCAGACACAGCACTCGCCTTTATATACCATAAAAGGTCTGTAGTAGGTGAGGCGGATGTCTCTACAACTACTCAAAAAACACTAAACCTCTGTGTTGCTGACGCTTTACGGTGGGCAATAACTATGCCGAGTGGCAGTAAACGTGTCGATGATGCCGATGCTGGGTGGAAACATTCAGAATCCTCAGCCTCATTTTCCTCTGCCGATAAGGCTATGTGGCGCAAGATGGCCGATGATATATATGTGGCAAATGGGGAGCAACCAATAAGTACAGGACTAAAAATACACAGGCTATGACAATAAGTAATCCTCGTTATCCGCACAGCATAAGAATCACTCGTAATGTTAGTTCTACATATGACCCATTTAATGATGCCAATAGCACCAACACTGAGGTTGAAGTATATAATGGTGAAGGGCGAAATTACAAGGCGAATAATACTAATCCATCTAACGGAGTACTTGTATCCGACTATGCGGTCTCAATTCCATTCGTAGAGATAGAGATAAGGGCAGGGGACAAGATACGGGTGATAGATAGGATGAGGGCGTTGCCAGATGCGAAGATATTGGAGGGTGAAGTTGTCGATGCCTATTTGGGCAATATGGGATTAACAGTATATTGGAATAAGGTAAACACCTAATGGACAATAAGAAGGCGATACAAGAAGGGATGGCAAAGTTCTATCGCATGCTTTATGAAAGGGCATATGATGCTTTTATAGGTATAGGAGATGATATTTTGCATGATGCTCAAGTATCTGCCGAATATCATAATCTAACAGGAAATACCCTTACCTCTTTGGCTTTTGGGCTGTATCAAAATTACCAACTTGTAGATGTTACCTTTTTAGATGGTGTAAAACCTGCTATACGGCGTAAGCTGAGAAAAGAGGAATGGTTTAGAGGGAGAACTTATGATAAGGTCTACAGAAAGTTTCAAGGTACAGTAGAAACTGATGGAGGTTGGGGGACAAGTACTTCGATGCAATTTTTGAAGACATTTAAACCAATACAGCCATATTCTATTGTAGTATGTACAGGTACTGAATATTCAGAACTGCTTGAAAACGAAAAAGACTTAAATGTACTTACCGATACAAAACAATATACCGCAGCAAGGGGGTTATCAATGTTTCGCAATGGTTTTAAAAAGATTAAATAATGGATATAGGAAATTATAACATTGGCGATTTAACACAGGTAGTTTATAACGCAATGTCGGGAGTGAGTGCAAACATATTTACTGATAGACCACTTACCACACCAGACGGGATGAACGACTTTGTCGTAGTGAAATTTCCAACCTCTATTTATAATCGATTAGGAACAGGTTTTACCTCTTGTCGCATCTCCCTTTTTGCCCGTGATGTAACGGTAAATAATATTACTTATGAAAACATAAGTAAACTAAAATCAATGCAGACCGCAGTTTACGCTAAGCTGCCAATAACAAATACTAAATGTATTATAGGCAACCCTACCCCAATAAATGTAGGAAGCGACAAACTTGGTTTTCATTGTATTCACATAAATTGTGACGTAACAATAATTTAATTTTATAAAAACTATGGCAATTAAAACTTTGGCTGAAGTAAAAAAGCTATTTAATGGCGTATCTTCTGTCCGTTTTGCAAAGACAGTACAAGCAACTCTCGCAACTGCTGCTTGGGACTTTGAACTGCCTATTGCGAATGATTCACTAAACATAACTCAAGCCGCAGGTACGCTCAACACCACTAAGGTATTTGGCTTAGCTGGGGCTTGGACTATAACTGGTCAACCGGGGAACATAACTATTGATATGTTTCTTCCAACTATTCACGACGACTTGATGGGAATATTCTACACTAAGAATTCTACTTCATTATCTACTGCTGATGAGACAGTCGGTAATGTGACAGGTACTTTTGCGGGGTATGGATATTTTCTCACCAACGAGATGCTTGAAGGTTCTGCAATGATTATCTCTGAAAATAGACAATATGCTTTGTTCTTGAAGCATGTTCAGGGGTATCCTTCACTTGTGTTCGACTCCCCACTTGATAAACCTATGGGCGTTAATTTGAGTTTGCAAATTGTCGGTGGAAACAGCGAAGCAGATATCGCTCTATTGACATGGACTCCTAAGACACCTTAATGTGTAAATGGAACAGTAAATAAAAAAAGGGTGGGGGAGGATAATTGCTTGCCCCTCCCTTTTAAAATAAATTTTAAAATAAATAAAGACATGTTTGTATTAAGAGAAATTTTAAATTCAGGAGAAGAGATAAATCATCTCCTTGGCAATTCTTATTCCCTTTTTCGCAGGGGACAAGAATCATTTGAGACATATAATAAAGAAGAAGGCTTTGCCGATTCTGTTGTTGCCGTTATCGTAACTGACGATAGTTATTATCCTATTATATTGGGTCGTCGTGCTTATATTATGCAGGAAAATGGTGCTACCTTCGCAAGGGTGGATATACCTCTTCCATCACGGAAGGATATAGAGCGTACAAGAGAGGTATGGGATAGTAATAAAAATAAGGAGGGTTGGTAATATGGCAAATATAGAAGACGAGAGGCAATTGAGTAGTATTGCAAATGACGAGAAAGAGACAGTGTTACTTGGCAATAAAAAAGTCCATATAGGATGGTTGAAGAGGGGGACTTTACGTAAGTTTTCCTCAATTATGGTTGATAATAGGACTGACCCAAAGAGTGAGAGCCAGGTAACATGCAAGTTAGCTGCCTGTGTTGTGGCAAATGGATTTTTCAGGATAAAGTTTATCTATCCCTTACTTTGGCGTTGGTACTATTATATAAAGCAATACGACGACAGTGTGTTGCTACCCATAATAGAGATGGGTAAAAAAAAAGTTCAGCTAACGGAGTATTACTCAATTATGATGTTAGCCCAAGGCTTGAAAGATACTCTTCAGACGATGACGAGGGAAGAAGCAAATCGTATCCTCCAAGAACTTTCATCGGCACACAGGGAATGATAGCCGAAAAGCAAGGATGGCTATTTGCACCGAGAAACATATTTGGCTTTTCAATACCACAATGGGGATATAATTGGGGATATTCCAATGCTTACCTGGAAATACTTATTACCGACACAGTTATACTTGACTTTGGGGATAAAAAGAAGATTACCAAATATGACATAGAGAAAACCAAGGAGGTTTGGAATAGAAATAAAAAAATAGAAAACGCTGGCTGGGGTACAGTCAAAAAAAAATAAACGGATATGGCAGACTTGGGTAATTTGTTTTTCAGCTTAGGACTTGACACAAGAAACATTGATGCCGCCTGGAAGAAGGCTTTTGAGAAGTACAGCAAGGAGGCAAAGATTAATATTCAATTTGACTCAAAGAATTTTGCCAAAGAGATGGAGTCCCAAAGGGTTCTCCACAAGAAGAATATGGATGCCCTCTCCATCGAGAAGAAGATGAAGATGGATGCCATAGCACTCAAAGAACGTGAGGCTCTTATGGCTGAACGCATACACACACAGGAGGCAAGGACACAGGCTGTAAGGGAGAAAGCTGCCAATACCATAAAAAATACAAATTCTGTACTAAATACACAACAACGTATTTTACAAAACATCCATACTATTGCAGCGTCTTATATATCTCTCTTTGCCGCAGCAAGACTTATAAAAAATCTTGTCACAGTAAGTGGGGAGTTTGAGATGCAAAGGGTGTCCTTACAGGCTATCTTGAAAGACCTGGAAGGGGCTAATAAAATCTTTGACCAGATAAAAAAATTAGCCGTACAGTCCCCATTTCGATTTAAGGATTTGATAAGTTATACAAAACAGTTATCGGCTTTTTCTATACCGATGAACGAGTTGTATGACACAACAAAAATGTTGTCCGACGTATCCGCTGGACTTGGTGTTGGCATGGACAGATTGGTTCTTGCATATGGGCAAATACGAGCTGCAAGCGTGTTGAGAGGGCAGGAGGTGAGGCAACTCACAGAAGCAGGTATCCCTGTCATTGAGGAGTTAAGAAAGAAATTTGAGGAATTGGGGGAGACAGGTATTACTGCCTCAGATGTCTTTGATAAAATTTCTGCAAGGCTTGTTCCTTTCTCTATGATTAAAGAGATGTTTACAGATATGACCTCAGAGGGTGGTAAGTTCTACAAGATGCAAGAGATACAGGCAGAGACACTGAAAGGTAAGATATCTAATTTAAGAGATGCTTATCAAATAATGTTTGCCGAGATAGGAGAAAAAGGAGATAAGATATTTAAAGGCTCCGTAGATACAATAAGATGGCTCATCACTAATTATGAAAAAGTAGGGCAGACTATTCTTGAACTTGTAGCAGTATATGGCACTTATAAAGCCAGCTTAATAGCTCTTACCACATATCATAAGCTCTATGCCGCTTCTGTTCTATATAGCGCCGCTACCGCTACTTCGTTAAATGTAGCCCAATTGGCATTAAGTGCTACAACAAACATGCTTGCCGCAGCACAAACAAGGTTAAACCTGGCTATAATGAAAAACCCATATGTCTTAATAGCAGCAGCAGTCACAGCATTGGGCTATGGTATGTATAAATTGATTACATATCAAGATGAGGCAGCAAAAGCCCAAAAAAGGCTAAACGACAGCTATAAAGATTATGAGAAATCTCTTAATAAGGAGATAGCACAACTTGATATGTTATTTGGTGCGTTAATGTCCGCAAAAGAAGGCACTGAACAATACGAAAAGGCTAAAAATGCTATTGAAAAGCAATATGAGCCTTATCTTAAAAAAATAAGAGAAGAGCATAGAGGCGTCCTAAGTCTTGTTGATGCATATTCTCTCTTAAAGCAAAAACTGATAGAGGTTGCACAGGAAAGGGGCTATGAGAAGGCCATGGAGACAGCCCTTGATGCCTATTCTGAAGGGATAAGCAAACAGGCTGAAAAGTTAGCAAAGAAGATAAATAAGAGTGCTCTTTCTGGATTGGAAAAAGAGACATTGAAGAGTTCTCTTATGGAAGTTCTTTGGGGCAGGATGGAGTTTAAGGATATAGAGAGCGGAACAAAAAAACTTTTTGAATCTTTTATTGAAGAGGGTGGCTCTGCAAAAGAGGGTACTAAATATGTAAGGAATACCCTTCAGCCAATATTGGATAAAGCTAATGAAATTACAGCTGCTTTCCATAAAACAAAAAAAAGTGCAGATGAGATATTCAAAAGCAGGGATGAAGGCATTATCGGACCGGTATTAGACGCCTCAAAAATAAGCACCTCATCAAAAAAATGGATACAGGACATAAACGACTTTCTTAAAAAGTCCAATCTATTGGATAAGGGTTATGAAAAACGAGCTGAGGAATCTCCTGAGGAATATATAGGCAGGTTGCGCGAAGAATATACTAATGTAACAGAACTCATATCAAGCCGCTCACAACTTGCAGGGGAAGACGTTAGTGAACTAAAAAACAGACTTGCCTCTTTAAAAGGCATTTTTAAAGCTGCTAATATATCCCCATTTACAGAAAAAGAATTATCCGATATTGAAAAAAGAGAAAATGAGGCAGAAGAAAAAGAGAAAAAAGCTGCCGAAAACCTAAAGAATCTCGTTGCACAACTTGAACTTGAACTTAATAAGGTAAGGATAGATGCTATGGAAGAGGGATGGAGGAAGGAGATTGAGGAGATGGATTATGAACACAGGAAAAGACTTGAGCAAATAGAAAAATATAGGAAGGAATTATTGGATTTGCAGAAAGAATCGGGTGGAAGCGACACTGACCTTACCCCTGAAAATGCTGCTATCATCACGGGACTAACGGTTGCCGAAAATAACGTTTATCAAAGAAAACAAAAAAATGAATACGACAAACTGTTAGATACTTATGCGGATTTTGAAAGAAAGAAAAATAACCTGGACAAGTGGTATGCAAATGAAAAGGAAAAATTACAAAAGCATGATACACAGGCTGGGAATGAAGAGATACAGCGGTCGTTAAAGGTCTTGACAGACAATTATCATAAGCAAATGGAAGAGCTTATGGATGATGAGCTAAATCTCATTATGAAAACTTCGCCATTACTTGTGAGAATATTCTCCGACACTGCCAATTTGTCAAGAAAGACCTTAAAAGGGATAATGGCCGATGCTAAACAACTTTTAAAGTATATTTCTGGTGATAAAAATGTCACACTACCAAAAGGTATAAAGCCAGAAGATGTTGAAAAGATGGTAGGCGACTATAAGGCAATAAACAAAGTCCAAAAAACTATACAAGAGATTGATGAAGAAATGGCCAAGAGAAGGGCTTATCCTCTTGCTGGTTTTGCAAATGCCTATGACTATCTGACGAAGGCACGCGACGCGATAAAATCCATAAAGGAGGATATGTCCGAAGAGGAAAAGAAAGTAATAGAAGCTGAAGCCGAAGCCTTTAAGACACAGGCCGTTAAAAATTTCGGCTCTGCCGTAAGCGAAACTGGCGACATGGTGTTATATGTTGCTGACTCAATGGACAAACTTGCCGAAGCAACAAATAATGCTAAATTGGCAGAGACTGCGAAAGAAATAAAGAGTGTTGGGAATATTATGTCTGCTGCTGGGAAGGGGGCACAAGAGGGAGGCTGGATAGGGGCTATAATAGGAGCTGCCACAAGTATAATAACCCAAACTATAGATGCGTTTGCGATAGCGAAAGCTGAACAATATGAGTTTGAACAAAATCAAATAGACTTTTTAAATCAATATCAAAATCTGTTACTTTCAATAAAGAAAGAAGATTATGAGACAGTTTTTGGCATACGATATCTATCCATGGCTTCTGACGCCGCCAAAAACGCAGTTAAGGCCATAAGGGAATATAACGACCTTATTAACAAGCGTACAGCACCAGGAAAAGATACTGAGGTATGGTCAAAAGGCTTATTGGCCTTCACAAGTACCCAGGGATTAGCCAATTTATTTAAGGTAACTACTGCCGAATCTAAGACAGCTATGGAAGCCTATAAGAAAGGCTATACCGACATACAGAGGATGGCTATAAAAGTGATAGACCGATCGGGGTGGGCAAATTTTCTTGGCAAAAAAGACAAATACAAAACACTGTTTGATATTGCTCCCGAGATATGGGGTGGTAGTATAAGCGGAGATTTCAATACAGAGGCGGCAAAGGCTTTCCTGGACACAAATACTAAGATAACAGACGAACAGCGCAAACAGATAGAAAATCTTATAAAACAAAAGGAATTATATGATGAAAACATTAATATAATCAGGGAAGACATAAAAGACACGTTTGGAGATTTTGGTGATGCGATGACAGATGCTATAGTTCAGTCCACAATGACGAGCATAGACGCTTTTTCTCTTTTGGAAGATGCTGGAGCAAAAGCAATGGAGAATATTGGCAAGAAACTTATTTACGATTTATTCTTTGCCGACAAGTTAAAGAAATTTCAGGCCGCTATTGAGGCAACATATACCAGTGGAACAAATCTCACCCCAGAAGATATTGCTAAAGAACAGAGGACATTATTACAGGATTTCTTCTCTACTATAGGCAGCGACATGGAAAATGCACGGGAGTGGGCAGAAAGGTGGAAACAGGAATCACAGGCAGCAGGATTCAATATTTGGCAAAATAGTAGCGACAGCAGTTTCGCATCAGGGATACAGGGCATACAGGAGAAAACAGCTAACTTATTGGCTTCATATATCAATAGTATTCGTGCCGATGTGGCAGCAAATAAGGCAGATGTTAAAAACCTTGTGCCAATAATAGGAAATATAAACGACATAATAGGTAATGGGCTTGCCGAATTGCAGATGATAAATTCAAACACTTTCAGGAGTGCTAAAGGGACAGAGGCTATATTGGATAAACTTAACAGCCTCACAGTCTCCAATGGGGCTACCAAATTAAATGTCAGGGCTTATGTTAATTAAATATATGATGATATGACAATACCTAAATTCTTAATTAAAAAGGGCGACGTAGTAACGGACATTTATGCGCAATGGGGCATAGTGGTAACGAGTTTTCCTTATCTAATGATAAATGCAAGACCAAAGAATATTGCTTCAACAAAATATTACGACCAAAATGGGGACTATGAATATATACCTTCAGTGATAACCTATGAGCCTGTTGAGTTCACTGTTGGCTTTGCATATAAAGGGGCAAAAGATGAAGCTAATATAAAAATACCTAACTTCATAGAGTATATAAGTGGGGAAATATCACTCTATTCAGAATATGCAAAGATTGGAAGGCAGAAATGCAGGGTTGTAGAAATAGAAAGTGATATATTCTTCAGGTCTAATGTGAGCGACGTGGTCTCTTTTACGGTAAAATTTAAAACAAATGACCCAATAACAAATGTAATACTTTCACTATGATATATGTATATAAAAAAGATGCCGACAATAGTATCTTTAATCTTAATCAGACAAGTGGGCAGGTAGAGGAGACAAAAGAGGTGGGTATTGCCCCTGCGGCAACGTTTGAACTCGAAGCTACTGATGGTGAGTTGTCATATGAACAGGACACTTCCGCAAGGGAAGTAGAGTTCATTGTTGACAATAAGGGGTATCTTGCCGTTGAATCAGGCATAAGGGCTATAGCAGAAAAGCTCCAATATTCTGGTACATATCTAAATATACCATTTTTAAATGTCACCGTCAAATCTTCTGAAAAGATAGATTGGGAGATAGGGGACTTTATTGTTTGGGATTATGATGGTAATAAATATATTTTAAGGGATATACCGAACGTTACCAAACAGGCACGTGCTGGAAGTTATATGGAGGCATTTATTTATGAGAATGTAAAATTTGTGTCAGAATTATCTATAATAAAAAATGTTTCATTTTTAGATATTGTCTTGTCCGATAATAATATACATTTCACCTCATTACCTAAGTTTTCTTTTTATGGCAAGGCTTCAGACCTTATAGATAGGCTTAATGCCAACATATCCCGGTTATATTCTAATTGGCTTGTTAAGGAAGCTGAATTAGATGAGACAAGCGACACATACAAATACCTACAGGAATATTACAATGTTGAGGTAGATAATACCAATTGTTGGAATGCCCTGGCTTTCTTCTCTTCGTTGTGGGGTGTGGGATATAAATATTATTATGATGCCACAACGGCAAAGCACATAATTGAGATTGGTGCAACGTATAACTCTACAGGAAATTTCTCCTATGGACAGGGTAATGGTTTAAAAATCATAACAAAAAACATAACCTCTGAAGACGCTATAATAACAAGGATGAGGGCTTATGGCTCAGACAAAAACCTTCCGTCACGATATTATAACAATATCAACATCAATGGGGCTCCACTCATAGATGCCATGCAGTATGTCCCTAACCTTATGATTCCGTACACTAAATGGGGTACAACAGATGGTGCTCCAGACGTGTTAAAGGCATACATAGACTGTAACAGTCCCGACGTTGATGCTAACGATACTTCTTTTGAAAAATATGGGATTAGAGAAGCAAGTATCTTTTTTGATGGCTCAAACAACAGGAAAGACATATATCCTACTATAGAGAATGTCACAGCGGGGGAGTTGCGCACAGCGATAGCAGCATATACAGGCAGTGAGACTTATATGTCACCCTCGGCAGAATATGCTGACGACGAAAGATTGGATATGATAAAGATAGGTGATACAATATCCGACGATGGCAACATTGATTCAAAAAACACCTATATAGAAGTTGTATCCTGTGACGCAAGCTCTGGTACTGAGATGGCTGAGGATTTATGGGCGGAGAGTAGTGATGAGACCGATTTGAGGGTTTATAGGTTTGTCTTACAACCCATGTTCGAAAAAACACTTGTACGAAAAGGTGAATATGAGGCGCGTTTTGCCCTCCAAACTTTTTCTGTCACATGTACTGATGCAGTGATGGAATCGTGTGTGGTGCGTATATGGCTTGTGAAAAATGGAGAACAGTCTTACCCTGCAAAAGCACTTTCCGGTCAGAGAATATCAAATGGTTTTTCCTTCATGTTGGAAAATTTCACTTTTGAAGCAGAAAATGACAACGACACTTTTGCTATAGCCATTAGCGCAGAAGTATATCTAAGTGGTACTGAACATGTCATGCACATAGAAATTCCGTGGTCATTGAGTGCAGGAGAGTTAACATATTATTTTCAACAATATATAATAAACAACACATTTAACATTACACTCAAACAGGTGGGTTTTGATGTTGTAAAATATGCTAACACAACAGGACAAAGTGCAAAAATATCAATGAAGTCTGGAGACTGCGCAGGGAGAGAATTTGTGATACGTAAATCAGTCCTCGACGGTGACTCATGGGTACTTACATGTGTGCGACAGTCTGACGAATCGCTAAACCAATGGTTTCCAAATAATAATTTCCACATCTCCGCTGGGGACTTATTTGTCCTACTCGACTTATCTATGGCTGAAGTGTTTATTGGGATAGCAGAAAATAGATTATATCTTGCCGCATGTGAGGAGTTAGCGAAAGCTAAAGAACAACAGCTCATTTACGAACCTGTCATAGACAACGTTTATCTTGCATATAACCCCGAAGTGATAAAGGAGGGGATGATGATGCCCATCATAGATGAAGACCTTGGCATAAACGACTCCACAATAATCAATTCTGTTACCATAACAGAAAATGATAAAGAGATAAGGGAATTTAGTGTTGTATTAAGGGCAGTTAATGATACAAGTCTTGGGGATTATGTTACATCTGTCGCCAGGGAAGAAAATTTAAAATCTATAAGGAATATTGTCAATGCAGAGACGACGAAAACACAAAGTACAGAATCTATATTTAACATATATGTTGCAGAGTTAGCACGTCGCAATTCTATACGTCAAACACAACTTGAAGAACTACTCTTCGATGCGGATGGATATTTCAATGGGGGTAACATACGTCCAAATTCTATAGAAACGCTTCATCTTTCTGTTGGCTCAAAATCCGCCGATTTTAGGCTTAACAAAACAAAAATAGAACCTAATTACCAGGGTGATGAAAACGCACTGTACGTAAGTAGTGGTGAGCTTATACATTTACAATTGCAAATTGCAGGATTGGGATATACGTGGGTAATTAGTCAACCCTTATCAGTCACAGGTCTCATACCTGAAAGTGCTTATTATTTATATGCGAAATGTTCAAAGACAGCACTTACGGGAGAGTGGTTATTATCTGACGAACAGCTCACTGTAGAACCCATACCCGCAGATGGATATTATTATTTCTTAGTTGGCATATTATTTTCCGTGTTGGAATCACCTGCTGGTTTTTTTGCCAGGGATTATGACTTTACCTATGGCATGACATATGTAAATGGAAGGATAATCACTACAGGTAGGATACGCTCTATTGACGGTAATAATTATTTTGACCTCGACCAGAATAGGGTGCATTTTGGGGATGCTAACAGCTTTCTCGACTGGAATGTAATTAATGCGCAAAAATTGACAATTAAGGGCACCCTGGTACAGTCTCCAGCGGGCAATACATTCCCATTACCGTCTTTCAGGGGTGCTTATGTTTCTGAAACAGTTTATTACAAAGGGGATTCCGTAACATATAATGGCGAAACATGGTTATATATAAACGACGAACCATCTACTAATACCCCTGTAGAGGGTGTTTATTGGACAAAATATGCCTCTAAGGGTAGTGGTGGAGCCGCAGTAACTCTTACCCCCACAAAACAGGTTTTTAATTACGATGCTTCAGGTAATTTAGTAGATTCCGGTGCATGGTTTCTGTGGGCAACTGTTTTTAATGTGACAGGGACTATATATTATGAGTGGTTAAGAAATGATGTTCAAATAGAAAATGACATACATTCAGGCCTTTCTATTGTACCTCCCAACAACATTTCGGGCATGCCTGTTAAGTACCAGGTAAATATAAGGGTTGGCTCAGCCTCTTCGCCTATATTGGCAACAGACGTCCTGACAATTTATGGTGTTAAGCCAGGAGCCAACGGAGAAGATGGGACAGATGGGGAAGATGGGTACACTATTGTCCTCTCCAATGAGGCACATACAATACCTGCCGCACACGATGGTACTGTATTATCCTTTTCGGGTTCTGGGACAGACATTGTAGTCTTTAAAGGTGTCACCCCTATCGCATATGGTACAGGAGCTAACACCTTCGACGTAAGTGCAACACCGACAAATGTAACGCCAGATTCAACCCCCGAAACAATTGATACATATACAAGACGTTATGGTGATATAACAGGCATGTCGGCAGATTCGGGAAATATCTCATTCACAATAAAGATAAGGGACGTTAATTCGGTTGAGACTACTATAACTAAGGTGCAGAGTTTTTCTAAGTCTAAGGCAGGGGCAGATGGAGAAGATGGGGCAGATGGCAGTAGTCCCGCACTCGTGTTTAGGGGCGTATATTCTTCTTCTGCAACATATTATGGTACTCCGATACGCGTAGATGCGGTAAAAGATAGCAATGGTGCATATTGGAGGGCAAAGACAACTGCGCCAGGTGGTAGTTTTTATGGACAGGCACCCGCAGAGGGTGATTATTGGACTGCTTTTGGGGCAAGTTTTGAAAGTATTGCAACGGGTACTTTGTTGGCAGAATTTGCTAATATTGCTAATTTTATCTTTAAAAATGGGAAACTTATCTCTCAGAAGGGAACTATAAATGGTGTAGAATCAACAGATTATTCTAATGCTAATTTTATTCCATATATCTCTTTGGATGGCAATACGGGTGATTTGATGGCTATGAAAGCTACCATAGAAGGGGCTATAAATGCCGGTTCCATCGGGGGTTTCACGATAGCAAATGGTCGAATTGGCTCTCTTGAAGATGAAGATGGACTATCTATATTAAGCTCTCTCATAAAATTTTATAATGTGATAGCCACTACGAATGTTCCATCGACGTCGTATGTGTGGGCTGGGATTGGTGAAAATGTGTTACCACCATCGTCTGGTCTGAGAGCACTTGGTAGATTTGAAAATAATGAGCAGCAGGGTTCCTATCAACAGGTATTTGACCATTATGATTATTATTATTCAGAAGAGGATTATATGAATGCTGGTGCTCCCACCCCAGCAGAATGGGTTTATGATGAAAATGATGATTTATTATATATACAAGTCACTATTTATCGCAATGAGTGGGTTATCATCTCAAATTCGAAGAATTATGGCGTGATATCTTCGGTAGAGGGTGCAGATAGCAATATTGCCTTTGAAGCAAGGAAAGGGCAGATTTCAGCCCTTTATGGGGGGATTGTGGCATGGGATACGGGATATTCGGGGGCAGCATATTCCGATGTTTTGGAA
>ERZ795051.2248-NODE-2248-length-21946-cov-31.638025_pt1 | contig 21946 bp, 18 predicted proteins | sample MGYA00375135_ERZ795051 | MGnify/ENA primary metagenome ERZ795051 (study PRJEB30180, sample SAMN05720222) | activated sludge metagenome | isolation source: Anaerobic digester | place: Japan | collected 2015-05-26 ... | reverse complement strand
TGTCCTCAAGCGAGGTTGGTGTCGTGAGCGGCACATGAGCATCCTGTGGCTGTGCAGGTGCCTTCGCAAACTTCTCGTTGATCTTCGGAAGGGAGACTTCCTTGAGATACCGAGTGGCATCCTCAATCGTCGAGATGCCGGCCAGCCTGAGTTCTTTCACCAGCCGGTGCTGATACACCCCATGGCTTCGTTCAACCCGCCCTTTCATCGGACGTGGTTTCTTCTTCACAGAAAAATGAGAAGATGATTCCTGTCGCGTCATCCACCATATTCATCAGGCACCAGGCACTCCTTCGCCCTTCAAACCAATCGTGATGGCTCCCGTCAAACTGCAAGAGCTCCCTAAACCATTCCCACCGCCTTTCGCATCCCCGCATCATAGGCCCTCCCTGAGGCCTTCCCTTGGTTACGGTGCAGCACCCCTTCGTCGCCTTCCTCCAGATATCGCCGGTAGATCCGTTTCGATTGCCGATACGACACTTTAAGCTTTACTGCCGCCTCTTTTCAGTGAAAGCTCCTTTTGTACTACCTGTTCCATCACTTTTGCCCGTACCAGCTCTTTTTGTCCCATCGCTAATTTCCCCGCCATCTTCGCTCCTGGCTGCTATGCTACTAAGGGGACATTATCATGGAGTTTCAACATAAAAATTTTAAAGAGATTTATTTATCTTATTTTCTTCGCGAAATTCCTTCCAAATATTTTCAAAAATGTCATCTACAGTTGGGATAGGGCGCACCTTTCTCCAGGTAATGCTCCATGTGAGGTGTGGCTTGAGATTCTCTATGGTGACTTCTTGTACTTTATCTTGCAAAATATCTCCATCTTTCTTTGACTTGAACATGTCAGGAAGCGTGGGATGAGGAAGGTTTCCTGCAGGACTGTGATAGAGGGCTCCGCCTCTGCTATTGCCATTCTTTTCTAGATAGTCTTTCATCGAAGCAAGGCAGGCAAGCTGGGTAAGGAGCATATCTTTGTAATGGTAGAATGCTGATAGTTCAGATGGCGATCGAGGAGTAGCTATCTTGTTTAGTGTGGTGAGTGCGTTATGAGTGAGAGTCAATGCTGTTGCAATATCATCTAAATTCCTGAATGCAGCTCCTACCTTGGTCATTCTTTCTGAAGCTTCCTTGCGCAAGGTTTCTATATGCGAATTTTCTTTATCACCATTATCTTCTTGCATAATGTTTTTTTGATTTTCGTTTCTTTTTTGACGGAGAAATAAAGCTTCGCCTTCTGTTATCGTGTGGGATATCTGGGCTTCGGCAGAATTGCGAAAAGGTGCCTGCTTTTGAGGGGATGATTTGCGCTTTTGTGCAATGTATTCGGTGGCGCGCAAAGCGCCTACTTGGCCAGCATTGAGAGCAGAGCCTCCAGGTCGATGAATACCATGGCTTCCTGCAGCCTCACCGATAGCAAAGAATCCTTCGATGTTGGTTTGCCAATTTGAGTCTATTGATAATCCACCATTGCAATGTTGTGCAGCCATAAAAATTTCAAGGGGTTCTTTTGCAAGATCAACACCATGTTCTCTATAGAATTCGATGGCAGGTTTATTGATGATGGTCAGCCTTTCGAGTGGCGTCTTGCCCGTTCCTCCTGCTTTTTTGAGATATTCTGCTGCTTCGGGAATGAGGTTCGTTATTTCAATAGACAGATCACTCGCATTTTTACGAAAATCCAAAAATACTTGGCGGCCTTTCAGACATCGTTCGATATAAACATAGATATCGATCAATGAAGAACCGCCCCATACTTTTGAAGCGTCGAAAGGCCACTGGTAGCCTTTGAGAAAAATAGCCGAAAGCATGTCATTGCGATTAGCAAAATATTGGTCGAGGAATTCTATCTCATTGCCCCCAAATGCATCGGTAGAAAAAAAGCGCGGAAGTGCCTGCATATAGGAACCAGAAACATTCCAGCGTGGCCTTATTGAAGCAAGCCCATATTGCCACTCGGTGAGATTCTTGCCCATAACTCCGGCTTCTAAGGCAATACCAGTAGAACCCGTCTGGCTTATGGGATAAACAGAATCCGAATAGATACATGCTGGTCCTCCCGTAGCCCATATGAGATTTGTGCAGGAAAAAACGACATAGCGCGTATCAGGATCGTCGATGTGGTCCAAATCGAGACATAAGAGCCCAATTACTTTCTTTTTTTCTTCTGTCAATACTTTAATCGCTTGAAGCCTATCGAAAACTTTGATCCCTTTTCGCACTATTGCCGCTTCGAGTCGCTCGGTCATGAGCTTTGAGGTATAGGGTCCTGCTGAAGTAGCTCGTTGTTTGGGGTCATAATCCGTTTTGTAGCCAATGTATTGGCCATATCGATCACGAGGAAAGGGAACTCCCAATTCGACAAGGTGAAAAAAGGCTCTGACTGAAAGGGCAGCTTCTACTAATGCAAGATCGCCATCGACGCATCCCCCCTTAAAAAGCGTTTGTGCAAGCTCAGTTACTGAATCAGGGCTATCTCCTCCTAAGCTAAGCTTATAATAAGTCTGTTTATCTGATCCTGCATTGCGCGAAGTACCTCCCAATAGGTTTTCTGTCACCATTGCGACGTCTTCTTGACCAAAAGAGAAAAGCCGCTCGGCTGCGCAAAGGCCCGCTGCCCCTGATCCTACGATGATGGTGTTATATGCGAAACATTGGAGAGTATGATTCTCGATATCAAGAGAAAATTCTTCCATTGTGGCCCCCTAAACTTTCAAGATAATCGATTCAGAACTTTGAAGATGATCGCCCCCTAACCCCAAGCTCTTACCTAAAGTCTCTGAATATGGAATCCTCCATCGACATCGATATAATTGCCAGTGGTATAGAGGAATTTATCCGAGCAGAAAGCAGAGACCACGCTTGCAACATCTTCAGGGCGTCCCCAGCGCTTTATGGGGAAAGCTCCCTGCTCAATGAGCTCATCATATTTTTTTCTTACTTTTGCGGTCATATCGGTATCGATTACCCCTGGCCTCACTTCATAGACAAAGATTCCTTCAGCAGCGAGCCTGTCGGCAAAGAGCGTAGTGAGCATGGAAACGCCAGCTTTGGATATGCAATATTCTCCTCGATTGGTACTCGAAACCACCGCTGATATGGATGAAATATTGATGATGACACCCCGTCGAGGACCACAGAATTCCTGTGTTAGCATTTGGCGCGCAACGGCCTGGGTCATGAACATTGTCCCTTTCGTGTTGATCCCGACTACTCGATCAAAGCTCTCTTCGGTCATATCGAGGAGATCGACTCTTTGAGAAGGAGCAACGCCAGCATTATTAACGAGCACATCGATTCGTCCAAAGTGGGCTATTGCCTTGTTGATGCAATTTGCTCTCTCTGCGCTGCGCGATATATCTCCCTGTACATAAAGGTAGCTGATGTGTGCCTGAGTTAGTTCCTCCAGCGCGTGGCGATAGTTATCGACAGGCGAACTTGCCATTATGACGATATTATAGCCATCCAAACCAAGCTGTTTTGAAATAGCATAACCAATTCCGCGACATCCACCGGTAATTAAAGCTGTCTTTTTCATCGAAATTCTCGCTATTCTGCCCAGGGGTGCACAATAATTTTTATTGGGTTTTCGGACTTATCGAATGCGGTCTCAAAAGCTTTCTGTAAGGCGGCAAGCGCAAAGTGATGCGTGATGAGTCTTTCTAGTGGCAGCTCCGTGGCAAAATGAAGCGCAATAGGAAAATCTCGGCAATATCCTTGTGCACCTTGGATATGTATTTCATGCGTGACAAAACGACTCGCGGGGATTGTAATGTGCTGGTTTTCAAAAATGCCGACGATAGTCACCAATCCATTCTTGCGAATGCTTGTCATAGCCTGGACAAAGGTCTCTTCTTTGCCTACACATTCGAAAGCCTTGTCCATTCCTGTACCCCCTGAAACTTTTGCTATCGCCTCCTCTACAGATTCTTTTGCGGGATTGATGACATAGGTGGCACCAAGACCAAGTGCGAAATCCAGCCTATTTTGAGAATAGTCCACCACGAGCACCTCAGCTGCCCCATTTTTTTTGCTGAGTGCGGTGACGAAAAGGCCGATTGCTCCTGCGCCAAAAATAATGATTTTATCACCAAGGCCTATCGAAGCTCTGCGGACTGCATGCGTGGCTACCGAAAGAGGCTCGATAAGCGCACCTTGATCGTAGGTCATCCCTTTTGGGAGTAAGTACACGTTCTTTTCAAATACATCGATGTAATTTGCCATACCTCCGTCGCCATTCCGATAGGTGAAACTTATATTTTCACAATATCCATAGTCTCCAGCAAGGCAAGCCTGGCATTTTCCACAGGTAATTACGGGCTCGATGGTGACTGCCTGACCAATATTGAATTTGGTGCAGCCTTTTCCCAAAGCTACTATCTCTCCCGAAAGTTCATGTCCAATAGTGACAGGCAACTGTACCGAAGGGTGCATGCCTTTGAAGATGTGGAGATCGCTCCCACATATGGCACTCGAAATGATTTTGATTCTGACTTTTGCGTCTGGAACGTCTCCCATCTTTTTTGTTTGGAATTCTATGACACCCGGCTCTTTTACTATGCCTAATGTGTTCAATATCTCAGCCATTTGCTTGTTTCCTTGCTTCATTGTACATCTTCAAATAGATCTCCGCGTCTCGAACGACGCAGCCCGTATAACTATGATCTCTCATCAATTGGGTACACTTGCTGCAGGTGATGCACACTTTTCTGGGGTTCATTTTGCCTTTTTCCATAATATCGCGTGGTGCATCTGGATAGGCAAACGCTTCTCTTCCAAGGCCTACCATCGTGCACGATTGATTCGCAATATTTGCTGCTCCCGCATAAGGGAGGAATTGACGAAGCCAACTATAGCCATTGCCTATTACAGGAATATCCTTCATTTCGGCTTGAGCCATGCGAGTGAATTGAAAGAGCCTCGCGACGCTTTCGAGCGGGTGCTCATGAGGCTTTTTGCCTCCTATGATCGACTGGTCAAAAGGACGAGTAATGTAGGCGATAGGAGAATAGGGATTACCCGCGGAAGTCGAAAGAAGATTGATACCTTGTTTTTTTAATAGTCCAATATATTTCAGCGGCTCATTGAGATTGGGTTTCAGGAAATCTTTTTCATCGACACCCCATCCATAAGGAAAAGGATGTGCATCGAACACATTGATCCTGGAGGCAATGATAAAATCACTCCCTACTGCATTGCGAATTTCCTCGATTATTGTAAGAGGAAATCGTGTTCTGTTTTCAAAACTTCCTCCATATCTGCCCGATCTTGTATAGGATGCAAGAAGTTCGGAGATAAGATAACGATGGCAGCTTTTGATATCCACTCCATCGTAGCCTGCTTCTTGTGCAAGCAAGGCTGATTGCACATAAGCTCCGATGAGATCGTCGAGATATGCATCAGAGATGAGCGGCGAGTCAGCTGAAATGCCTAATGGTGGATCGAGGATCGGGTCGTGCTGTGGCACAAGCGGTGTGGCTTTCCCTTCTGGCCGCGAATAGCGACCCGAATGAGTAAGCTGCAAGATATTGATTGGTCGATGCGATGGACCGAAAGTCTCTTGGGCTATTTTGATTGTCTCATGCAAGAGTGAGGCAAAGGAACCAACATTTGCCGAAGTTAAACTCATTTGATGTGGATTGGCTTTCGCTTCTTGCAGCACCGCGCAGGCTTCCCACCAAATGAGTCCAGCTCCTCCAGATGCATAACGTCGATATCTGCGTCGAACGAGATCAGAAGGAGTTCCATCGAGCTCGCTATCGCATCCTTCCATAGGAAGGATAGCGAAGGAATTGGGGGCTTGCTTTGGACCGATTTTGACTTTTTGAAGGAGAGGTGACAAATCTTCTGTAAATTGAATGTCAGCCTTTACTTCGTTCGCTTTTCTCTGTATGTCCTCAAGAATTTTGAAATTGAATCCCTCGAATTCTGACATTATTTTCTCCTGATTCCCTTCTATATCTATATTTTTATATCAATGATCGTGTATTTCATAATCTGTGGCGATTCACAAGATTTGAGAGAAACGCCAATCCTGAGGATGCTCTGGCGTCTGGAGCCATGATCGATTGAGTCCAAGGAGCATCGAGGCCACCAGGAGCGAAAGTTTCCATAACTATATGACCGCTGTAGTTCGAAGTAGCAAGCACAGAAAAGAGTGCGTTCCAATCTATATGGCCGCTTCCTGGTGGACCTCTATGGTTCTCGCTTGCATGAAAATGTACCAATCGATGTTCTCTACATGCTGTATCCAAGGCTTCTTGCATATTGCTTTCCTCTATATTCGCCTGATAGGTATCGAATAAGATTCCTAAGGCGGGACTGTCCACATCTGCGACCATGCAGAGAGCTTCTTGCACTGTATTGATCACGCTCGTGCGGTAGCGGTTGATAGGCTCAAGTCCAATGGTGACCCCTCTTTCCATAGCTTCATGCGTTATTTCTTTCAAGCTCTCCACGGCGAAATCCCATTCGCGCTTTTTTTCTTCTAGTGGTAATAAATGCGCCTTGCCGCCGCCAGCATAGACTGGACCTGCAAAAAGCTTTGAGCCCATTTCCTCAGCCGCATTGAGGCATCCAATAACATACTTTTTGGTGGATTCTCTTATAGAGGGGTCGAAGTTCGACAGATCTCGACCCTTGGTAAAAGCACCACAGAGATCAATCGTGATTCCAAGCGACTTTGCGATTTGCCCCACTTTCTTATGATCAAAGTCAAGCGAGTCCATGCCTATTTCAACTACACCAAAACCGAGCGAAGCGACATGCTCGATGAGGGATATATCTTTTTCCATGAAAATGGGAATCCAGTTCCAGAGGCTTATACCAATGAGCTCTACCATGGTTTTATACCTCTACTTGGTGGATTTGCGAATTATTAGATCAGTGGCCAGAACATCCACCGATGGCTCTCTCCTATCTCCATCTCCTCCGATGAGATCTATCAATTTGTGGGCACCCAATGACCCCATTTCATAGAGAGGCTGGGATATCGTAGATAGAGGAGGATCGACGAAAGCGCTCATCTCAATATTGTCAAAGCCCAGTACAGAGATATCAGCAGGAATGTCGAGTCTCATATCTCGGATTGCCCGCATTATGATTATCGCTTTAGGATCGCTTGTGCAGAATACAGCATCCGGCCTAAGACCCTTTTTTAAAAGATTTTGCATGAGATAGTAGAAACTATTATTTCCCGCGGTTTCCATAAGGACGAGCGCGGGATCAAAAGGTATTTCAGCAGCTTTGAGAGCATCGACATACCCTTGGTAACGATGCTTATAGATCGATAGCTCGCGTGGCCCACAGGCGATAGCTATTTTGCGGTGACCAGTGCGTATGAGATAGCTCACTCCATCATATGCAGCCTGATAGTTATCTATTATCACTGCATCGATTTTCTCCTCATAGTATCGAGAGATAAGAACTACGGGGAAGCCCTCCTCATGAAGTGCTCTGATATAGTCACTTTCTGGAAGCATTGAGGCAACTATAAATCCATCAATATAGCGGGTCTTGAGCTTGGCAACGTATTCCTTTTCGATTGCTATATCGTCGTCGGTGTTGCATAGAATAGTAGTAAAACCTTTCTTTCTTGCCACATTTTCTACGCCGCGAGCAATAACGGGGAAAATTTCATTATGGATGCTTGGGACAAGCAGGGCTATCGTGTTGGTTTTGCCCAATTTAAGCCCTTGCGCAAGGACATTAGGGGAATATTTCAAGGTCTTGATTGCATCGAGAACTTTTTCCTTAGTCTTTTCATTGACATTGCCCTTATCTCTCAATACCCTTGAGACTGTGCTTGCTGAGACACCAGCCCGAAGGCCCACATCTTTGAGATTGATCACAGGGCTCACCCTAAATCCCAGTAGACGCTCGCTCCGCGGTGGGCAGAGGAACAATTCTTCTTGTAGAGCGAGAGCCATCCAGAAGAAGGTTTTTCAATCCTCTTCCAATATCGACGCCTTTCTGCGAATTCCTCGTCGGTCACGAGGGCCATGAGTTTTCGCGCTTCTATGTCGATATCGATGATATCGCCATTTTTGAGGAGCGCTATATTTCCTCCTTCATATGCCTCTGGCGATACATGGCCGATCGCGAGTCCCCCTGTTGCTCCAGAAAATCGCCCATCGGAAACGAGTGCAATTTTCTTTCCTAAGCCTTTTCCTAGAATAGCAGCCATAAAGGTCTCCATGTGTGGCATGCCAGGCGCTCCTTTGGGGCCCTCGTATCGTATGATCACAAGGTCGCCTTCATGGATTTCATCTTTTAGTGCTGCCTGCCACGCTTCATCCTGAGATTCATAAATTCTTGCTGGCCCTCGAAAATGCCAGGCTTCCCTATCCACTGCTGAAAATTTGACTATTGCACTTTCAGTGGCAATATTGCCCGATAGCACTGCAAGTCCGCCTTCGAAGAGAATGGGATCGTCTACAGTATGGATTACTTCCATATTGTAGTTTCTGGACAGAGCAATTTTTTCAGCAAGTGTGCCAAACATGCCCTTGGCAGATACATCGACAAGCCCTTTGCGAGCCAATTCCGCCATTACAGCTCCAAGCCCTCCTGCTTCAGAAAATTCTACCATCGTATATTTTTCGTGATTGGGATAGATAGTAGAAATAACAGGCACTTTTCGGCTTATTTTGTCAAATACTTCTGGCGTTATTGCAATATCTGCCTGCCGAGCAATTGCAGGAATATGGAGAATTGAATTTGTGGATCCGCCTGTAGCCATCATGTAGGCCACAGCATTCTCGAAATTGGGCTGTTTTACCACATCAAGAGGCCGTATTTCATCATGGACGAGTTCCATGATACGACGAGCCGCAACGGCGGCCATCTGTCGCCACTCATCGCTCTCGGCACGTACGCTCGCGTTCCCATGCGGCGTAAGACCAAGTATTTCAGCGATCGCGCACATTGTGTGTGCAGTACCCATGAATGGGCAGATTCCTGGAGTAGGGCAAGCATGGCGCACTATGTCTTTATATTCATCATGGGGAATAGTGCCAGCGACATAGGCAGCATAGGCCTGTTTTGTGTGGGTCAATGTAATCATTTTGCCATGATGGTTGCCAGGAAGCATATATCCTCCGGTGAGCATCACCGAAGGGATGTTTGTCCTGAAAATACCCATGAGCATTCCAGGGACCACCTTATCGCAGCTCCCGAGGAGCACCATTCCATCAAGCTTGTTGAGTTCTGCAATGGTTTCCACTTCCGAAGAGACAAGATCGCGCGCAGGCAGAGTATAACGGTCGCCAGGAGTATTGGAGCATATTCCATCGCAGATACCGGTAACGGGGAGTTCGCGAGGGAGCCCTCCCTGAGCGTTAATTTCGCCTTTTATGGCATCAAGGATATGCTTGAAATGAAAATGCCCTGGATTCATCTCATTCCAAGAATTTATAATCCCTATGACGGGGTTCTTTGCTTCTTCTTCGCGAATGCCCATAGCATAAAAAAGCGCATTTCTATGGTCGAGCGATTCTTCGTTCCATTCTTGTATCATGATAGAGGACTCCCTAATCTTCTCTTTTCAGGAGATGAATCGCGAAACCAGCGATTTCATCCTTAAAATAGATTACTGTCATATCACTATTTTGATTGCGCTTTATGGAATCTTCTGCAAAAAGAAATCCTTGCGATTCGAACCATCTCTTTGCTCCTTCGATATCATTTGTCGCTATAGCGATATGACCATGTGTTCCTCTCCCCGGAGCTTTCATAAGTTCGATAAAGTCGCCTGCATAAAGCGAACTTCTGCTTTCTTTCCCTACCTTCTGATGGAATAAAGAAGAAAAAAGGGCTGCAGTCTTTTTTGCTTCTTGTGCATTAGGAAGATTTATTCCAATATGCGCTATCTCGAAGCTGAAATGGTCTTCAGAAATTTGATTTGATGATTCCATATTCTCAAATACCTCATTCGCCAAGATAGGCTTTCTTTACTGCGGGAGAAGCGAGAAGTTCAGCACCACTCCCACAAATAGCGATTCGCCCATTCTCCAGTACATAGGCTTTATCACACGCACAGAGAGCCTTCTGTGCATTTTGTTCGACGAGGAGAATAGTGATGCCTGAATTCCTTATTTGCTCGACAAGGTCAAAGACCTGTCTCATCACGAGCGGTGCAAGTCCTAAAGATGGTTCATCAAGCAGCATAAGCTTTGGATCTGACATGAGACCACGACATATCGCAAGCATTTGCTGCTCTCCACCTGAAAGGGTACCCGCGTATTGATTGCGCCTCTGTTCCAAAATGGGGAACAGATCGTATGCTCTCCTGAGATTCTGCAGTAGTTTCTTTCCTCTAATAAGATACCCGCCTACAAGAAGATTATCCTGGATTGTCAGTCCAGAGAAGCATTTTCTTCCCTCGGGGACATGGACAATACCGGCAGCCACATTGAGATGAGGCTTTTGGGAAATAGGTTTCCCCATAAATTCGATGCTTCCTGAGGTGGGTTTTATCAATCCTGATATACAACGGAGTAAGGTAGTCTTTCCCGCTCCGTTTGAGCCAATAATACTTACGATTTGGCCTTTTCCAATATCAATGGAAACATCTCTAAGTGCTTCGATATGCCCATAGGATGCGCTTAGATTTCTTATGTGCAACATCAATTGCATTCCTCTTCACCAAGATAAGCTTTGATAACAGCCGGATTTGACTTTATTTCGGAAGGGCTTCCTATCGCTATAGTGTGGCCAAAATCTAAAACATATATTTCTTCAGAAAGGCCCATCACGAGTTCAAGACGATGCTCAATAACAAGAATGCCCAATCCTCGTTCATCCCGAATTCTATGGATGAGTTCCATGAGATCGCTTACTTCTTTGGGATTGAGACCCGCTGCTGGTTCATCGAGCAAGAGTATTTTTGGCTTACAGGCAAGGGCGCGCGCAATTTCAAGTCGTCTTTGTAGACCATAAGGAAGATTCTCTGGTTTCTCGTCCCTGTATTTCAATAGATCAACAAGTTGGAGATAATCTTCACTCAATTTATGTCCTCGTTTTTCTTCCCTTATCCTCATAGGCGTAGGGAAAAGACCACCGAAAATACCATAGCGAGAAGTAGGATCGAAAGCGCACATTACATTATCAATGACCGATAACCCTGTAAAAAGTCTTATATTCTGAAATGTCCTCGCAATACCTGCACGCGTGATAATGAATTGCTCTTTTCCTGAAATATCCTTATCATTCAAATATATTTTGCCTTTATCTGGGGGATATACTCCAGAAATAACGTTGAAGAGCGTGGTCTTTCCTGCACCATTAGGACCAATGATACCAATTATCTTTGCGCGATCCATTGAAAGAGAAAAATCCACAAGTGCGTGTACACCCCCAAAGCTCTTACTGATTTTTTCTATCTGTAGTAGCATTTATAACTCCATTTTTATTGCCTTTTTTGAACAATTTGGCAATAAATGCAGGGCTGAGTTCGAACTCTTCGAATAAGCCAGAGGGTTTAAAATTGATGATGAGAAGCACAAGAACAGAATAAAAAAACATGCGATATTCGCTTGCAAAGCGCAGCATTTCAGGCAGAGCTGATAATAGAAGAGTCGCGATAATGGAACCAGTGAGGCTATTCACTCCTCCAAAGAATACCATGATTACCCACTCTGCGCTCTTCCTCCATCCAAACATGCTGGGATCGACATATGTCGTATAAAATGCATAAAGAACGCCAGAATATGCAGTGAGCCCTACGGAGAGCAGAAAGGCAATCATTTTCATTTTAGGTACATCTATACCCATGGCCTTTGCTGCAAGCTCATCGCTCTTTAAGGCAATGCATTGACGTCCATATTTAGAGATCTTCAAGAAAGCAACAAGCGTAATAGATATAATTACCGAGATAATGACAAGAGCAAAATTGGTTTTTTGAGGGATGCCAGAAAAGCCCATCGCTCCACCGGTGATCTGAACAGACTGATTGAGCAGTGCGGTGATGGCTTCTCCAAAACCGAGAGTCACGAGAGAAATGTAATCGCGACGGAGCCGCACGGTAGGTAGGCCAACAATAAAGCCGATCATTATGCTTACCAACACCGCGATGATGGTAGCAGGCCAAAATGGCATATTAAGCCTCACCACCAGCACCCCTGAAATATATGCACCAATCGCCATGAAAGAAGCTTGGCCCAAAGAGAACATTCCGGTGAGACCCGTGAGCACATATATCCCACAGACTGAGACTACCGAGATAAGCGCAAATGTGAATACTGATAAATATAATTCCATTGATGTACTCCTCAGGCTTTTTCTTGCACGTTGGACCCGGATATTCCTTGTGGATGTACAAGCAGAAATACAAGCATTATGAGAAAAGTAAACACCGGCGCATATCCTGATCCTATAAAATTGATAAGCAGAGTCTCAGTGAGCCCTAAGAGCACCGCACCTATCACAGCACCAGACATCGACCCCAATCCTCCAATGACCGAAGCGATAAATCCTTTGGTCACTAAATTGCCTAGCTGCGGATAGAGCGTATAATTGATTCCAAGAAAAACTCCAGAAAGCCCGCCTAAGGCTCCTGATAGGAAAAAGGCCAGCTGAATGTGGTGTATAGTGTCTATTCCCATGAGACTCGCGGTGCCACGGTCAAAAGAAACTGCTCGAACAGCCCGCCCTATCCTTGTTTTTGCGAGCATCACCACTAACAGACCAAGAGCAAGCCATGAAGTCAGAAACATGATCATGTCTGATCGTGAAATCACTATATTGCCAATAGATATCACTAGTTTTTTAAAGAATCGCGGATAGTTATAAAAGTTCGGCCCTGCTCCAATAGTCACAATGGCTTCATATAAGGATCCTAAAGTGATTGAGGATACAAAATAATAGATCGGAGAAGCTTTTCTGACAACAAGCCTTCGAAATGCGATGAGTTCGCCCAGGATAGCCAAAATGCCTCCAGAAAGCATGGAAACGATTATGACAGGGAAAAGGCCTAATTTCGTCTTTATTGCGAACAAATAGCCTAGAAAAGCACTTGCGGTCATAATACTGCCATGAGCAAAATTGGAGAATTTCAGTATGTTGAAGATCAACGCGAATCCCACTGCGATTAAGGCATACACTGAACCTAAAGCGATACCATTTATTATGATTTGGAGCGACATCTAAATTCCTTTAGCGCACTAAGTAAAGCTCGCGCTTCCCGCTCAAAGGAGCGGGAAGTTTTATTATAAGGCTATTCCTCCATGATGATTTATTTCTTAGTGGGGGCTGTATACCGTTTCAGTACTACAGGCTGACCATTTTTGATTTCGTGCATAATCATCTCAAGCCCTATTGTCTGATGAGTGGCCGGATTAATCGTAATCGTACCAGTAAGGCCAACATAGCCAGTGAGGTTTTCTACAGCCTTTTGTACTGCTTCAGGGTCGTCGCCCACTGTTTCCACTATCTTTGCGATGATTTTCATAACATCGTAGCCAAGGAAGAATTTGTTCGTCGCAATGTTGCCTGTTTTTTGCAGATATGCCTGGGAGATATCCTGAATTTGTGGATCACTCTCGGTGATATTGTTGATATAAATGACCCCGTCGGCCTCGGGACCGCAAAGAGAAGCGAACGGTGGGCAGGCATCTAGTCCAAAGATAAGAGGACCATTGAACCCAATTGCGCGGGCTTGTTGTGAGATGAGGATGAGTTCCTGGGTGTAGTTAGGGGCGTAAATTGCATCGACATTGGCTGCCTTGATCTTGCTGAGCATTGTTTTGAAATCCTTGTCGTTCGGCTGATAAGGAACTTCAATGGCCACATTGGTACCTGGTAGATTTTTGAGAGTATCCTTAAAGGGCCCCACCAGCGAGACTGAGTACGCATTCCCTTGGTTATAGATAATGCCGAAATTCTTAAGATTGCGCTCTCTCACAGCAAAGTCAGCCATAATTGCGCCTTGCTGATCCGAAGAAGGCTGGAAAAGGAACATGTTCTTGTAAGGTTGTCCGGATGGCTTGATGGTGGCTCTATCATCAATTGCAAAGCCCAGCACAGGCACTTTGTACTGCTCAGAAATAGGGGCAATAGCAATTCCAATATTGGCAACTGGTGGTCCGATGATCGCGCTGACCTTGTCCGAGGTACATAAGCGCTTGAATGCATTGATGGCTTCTTGCACGTCGCCTCGTGTATCGTACACAATCAATTTGACCTGGCGCCCTTTAATACCGCCCGATTTGTTGATCTCATCGACAGCCCATTGGGCCCCCTCCTTAATCATCTTGCCCAGCGTTGAAGTCGGACCAGTGATATCCTGCAGACAACCGACGAGCACTTCGTTTGATGCAGGCGCTGCATTTGCGCTGACTGCGACTGCAAGCGCAAGCAAGAGAATTGCAATCGTTTTCTTCATCCTTGCACCTCCTAGAAAATTATGAAAATCAATATAGAGCACTCTTCATCTTATAAAATAAAGAATTAAGTGCTCATTTTGATTTTTATTAAAGCAAAGTATAAGCCCATTATTCTTCGCTGTCAATAAAATCTTCACAATTTATGCAAAGGTTTTCATAACGAGAGCTCCATGACGGTGATTGAAAATGCCGTGGAGAGAGAAGCTGAGGCAATGATGCCGTTCTCACTCCTGAGTTCTCATTTTTTTAAAAAATCGCAAGATTAATCAAAAATTTTGAATTATTTTTCAAAACACTCTTGCCAAAGAATTTTTGGTCGATTATTATACGCCAATTCAAGGTTGGTTGGTACCGCCTTCGGAGGCAGGCAATGAAACGGCACGTGGTGTCGGCACAGGGAAAACCCACATGGCAATCGCCCTCGGCATTGCCGCCTGCGAAAAGGGGCTTTCGGTACGATTTCTTACGGTCACCGAACTTGTGCTCAAACTCACCGAGGCGTACAAACAAGGCACGCTCGAACGCCTCATACGAGAGCTAAAGCAGCTGGATCTCTTAATCTTGGACGAGTGGGGTTATGTTCCCGTGGATCGAGAAGGTTCCCAACTTTTGTTCAGGATTATTGCCGACAGCTACGAGAGCAAAAGCTTGATCCTCACAACGAACCTTGAATTCTCAAAGTGGGGAGGAATCTTCACCGATGAGCAGATGGCCGCTGCCATGATTGATCGCTTGGTCCATCATGGTCATCTTTTACTCTTCGAAGCGAAAAGCTATAGAATGATGCATGCCCTCATGCGGCAACCCGGGCCTGGCAAGCTAAAACCAAAGACAACGGTTGAAGCTGGCTCTCGCCTTGAGCAAGGAGGTGCATAACTAAACCGCCTGTTATGCAGGCTGATGATGAAACTAGGGAATTCCTGTTGATAACGATAGGGAAATTCTGATGATAATTCTAGGGAAATCCAGTTGACATTAAACAGTATTCTTTCAGCTCGAGAATGCTTTGCCCGCTTCATCGATTGGTATAATAACGAGCATCGGCATTCGGGTATCGGTTACGTCACCCCGCACGAGAAACACAGTGGAGCCGATATCCTTATCTTTGAACGACGACAAATAACTCTGGATGCTACCGCCGCTGTGCACCCTGAGCGCTTCGTTCGTGGATCCCGAACGGTTATGCTGCAGCGGGAAGTCAGGCTCAATAAGGCATCCTAACGTATATCAAAGATCAGGAAGATTCAGGTGTCAACTATATTGACAGATTCCAGCTCCTTTTGCTCAGACTTTTGAACCCAATAGCAGGCCTATTTGGTTTTTTTGTTGCCAAAATGGCATTTCTCAATCAAAAATTGCATAAAATCGCTTTTATTATAGCGTGATGACATAAAAGCCCCCTTGTCCTTTATGTAACTGCACCATGAGCCATGAAGCTAACCGGCGTTGCGCTTTGCCTAATTGCTCTCTTGAAGGAAAGTCCTTTAGGTCAGTACTAAAGACCGATTGAAACGAAGCAGGTAAGAAGCATAAGCACGAAAGCACAGCAGCTGCTTTATTGCTTATCACGCTTCTATCAAATATGACGCAGAGAAACTTATTCACGCTTCAAAACAGCCTAACAATTCTTGCGCGAAGCTTATCGCGCTTTTATTCTTTCTGAATTTTATGATTGTTCACTTATAGGGTTTTCTGAGGTAGAATATTTATGCCGTTTCCAACAATCGAAACTTCAACATAGGAGAAGAATAATAAATGTCATTTAGCACGAAACTGATCAACCTTCTCAAAACCGATCCGCGCTTCGTGGACGATGAAGGCGAACTGGTCCTTGCCGCCGTGCAAGACCGCGCCTGGAAGATTGACCATGGCCTTGTGAAGTTGCTCCTTTCAGACAAGGAAATCAAAGCTAAGTTTTTTGACGAAATCGAAGGGCATTGGATTTTCAACATCAATACCTTCATCGACTATATCTCGCAAAAGAACTTTTTGGACAACTCCTACACCCGTTTTCGCAACCGCATCGGCTTGACCATTGGCGGCAAATACCTGCGTGAACGCGGTGAGGTGGCATTGGTCTGGCCGTACAAGGATTGCGTGCTGGAAGGCGGGCAGACGAAGGAAGAAGAAAAGCGCAAGGAGATTTTCTTCAACGAAGTGCTGGCGCAGGATGAAATCAACCGCTTGCTTGACCCCAAAGTGCTGACGAACTTCACGCGTTACACGGCCAACGGCAAAGAGAAGGTGACGGATTTCAAACGCGACGAGAACGGGGTAATCCGCGAGAACCTGATCATTAAAGGCAACAACCTGCTCGCCCTGCACACGCTCAAAATGCAGTTTCGCAGCAAGGTGAAGCTGATTTACATTGACCCGCCGTTCAACCCAGCAAGTGCCGCAAACACCTTTCTGTATAACAACAGTTTCAATCATTCGACTTGGTTGACATTCATGAAGAATCGGTTGGAGATTGCGAAAGAATTGCTTAGCGAGAATGGAATTTTAGTGGTTGCTATTGACCATTATGAACTTTTCTATTTAGGTGTGATATGCGATGAGGTATTCGGTAGAGAGAATCGAATGGGCGTTATAGCTGTTGTTCACAATCCTGGAGGACGTCAAGATGACATTTTCTTCCCGACAGCTCATGAGAATATGCTCTTCTATGCGAAGAACATCCAGTATGCATCTATTGGCACATTGGGTATGGATGATAGAAAACTCGCTCAGTATCAGAACATAGATGCTTATGGCAAATACAAGTTAAGAGCGTTTAGGCGTAGTGGTAATAACTCAAGACGGGAACAACGCCCTGCTTTGTTCTATCCGATATACTATAACCCTAACACAAACGAACTTAGGCTCGAACCAGCGCCTAACTTCCTGAAGATATTACCTATAGATGAAAAGGGTATTGAAAGGTGCTGGCGTTGGGGGCATGAAACCTTTGAACAGCGAATTGAGAAATACATTGAGGTCAAACGAACTAAGAGAGGATTTGATATTTTTGTCAAGGAGAGAGAATGTGATTATGGTGGCGAAAAGCCAAAAACGGTTTGGAATAAACCGAAGTATACCGGGCAAACAGCTACTAGCGAGTTGAAGAAGATATTGGGAGAAGGGGCATTCAGTTACCCCAAGTCGCCCTTTTTGATTATGGATGTCGTTAAGATCACAACAGGAAAAGATGATATTATCTTGGACTTTTTTGGTGGTAGCGGCACAACGGCTCATGCCGTCGTGGAATTAAACAAAGACGGCGGCAATCGCAAGTTTATTCTATGCGAGCAAATGGATTATGTTGAAACAGTAACAAGGGAGCGTGTCAGGAAAGTCATCGAACAGAAAGGTGGCGGCGACTTCGTCTACTGCGAACTGATGAAGTACAACGAAGCCTTCATGGAGCGCATCCAGGCCGCCAAGTCCAGCGAAGAACTCGTGCAAATCTGGCGCGAGATGGCAGAAGACTCGTTCCTGAACTGGTACGTCAACCCCGCAATGCCCGAAGAAGCTGTGCGGGATTTTGAAGCCATTGGCAGGGAAGAAAACGGGCTGGAAAAGCAAAAACACCTGCTGGCGGAATTACTCGACAAGAACCAGTTGTACGTGAATCTCTCGGAAATCGACGACGCGCAATTCAAAGTTAGCGCGGAAGACAAGGCCTTGAACAAGGCGTTCTATGGAGAAGCGTACCATGCCTGAGCCATTTCTGTACGAACGTCTCGATGCCGCGTCAAGCATGGGCTTTCTCAAAAAGGAAGTCCCCGACAGTGTGGCGCAAAATCTAAACCCCAAATACGAACTGCGCCCGTACCAAATCGAAGCCTTTGCCCGCTTTTTTCATTGCTACAAAAATGACTTCCCGGGCAAAGCCTGTCCCCTGCACCTTCTTTTCAACATGGCGACAGGGAGCGGCAAGACGCTCATCATGGCGGGGCTGATCCTCTATCTCTACGAGCAGGACTACCGCAATTTCCTGTTCTTTGTCAATTCCACCAACATCATCGAAAAAACCAAAGATAACTTTCTCAACCCCGCCAGCATTAAGTACCTGTTCAATACGGACATTCATATCGGAAATCGTCGTGTGCGCGTCACCCCCGTCGAAAACTTTGAAGCGATCAATCCCAGCGACATCAACATCTGCTTTACCACCATTCAAAAACTCCACTCCGACCTGACCAGCGAGAAGGAAAACGCCCTCACATTTGAAGACTTTCGCAAGCATCGCGTCGTCTTGATTGCCGATGAAGCCCATCACATGAACGTAAAGACCAGGTCGCAGGGCGAATTGTTCGAGAGTTGGGAAAACACCGTCGAGCGCATCTTCACCCAGAACGAAGACAACCTGCTGCTGGAGTTCACCGCCACCCACGACTACGCAACGCCCGAGATGGTGGAAAAATACCACAACAAGGTTATCATCCGCTACGACCTGCTTCAATTCCGCAACGACGGTTTTTCAAAGGATGTCGTCATCGTTCAATCGGATTTTGACCAGCGGGAGCGCATCCTGCAGGCCCTGATTTTGAGCCAGTACAAGCAGGAAGTGGCAGCGAAATACCGCATCAATCTCAAGCCCGTAATTTTGTTCAAAGCCCAGCGCACCATCGCGCAATCACAGGAAAACAAAGCCGAATTTCACAAACTCATTGAGGCTCTTACGGCACAGCATGTCGCCCGCATCCGCAAGTCGAATATTCCGCTTGTTCAGCGCGCCTTTCGATTCTTCGATGAGAACGGCATCAGCGATGAGCAACTGGTCAAGCGGCTGAAGCAGGAATTTCACCCTGATTTTTGTCTGTCGGTGAACGATGAAGGGGAAAAAGAACGCTACCAGATTCTGGTCAACACGCTGGAAGACAAGAACAACCGTATCCGCGCCATCTTCGCCGTGCAGAAACTCAGCGAAGGCTGGGATGTGCTGAACCTGTTTGATATTGTCCGCTGTTACGAAACACGCGACTCGGGCAAGGGAAAAATCGGCACAACCACGATGTCCGAAGCGCAACTTATCGGGCGCGGGGCGCGTTACTTCCCGTTTGCTTTACCAGAAAAGAGTGACCGTTCCTTCGACTTAGTTCAGAACAGGTTCCGCCGTAAATTCGACGGTGACCTCGAACACGAACTCCGTGTAATTGAAGAGTTGCATTATCACAGTATCAACGACTCGCGCTACATTGCCGAAATCCGCCAGGCGCTTATCGAACAGGGCTTGATGGACGAGCGCGAAGTGACCCGCGAACTGAAACTGAAAGAGCCTTTCAAGAAGACAGATTTTTACAAATACGGGATTGTCTGGCTCAACGACCGCCGCCCCAAAAATTACGGGTGCGTTCGCTCCTTTGCCGATTTAGGCGTGAAGAAGCGCAACTACGTTCACGTAATTGCCACAGGTTACGGCGGCGCGACCGTCGTGCTGGAGAACGGGAAAAAAGACTGGGTAGGGAAAGACGAAACCCGTCGGGATGTGAAGGTGCGGGGCATTGAGCGCAACATTGTTCAATCCGCTGTTGCCCGCAACCCGTTTTTTACTTTTTCAACGCTCAAGCGCTATTTTCCCCATCTTGCTTCGATTTGTGACTTCATCGCCCTGGATGAATACCTCGGCGGTCTGGAGATCACGTTTCAAGGCAATCTATATGGATTGGACGATAACCGAGCAGAAAAACTCGCCGCGATGTCAGGTTTGCTGAGTCAAATCGAATTAGAAATTCGCGCTAACGTCACCGACTATGAAGGCACGCGCGACTTCAAGCGCAATTGGGTGCGGGAAGTCTTCAAAGAAAAGTTGCTGAAATTCGACGCCAACAACCCACGCGCCGCAGAGGACGCGCAGTTTGAGCATTTTGTCTCTGCCAAAGAGTGGTTCGCCTTCAACACTGCTTACGGGACGAGCGAAGAAAAGGCTTTCGTCCGTATGTTGGACAGGCAAATGCAAAAACTACAAGAGCAATATGAAGACATCTATCTTTTGCGCAATGAAGGGCATTTTGCTATCTACAACTTTGCCGATGGGCAAGCCTTCCAACCCGACTTCGTCCTATTCATGCGCAAGAAAGGCGGCGAGTCGCTCATTTATCAACTTTTCATCGAGCCAAAAGGGAGACACCTCAAGGAGCATGACCGCTGGAAAGAGATCTTTTTGAAGGAAATTACTGCGGACTTTGGCGATAGAGCCCTGATGTTCGAAGACAAGAAATATCGTTTGACTGGCGTGCCGTTCTATAACAACGAAGACGAAAACCAATTCAGGGCAAGTCTTGAGTCTGTGTTGTAGTAAGGCAAATGCACCATGTCTTCAAAGGCAAAAGGCAGCATAACAACAGTCGGGTTGCAGCCGACCTCGCTGCGCTTGGCGGCTGAACCCGACTGTTAGATTTATTTGAGGAAGTAATATGGTACTAGATTTCACTGAAATACCACCTGCAAACGGTGGAGATGGCCAGCAAGATATATTTGAATTATTTGCTAGAGACTATCTAGAAAACATTGGATTTGAAATAGTATCAGGACCAGATCGTGGTGCAGATGGAGGAAGAGATATATTAGCTATTGAAAAACGATTAGGGAAGTTTTCTTCTACAGATGTTAAATGGTTAGTTAGTTGTAAACATAAGGCACATACTGGACAATCGGTAAAGCCAAATGATGAAAAGGATATCATTGATCGAATAAACCAATTTGGTGCAAATGGATTTATAGGTTTTTATTCAACAATTGTAAGCTCTGGTTTATCAGATAGGCTTGAATCATATAAAAATGATTATGAGATAGAAATATTAGATCAAGCAAAAATTGAAAAAGAACTATTAAAACCTGAAAATTTTGATATAGCAAAAAGATATTTTCCAGTTAGTTCAAAAAAGTGGTATGATAATAACAAGCCAGCTAAAGTCTTTTCAACATATGAACCGTTACTATGTGAAGTATGTCATAAAGACCTACTTATTGAAGATGGGAATAAAAAGCCTTCAGGGATAATTGCATTTGTAAATAGAAATATTGATAGAGAAAAGGAGCTTGATGCTCCTGATGAACATGTACTTGATGTTTACGCTGCGTGTAAAGGTAGATGTGATAGAACTCTAGAGCACTATTGGCTTCAGAAAGGTGGAACAACAGGATGGAAAGATATTACAGATCTTGTTTCACCTTTAGAATTTTTGAGCTGGAATATGTCAATATTAAATGAGCTTAGAAACGATAAAGTAATCTATGAAGATAAAGCTTTTAAGAAGTTGAAATTACATATATTAAGCTTGGCCCAATTAGTAGTTCGGGAAGTAACGCCAGAAGAATTGGAAAGATATAAAGTATTACAAAGTCTACCACCTTGGATATAAAAAATCTAACAAAAGCTTCAACCTTATAAATCCTTTGCCATGGTTTGTGCAAGAACAACAATGCACAAACCGCGCCAACTTTTCACTTCGTTTCGGGGCGCGCTTCGCAAGTTAAGCGCACGTTAGGTCTTCATTCAGGGGCCCGTTTACCAGGGAATTGGGAGATGCACTGCAAGTCATGCGCGGAGTACGGTAGGTAACCAATACATCTTATTGTTGTCT
>ERZ795051.2238-NODE-2238-length-21997-cov-5.413499_pt1 | contig 21997 bp, 18 predicted proteins | sample MGYA00375135_ERZ795051 | MGnify/ENA primary metagenome ERZ795051 (study PRJEB30180, sample SAMN05720222) | activated sludge metagenome | isolation source: Anaerobic digester | place: Japan | collected 2015-05-26 ... | reverse complement strand
GCACCATCGAGCTCGACGGAATGTTGAACGACTCGAACGCGAAGGTGCGGATCAAAAGCGCCAGCGCCACGGCCCACAGCGCCGTGACCGCGATGTCGTAAACCGTGCGGACGAGATCGCGCGCAAAGCGCGCGACGCCGCTCCCCGATCGCTCCGCGTCGCCGCTCACGCGCAGGCGCGGCATATAACTGGCGTTTTGGCCCAGATCATAGACTGAAACGCCGGTGCCGGGAAAATCGCGCACGGCGGCGGGCGCCCGGCTTTCGATGGCCCGAATGGGTTCCACTCCCGCGGTGAATCCCCGCAGCGTCCCGGCGGGCCGCACGACCGCCACCGCTGGTTTCCAATCCGCGTCCCCGAACCCCGGCCGGCTCCACCCGGCAGGGTTCAAACGGGCATCATAATCCTCCCCACCATAGATGCTGTTGTAAGTGACCGGACCGGGATGCACCCGCCACGACTCGTCCGTGCCGACCGTCTCCACGGCCCCATCCACGTATTCCAGCCGCAGATGCAGCATGGCCCGGAGGGGTCCAAAGGAGCCGGTAAACTTCGCGAACCGGTGGCGCCGCACAACGTGATACATCCCGTTGCCCAGCGCCAGCCCGACCGCGTTGAGGCCGGGACGCAGTTGCGCCGCCACCTCGTGCGTGTCGTACAGAACGGTATCGTCGTAATCCGTCCACCCCGGCGCCAAGAGGTCCTCGCCGACCTTGGCCCCGTTCAGGAACATCTCGTATTGGCCGAGGCCGCTCACGTGCGCCACCGCCCGGGCCAGGTTGGTTCGCACAACAAATTCCTTGCGCAACAGGAGCGCCTCGGTGGCGGCCGGGGCGCAAATCCATTTCCCCCGCCAATCCTCCGGACTCAGCAATCCCATGGTCCAGCGGGCCGGCGCGCTCCACGGCGACGCCTCGTTCGCCGCGTCCCAGGCGCGCACTTTCCAAAACACCTGTTGGGACGAGCTCAGCGCCCGGCCGGCATACTCGACATGAACTGACTGGGCGGAGTCCACCTTGCCGCTGTCCCACAAGTCGCCGGTGTTTTGTTCGAGCAACGCCGGGGAGGAGGCGGCCAGGATTTGGTAGGCGGATTGCCGCTGGTTTTTGTCGGGGCTGGAGAGGGTCCAGAACAGGCGCGGGCGCGGCACATCAATCCCGGCCGGATCGCGTCCGTATTCGCAGCGCAAATCAGTGGGCGCCAGCGCCGCCTGCAGCGGCAGCGTCCAGGCCAGCCCGGCAACGGCTCCGGCCAGCAGGGCTTTGCCGCGCAGACGGGCGGCGGTTGAGGGCCGGAGATGGGGGCGGCGGCCGGGGAGTTGCACGGGATCAATCCAGGTGAAAGACTTCCTCCATTGCGGCCCACCATTCACCCGGCTGGCGGTTCGGGAGCGGCGCCTGGCAGGGCATGCAGAACGACCACCATTTTTGCGTGGTCGGATCGGCGGCCATCTTCTTCATGTCCGCGGCAAAATCCTGCCCGACATATTCAAAATAACTGAAGAGGTAGGGTTTCCCATCCTCGAGCGTTTTCAGATAGATGGAATAGTTCCGGAGGTTGCACTCGCGAATCATCCGGAGCACGTCCGGCCACGCGGCGGCGTGCAGCCGCTTGTATTCCTCGACCTTCTCCGGTTTCAAACCAATGACCATTCCGTATCGTTGCATAAGGGGTGGAGTTATTTCGCGGCCAGATCGCCGACATAATTTCCGTAAGTGAGAAGCAAAACCGCCGTGACGAGCACCGCCAGCGCCGCCGCAATCGTCCCCCGCGTCAGGGGGCGGCACTGCCGCCATTCCCGGAGCACCAGGCCCACCACGTTGCTGAACAGCACCAGCATGATCATGTGAATCGCCCAACTCGTGAATTTGTAGGTGCCCATGCGGACGTGCCCGAGATTGTAAAAGAAGAACTGGCCGTACCAGAGACAACCGGTGAGGATGGCCATCGCCCAGTTCCACGTCAGCGCCCCCGCCGGCGCGCCGGGGGCCGCCCGGGTCAGCTCCCCGGCCGTCCGCTGACGCCAGTGCAGATACAGGCAGTAGATCGCCGTGGTCAGAAACGCGCCGGAGTTCGAGAAAATGTAAACGATGTTGCCCCGCCACATCCCCGCGCCCCGGGCGCTGGCCGCGTCGGCAATGGGCTCCCCGGCCTCGAGCGCGAAGCCATAGACCGCCGACAACAGGCCGGCCAGCAGCGACAAAGCCAGGCCTTTGGACAGCGAGAACTGCCCGCGTTCATCCCGCGCGGTGAGGTCCACTTCCTTGAGCCGGCCCGCCCCGCCGGCCAGGGCGATGCCCACCGTTCCAACCACGATCCCAAAGATCACCCAGCCGGCCCCTGGCTTGGAAAGCGTCGAGCCCAGCGTGCCCCGCACCAAAGGCGGAATCAGCGTTCCCAGCACGCTGGACAGCCCCACGGCGATGGCATAGGTAAGCGAGAATCCGATGTAGCGGATCGAGATGCCAAAGGCGGTTCCCCCGATGCCGTAAGCCGCCCCGAGGAGGAACGAATGGAGCATCGCTTCCCGCGGCGCCTCCCGCAGGACCAGCAGCCAATCGGGGATGGTCAGCATCGCCCCGAGAATCGGCAAAAGAAACCAGCAGAACGATGCCTGCGTCAGCCAATAGGTTTGCCACGACCAGCCGCGCACCTGTTTCTGCGGCGTGTAACAGGTGGCGGCGAAGAATGCGCCAATCCCGTGCAACCCGACGCCGAGCAGGGGGTTTGATGCCAGGGGGTTCATGCGCGCGCGCCGGGGCTCAAACCGTCTCGGTGAACTCGCCGAGCTGCAGCGGATACCGGCCGTGCTCGCGGACCAGGTTCACAATGTAATCGTAAGTCTGCCCGGAAACGGCGCTGCTGACCGAGTGATCCGATTGAAAGATGAAGCCGCCGCCGCGCGCCGCGTTGAGCTTGCGCAGCACCTCGCGCCGGATGGCCTCGAGGTCGCCCGTCTCCCACACCCGAATGTCGCTGTTGCCGCAGAGGCTGATCCGGTGACCGAACCGGCGTCGCAAATCCAGCGCATCCATGCCCGCTTTGGCTTCCAAGGGGTTGTAGGCTTCAACTCCCATTTCGATGAAGTCGGCAAAGATGGCGTTCACGTTGCCGCACCCGTGGTAGATGACCGGCAGACCGTGCTCGTGCGCCGCCCCCACCATTTGGACCACCCAGGGCTTGAAGTATTGACGCCAGTAGGCGGGGGACATGAAGGTGGCTTTCTTGTAGGCCACGTCCCCCCAGATGACGAAACCATCCAACAGCCCGTGGGCGGCTTCGAGTTCCGCCCGCGCCATCTCGAGGTAATAGGCCCCGATCCGGTTGATGACGGCGCCCATGCGCTCGGGGGCTTCGCCCATCCAAAGCATGGCATGGGTCTGGCCGATCAGGCGCGTCAGGCATTCGCTGGCCTCGATCATGCTGCCGTAAACGGGAAAATCCGGCCGCAGCGACCGCACGGTGTCCAGCCACGGCGGCGAATTGCGTTCGAAACCGTCGCCCACCCCCGCAATCTGGTTGTCTCCGGCCGAAAAGAACCGGCGCGGGTCCCGGGGCGAGTCGAACTCGGCGCGTTCCAGCTTTTCCAGGGTGTCAATTTCCCACGAGCGCATCTCCGGCATGGGAAACTCCAAATGCTTGTGCATCACCGCGCCAAAGCCGGTCTTGACCACCACTTCCTCCGGCGTCTCCTTCAGCGTCTCGAACGGCCGGATCCACGGGTCCATGTTCGGCACGGTCACAATCCAATCCAGGTCGTAATGGTAGTAGGGATTGGCGTCCTCCGCCAGACCGAGCTCGCGGCGCCAGCGCCGGACGAAACCGCCCCAGAAAAAATCGCTGATGGGCACGCGGTCCGGTTCCTCATGCCGCAACGCCTGGTTCAGTCGCTCCAGCTTCCGCCGCGCGCCCGGGCGGCGCTCGGCCGCCGGGCCGGACTTGCCGAAGGTGTCGAACATGCTCATGCAGTTGAACTGGCCGGCGCTTCACCCACCACCGGCTTGACACCGCCGCTTGTAACATGCCCCCTGCCGCCAAGTCCATGACCAGATTGGCGGTTTTGCATGCACAAAAGATTCGGCAAGCACGATGGTGCTGCGCCAGGCCGCACCATCCCCATGCCTCGCAGCGCCTCGTGGAACCGTGCGGTGTCGCCGCCTGCCCGCCCGCCCGGCTTCAGGAATGCCCGGTTTTCGAGGTTGACCGCCGCGCCGGACCCAACCCGGCGGCTTCGGGAATTCGCAGGCTTGCGTTGAGGGTGGGTTGGGCCTAAAAGGGTCGCATGAATCGCCGGAATTTCTTGAAGCTGGGCGCCGCGGGTGTCGCGGGCATAACGCTGGGCGGCTACGCGGCCGAGTTTGCGGATCCGAAGAAACGCGTGGGCCTGATCGGGAGCGGGTGGTATGGCAAGGTGGACCTGCTGCGATTGATTCAGGTTGCGCCGGTGGAGGTGGTGTCCATCTGCGATGTGGACAAGCGCATGCTGGCGGGGGCGGCGGAGATCATTGCCTCGCGCCAGGCGTCCAAGCGCCCGCCGCGGACCTACACCGACTACCGGGAGATGCTCAAGGAGCGCGACCTGGACCTGGTCCTGATTGCGACGCCGGACCACTGGCACGCCCTGACGGCGATTGCGGCGATGGAGGCCGGCGCCGATTTGTATCTGCAGAAGCCCATCAGCGCGGACATTGCCGAGGGGCAGGCGATTTTGGCCACGGCCCGGCGGTTGAAGCGGGTCGTGCAGGTGGGCACGCAGCGGCGCAGCACCCCGCATCTGATCGAGGCGCGGGACAACATCGTGAAGGAGGGCAAACTCGGGAAGATCGGCCTGGTCGAGATTTACTGCTATTACCACATGCGCACGCGCGACAATCCGCCGGACACCGACCCGCCGGAGTATCTGGACTGGGAGATGTACACCGGCCCGGCGCCGATGCGGCCGTACAACCGGCTGATCCATCCCCGCGGCTGGCGCAGCTTCATGGAGTATGGCAACGGCATCGTGGGCGACATGTGCATTCACATGCTCGACACGGTGCGATGGCTGCTGGATTTGGGCTGGCCGGTGCGGGTCAGTTCCTCGGGCGGCATCCAGGTTCACACCACCAGCAAAGCCAACATCGCGGACACCCAGATTGCCACCTTCGACTTCGGTCAACTCCAGGTGGTGTGGCAGCACCGCACCTGGGGCGAAACGCCGGACCCGAAATACCCGTGGGGCCTGACGATTTATGGCGAGAACGGAACGCTCAAGGCCAGTGTGATGAGTTACGATTTCATTCCGCGCGGCGGGGGCCAACCGGTGCACCGGGATGTCACTTACGAGCTCGAACAGTTTCCGGAAGACAACACCGAAAAGGACATCGAAAAGCATGTGGCGCCCGCGGTCCGGTATCACATGAAAGACTTGCTGGCGGCCATCGCCACCCGCGGCAAACCGGTGGCGGACATCGAACAGGGCCATATTTCCACCGCCTCCTGCATCCTGGCCAACCTTTCCATGAAGCTGGGCCGCTCCCTCGCCTGGGACGCGCAGAAGGGCGAAATCATCGGCGACGCCGAGGCCAACCGGCTGTTGCGGCGGCCTTACCGCGCGCCGTGGAAGCACCCGGCGGCCTGAGCAGCGCGGAACCGGGGAGCCAGCCTGTCGGCCGGGCGGCTTTGCCAGACCGCGGTGGCGAATCGCCTGCCGGGGCCGGGCGGAATGCCGGGGCGGTCTATTTGGCGCCGAGCTGCGAGGCGATTTGATCCGCGGTGGCGGGTGTGGCCGTCAGGTAAAGCTGCTGCAGCACCGCACCGGGCTCGCCGGCGATTTCGCGCGCCGCGCCGGAGGGGGAACCGGGCCGGGGAACGATGACCATCCGAATGCGTCCCTGGCGCAGCCCCGCCAGCCAGTGGGTGGTGCCCCACGGGTCGAACACAAACAGGCCGGGGCCTTTCGGGGGCGGCGGGGACAGCAATGACTCGACATCCGGCGGCACTCCGGTGAATGAAACGTAGGCTGCCGGCGACGGGACATTCGCTGTGGCTTGCTGAAAGGCCGCCAGGGGCAGGTGCCCGCCCAACGCGGCCTTGCCGGTGACCGCCAGCCGCCGCACTTCCACCTTGAGCCCCGGAAAACCCCGCAGCACGCGCCCGAACGTGCCCGCGTAGGTGGCCACCGTGTCCTCGTCGAAAACCTGTTCGGGCGGAAACAGCAGCAGCACCACCCCTTGCCGGTCGCCGGCTTCCCGCAAGACCTGTTGCGCCAGGAAATAGGCGACCGCCGCCTGGCCGCGATCCGGCGCCTTGGGTCCCGGCGTAAAGAGGGTGGAGCGGGCCTGGAAGATCAGGCAGGCCAAGGCGCCGACGCAGCCCCCCACAATCATCAGGCGGCCCGCCAGCTCCGAGCGGCGCCGGACGGCGAAACCCGCCGCCCCGATGAGCAGCGCCAGAATCAGCAACAGCGAGTAGGGCATGGCGTGCCGGGGCGGGAGCAGGGGTTTCCGTTACTTGTTGACGTAGAAGTCGTTCGTGGTGGCGGCCCGGACGGCTTCGATGTGGGTGTCGAGGAAGACGACATTGGCGCGGCCGCGCTTCGGATTCTTGATGTTGTAGTAGTTAAAGATGGTGCTGTACTCATTGCCGCCGCTGTGGCGGTAGCACACGTTGGCATAAGTGCTGGTGTCCGGGTAGGCGCAGGCATCCCAACCGTCCGTCTCCGCGAACATCAACGTCCGCGCCGGCTGCGGCACGTGCCGGAGGCCGATCAGCGGCTGGGTGGTGCCCGCGTTGATGGTGTAGTTCTGGGCGTAGGTGAGGAACCCCCAGAATCCGCCACGGGGCGAGGAAGGGCAGAGGAAGACCTTGTTGGTTGCCAGTTGAGTGGTTTTGCGCCCCAAGTACGGCTGCAAGGTCCGGTACCAGATGCTCGAGAAAGCCGGGTCCCAGCCGATGGGCAGCACCTTGTGATCGTCATCATACATCACCGTCGCCACGATCAACTGGCGCAGGTTGTTGGCGCAGGCCGTGCGGTTGCCTTTGTCCTTGGCCGTCGCGAGGGCGGGCAGGAGCATGCTGGCCAGGATGGCGATGATGGCGATGACGACCAGCAGTTCGATCAGGGTGAAAGCTGCGCCGGAGCGGGCCATGCCGTGAGCCTGCGTCTGCGGTCCCTGCGGATGGACGAGCGGGTTGTTCATAAGCGTGATGTCAAAGGCACCCCGCGCCGTGCCGGGGCGGGCTTGCCTGTCTTCTGCCTCCATCATAACTCACCCGGGCGGCTGGCGCACAAGACGGTTTCATTGACGCATTTGCGTCATGGGGGTTTTTCGGGTCAACCGTTGTCGCGGAGCCGGTGCCCCTCCGAAAAGGGCTCGACGAAGCGCCGTCGCCCTCCACAATACCTTTCAACGCAACGGAATCGGCACGTATCAAATTGACCTGACCTTATGAACCCGAGTGACCCAACCGGGAACGGAAGCAAGGGGCGGCAGGGATTCAAAGTGGGCTTTCTGCTGGCGGCAGCTTTGGTAATCGGCGTGTTGCTGGCGCTGGCGCTGATTGAGCGGCCGGCGCCGGAATCGGCCCCCGGGTCCCCACCGCAAGCAGCCATCGAAATTGACGTCACCGCCGTCCGTCCGGCGGCCGAAAGCGGCGACGCCGAGGCGCAGTGGAAGTTGGGCCTGGCCTGCGCCCGGGGCCAGGGAGTCCCGCAAAATTATGCCGAGGCCGCCCAATGGTATCGCCGCGCGGCTGAGCAGGGCCATGCCGCCGCCCAGGCGGCTCTGGGCGAGCTTTACGAGGCCGGCCAGGGGGTGCCGTATGACGAAGCCGAGGCGGCGCGCTGGTATCGCCGGGCCGCCGAGCAGGGGCACGCGGGCGGCCAGTACTCGCTGGCGGTCCTGTATGTGCTGGGCCGGGGGGTGCCGCGGGACCTGGCGCAGGCGCTTCAATGGTATCGCCGCGCGGCCGACCAGGGCAATGCCCAGGCCCAATACCACCTGGGCACGCGCCATCGCGACGGCGACGGCCTCCCCCTCGACTTGGTCGAGGCGCATAAATGGCTGAGTCTGGCGGCCGCGCAGGGGCTGCCCGACGCCGCCCGGGCGCGGGACGAATTGAAACGAAAGATGACTCGCGAGCAAATCGCCGAAAGCCGGCGGCGCGTCGAGGCTTTCTCCCCGGCCGCGCCCCCTCGCGAATCGCCCGGCGGGGTGCCCAAGCCGCAATAGGGCTCGAAAACAACGCGGTGATGGGATTGGCCGCGAGGGTTCCGGCTTGTTCCGGGCTGTTCTGATTGCAGCCACTCCCTCCCTCCGCGCCATCCCGGCCTCAGGAACGAGCCGCCGGCTCAATCAGCCGGCCCCGCCGGAACCCGGCCGGCGGCAGCGAGCGAAGCCGGCGCAGAAATCAGGCCAAGGACGGGGTCGGGGTATTTCAACCTTGACTTTGGTTGGGGCACTTGGGCGGCTGGTCTAATAATTATACCACTCCAACCCGCTTGTTGGCCGCAGCGGCGCGGCGTACGGTTACGCTGACATAACAAGCACTTGCCAGCAACCTATGAAAAAGATTCTTGCCCTTGGCGCCTTCCTCGGCCTGCTCAGCCTGTCGGTTCAGGCGGGTACCGTCGCCTACTATGAATTCAACGGCACCGGCCTCGCGCCGGTGGGCAGCACCATCACCGATTCCACCGGCAACCACCACGGAACGGTGGCGGGCGGGGACCTGGAGTACGGCATGGACCCGCTGGCGGGCAGTTACTTGCGGTTTGATTCCAACTCGGTGGACCGGGTGGAGATAGCGGGGGCGCCGGACCTGGTTTTTCATACCGACGGAGCGTACACCATTGAGGTGGTCTTTCGCACCCGGATGCTGACCTCGGCCGTGGGCGCGCTGGTGTCCAAGGGCGCGGATGTGTCCAACCCGGATTCCCAGTGGTGGTTGCGGTATCGGGACGGCGCGCGGGCGACGGGACTGATCGAAGGGACGGACAACACCACGGAAGACTCGGCCACCACCGCTTCGGGCATTCCGCTCAACGACGGCAACTGGCATCACGTGGCGCTGGTGTTCAATGGCACCGTGAGCCCCAAACGGCTCGAGATTTACCTGGATGGGGTGCTGAGCGGGTCGGATGCTTCGGTGGGCACGGCAGGGGTCGTGGGGGGCGCGGATAGCGACCCGGTGGTGATTGGCGAGTTTGCCTCGCTGGCCGTCAGCCGCAGCTTCGCCGGCGACATTGCCGCCATCCGGCTCTCAGACACCGCCCTTGCACCGGCGGAATTTCTCCAGGTGCTGGCCACCTATATCGCGGATGTCACACCCACCAACGGCGCCAGTTTTCTTCCTCCCACCACCGTCGCGGGTTTTGTCGTGCATTCCCCGACCATCGGCGTGACCCCCTCGGGCATTCAGGTCAAGCTTAACGGCACGGACATTTCCGGCCAATTGACCATCACCGGCTCGAACGCGGAACGGACGGTGACCCTGCCAGCCTTGGAAGCCAACCAGTATTATCGGATGGAAATCACGGTGACGGACCAGGCGAGCAACGTCATTCGCGAGACCGTCGAGTTCAACACGTTCGTCAACAACCTCCTGTTCATCGAAGGGGAGGATTACAATTTCAGCGGCGGCCAGTTTATTGACAACGTGATTCTCTCGAGTGTGCCGGGCCCAAACAATTACCTGGACCGTTGGGGGATCGAGGGGATTGACTATCATCAGACCAACAGCCCGACGACGGATCAATACCGCATCGGCGACCAGGTGGGGACGGTCATCAGCGGGGACGTGCTGCGGCAGGCTTATATTGACGCCCAAGCGTCCGACCCCGGCGTGGCCGACTATGTGGCCCGGGATTTTGCCAACTCCGAGTGGGTAAATTACACCCGCACCTTCCCGGCGGGCAGCTACCGCGTCTATGCGCGGGTGGCCAAGACGGGCACCGTGCCGATGGTCATGAGCCTGGACGAAGTGACCAGCGGCAGCACCGGCTACAGCCAGACCCTCGCCCCCATCGGCGTGTTTCGCGGACCGCCCACCCCGGCGATGACCACCTTCGCGTTCCTCCCGCTGACCGACGCCCTTGGACAGGAGGTTGCCGTTTCCCTGAGCGGTGTCACCACGCTGCGGTTGACCATGGTTTCCGGCACCGCCGGAATGTATGTGAACTACCTCCTGTTTGTGCCGGTGAGCGGAACGCAGAAGCCTTTCGTGGCGGCCCTCTCGCCCGCCGCGGGCGCGGGGAATGAACCGGCCTCGCCGCCGATCCTGATCTCGATTCGGAACGCGGTGACGCAGGTCAACCCGAGCCAGCTTGAACTCAAGCTGGACGGCGCGGCAGTCACTGCGGTGGTGACTCCGACCGCCGCGGGGGTGGATTTGAGCTATCAGCCGTCCGTGCTGAGCACCGGGTGGCACACGCTGACGCTGGTTTTCCAGGACAGCGCCGCCAACACCGTCAGCAACCAGTGGCAATTCCTGGTCGCCAACCAGGCGGTGCGCGGTTATTGGAAATTCGATGAACAACCGGCGGGCAGCGTGGCCAGCACCAACGCGGGCGCGATGCTGGATGCCAGCGGCAACACCCGTCACGGCACCGCCACCAGCGGCTCGATGAACTATGTGACCGGCAGTTTCAATTACGGAAACACCCGGGCGCTGCAGTTCTCGGGTGACCCGGACCGGGTGATTGTGCCGGACCCGTCGGGGAGCCTGAATTTCACCGGGTCTTTCACCTTCGAGGCGCTGGTCCGCACGCTTAACACGACTACCACGTCGGCGGCCATCCTGGCCAAGAACGGGACGGGCGACGGCGAGGGCGAGTATTGGTGGCGGCTGCCCGGCGGCGCCGGCGGCACGCAGCGGGTGGGCGCCAACAATTATTTTCTCGCGGGCACCAACGCCCTGAACGATGGCGCGTGGCACCACGTCGCCGTGGTTTACGACCAGGCGGCCGGGGAACTCCGGCTCTACGCCGATTACGCGCTCGACGGTGTGCTGGGCGGGGTGGTCTTTGACAAACCGGTGGGCCGCCCCGCCGATTTGCAGATCGGCGCGTTCATCGGCACCGTCACCAGCGAGTTCGAGGGCGACATTGATTTCATTCGCATCAGCGACGGCGCGCTGGCGCCGGGCCAGTTCATTCAAACCACGGTGGCGTTGCAGCCGATCCTCAAGTCCGTCCTCCCGGCCGATGGCGCGCGGAATGTGGCGCCGCGGCCCTTGATCCGGGCCGAATACCAGAATCGGGACACCGCGGTGGTTTTGAGCAGCCTGAAACTGTTTGTGGATGGCAACGATGTCACAGCCGGGGCGACCCGGACGTCGGACGGATTGACGACGGTCATCAGCTACACGCCTTCCGCCGCCTTGGCGCTTGGCCCGCATGCGGTTCAGGTCACGTTCAACGACACGGCGGCGCCGGCCAACTCGTGGACCAACTCGTGGAGTTTCAGCGTGGTGGGTTCGGTGCCGGTGCTGGGCTTTTACCAGTTCAACGAAAAGGCCCCGGGCAACACGGTGGACAACACCGCGGGGGCCATTCTGGACGCCAGCGGCTACGCGCGTCATGCCACAGCCACGGGCGCGCTGGCCTACGTCAGCGGCAGCCTCGATTACGGCAACAGCTCCGCCCTCCAGTTCCTGGTGGGGGGCGGGCCCGTCGTGATTCCCGACGCGGCGGGGGTGTTCAATTGGACGGGAACGCAAAGTGTCACGCTCGAGGCGGTGATTCGCACGGTGACCATCGGCGAGAACAGCGTCGGGGCCCTCCTGGCCAAGCAGGGCGCCACCCCGGGCGAATGGTGGTGGCGGATCAACGCGACCGGCAAACAGCAATTCTGGGTCAACAACGGCACCGGGTCGCGTTCGGCCAGCGGCAATGCCGTCTTGAACGATGGCAACTGGCATCATGTGGCCGCCGTGTTTGACGGCGTGGCCCAGCAGGTGCGCGTCTATGTGGATTACACTCTGGACGGCTTCGGGGCGGCGGCCTACGCCTCGCCCGGCCTCGTCGGCAACAGCAAGGACGTGTGGATCGGCGCGTTCCAAAACATGGACCGCGAATTCGCGGGCGACATTGACCTGGTGCGCATCTCCGGCGAGGCGCTGGACCCGAGCTGGTTTGTGCCGCTGGGCGGGCTGGCGGCGCCGGTCAGGATTGTCCACACGGTCGTGCAAGGCGGTTCGATCTCCTTCAGCTTTGCCACCGAGGCCGGCCGGTCCTACGTGGTCGAGGCGGCCGGCAGCCTCGGGGGCGCGTGGGCGGACCTCGAGACGGTGAACGGAGACGGAACGGTGAAGACCGTCACCTATCCGGCGAGCCTGGCACAGCGGTACTTCCGCGTGCGCAACTAATCCCGCGAACCTCAAGCTCATGACAGCATCAATGAAACGGCGCAACGGATTTACCCTGATTGAACTGCTGGTGGTCATTGCCATCATTGCCATTCTGGCGGCGATGCTCCTGCCGGCGTTGAACCGCGCGAAGACCAAGGCCACGGGCATTGCCTGCCTGAACAATCTCAAGCAGCTTGGTTTGGGATGGTACATGTACGCGCAGGACAACCAGGACCGTGTGGCGCCCAACAAGCCGAACCAGGCCGGCGCCGCCGGGCTGCAAACTTCCTGGGTGTCGGGGTTCCTGAACATGTTCAACACCACCGACAACACCAACACCTGGCTGATCGAACAGAGCCTGATCTTCCCTTACTGCAAAAACATCCAGGCGTTCCGGTGCCCGGGCGATCAATCCGTCTCGGTGCACGGGGGTGTCTCCCACAAGCGGGTGCGCACCGTCGCCATGAATTCGTGGCTATCGGAAGGCCGGCTGTCCCAATCCCCGGGCTACAAGGTCATCAAGAAGATGTCGGACATGACCACCCTCGGCCCGGCCATGACGTGGGTCATGATGGACGAGCGCGAGGACAGCATTGATGACTGTTATTTTGCGGTCAACATGACCGGCTATCCGAACCAGCCGCGCACCATCGTCTGGGTCAACTACCCGGCGAGTTACCACGGCCAGTCCGCCGGCCTGGCCTTCGCCGACGGTCACTCCGAAATCCGCCGCTGGCGCGACAACCGCACCATGCCGCCGCTGGTGCCGGGCAAGCCTTTGCCGCTCAACATTTCCTCGCCCAACAACGAGGACTTGATCTGGTTGCAACAGCGAACGACGGTGCCGGAATGAAGTCGCTGCCACCCGAAGGCGTTTGGCGAGAAGTCATGTCGGAAATCCGCGGGCGCGGGAGGCGCGCGCCCGGCGCCGGGTGGTTGCCAGGCTTGCTCCTGGGGGCGCTGGTGGCATGGCCGGCGCCGGCTTCGGCCGCCGTGCTGGCACACTGGCAGTTCAATGAGAAGGCGCCCGGGGCCGCCGCCAGTTCCGCCACCAACGCCATCCTGGACGCCAGCGGCAACGCGCGGCATTTGACCGCCGCCGGCAGCCCGCTGCCGCAGTACGTCAGCGGCGCGCCCGCCTACGGCTCGACCTCAGCCTTGCAGTTCACCGCCGGCACCGACCGGCTCCACACCGCCCAGACCGCCCCCTTCAATTTCGGGCTCGAGGACAGCTTTACCCTCGAGGCGGTGGTGAGAACCGCGCCCGGCGCGACGTTCACCGGCAACATCGTTGGCCGCGACTGGGGTTCCTTGCTCCCCTCCTGGTGGTTCCGGCTCGAATCCGGCCGTCCGCGTTTTCTTATCGCCCAGGACGGCGGCCCTGAACCCAACGTGACCGCCAGCGCAGCCGTCAACGACGGCGAATGGCATCATGTGGCCGCCGTGCGCGACGCGGCCGCGAAAAAATTGCGGGTGTATGTGGATTATCTGCTGGCGGGCGAGGTGACCGACACGCTGACGGCTCCTCCCACCAACGGGCAAAGCCTGGTGGTGGGCGCATTCAACAACGGGCAGCGCCAGTTCGAGGGCGCCATGGATTTCGTGCGCATCAGCTCGGGCGCGCTGGCGCCGTCCGAATTCATTCCCGCGGCCCTCTCGATTGTCGAGCTCGAGCCGGCTCCCGGCGCCACCTTCGCTTCCGCGACCCAGGGCTTGCGCTTTGTGGTGCTTTCAGACCTGGGGGTGGCCCCGGCCGGCATCCATCTGATGTTGAACGGCAGCAATCGCACGCCTGAATTGCAGATCACCGGCACCGCCAGCCGCCGGGAGGTCGCTTTCCCCGGCCTCGAGCCCGACTCCAATTATTCGGCGCTCATCACCGTCGCGGACCAGGCGGGCAATCAAGTGAGCCGCTCCTTCCAGTTTGACACCTACGAGGGACACAAGGTGGTGGTGTACGCGCGCGGCGATTCCGGCTACCATACCTACCGGATTCCGGCGCTGCTGACGACGCGGGCGGGGACGTTGCTCGCGTTCGCCGAGGCGCGCAAGAACAGCGCGAGCGACGCGGGCGACATAGACCTGGTGGTCAAGCGCAGCAGCGACCTGGGCCGAACCTGGTCGGCCATGCAGATTATCTGGTCGGACGGCGACAACACCATCGGCAATCCCTGCCCGGTGGTGGACCAAACCACGGGCCGGATTTGGCTGCCCTTCTGCCGCAACAACGACCGGGTGTTTGTCACTTCAAGCGCCGACGACGGACTGACGTGGGCGCCGCCCGTTGAAATCACGTCAACCGTCAAGCTTGCGAATTGGAGCTGGTACGCCACCGGCCCGGGCGTGGGCATCCAACTGGAACAAGGTTCGCACCGCGGCCGGCTGGTGATTCCCTGCGACCACACCGCCCGCGACACGAACAATACCACCTGGTGGAACTCGCATGTCATCTTCAGCGACGACCATGGCGCCACGTGGCGGTTGGGCGGAATCATCGGGCCCAAGATGAACGAATGCCAGGTGGTGGAGCTGGCCGATGGGCGCCTGATGATGAACATGCGAAACTCGGATTCGACCCAGGATTACCGCGCCCTCGCGACCAGCGGGGACGGCGGCATCACCTGGTCGGAGGTCCGCCACGATCCCACGCTGATCGAGCCGATTTGCCAGGCCAGTTTCCTGCGGTACACCCGCGCCACCGAGTTTACAAAAAACCGGCTGATCTTTTCCAACCCCGCAAGCACCTCGAGCCGGATTGCGATGACCGTGCGGCTCAGTTATGACGAGGGAGAGACCTGGCCGGTGGCCAAAGTCTTGCACGCGGCCGCGGCGGCTTATTCCTGCCTGGCGGTCCTGCCTGACTGGACCTTGGGGTGTCTGTATGAAGCGGGAGCCTCGAGTCCTTACGAGACGATCACCTTCGCCCGCTTCAGCCTTGCGTGGCTGACCGACGGGGCGGACCGTCCCCACCGGCGGGTGCTGCACTGGCGGCGGGAGGGCGCGGGACTTCTGTTGCGATGGCCGGCCGCATTCGACGGAGTCGTGCTGGAATCCGCCAGTGGTCTCGAAACGCCGGCCTGGATGACGGTCGCCGCCGCGACCTCGCTGGTGGATGACTATCGTCAGGTTGTTTTGAATGCCGCGGCCGGCCGCCAGTTTTTCCGGCTGAAGTGGACGAACGGGCTTGCACCCGGCTCCCGACCGGCGGCAGCCTCTGGCGCGGGCCCTTAAGAACAGGATTTATGAAACCCAGACTCAGCGGCCTCATTGCCGCGCCTTTTACCGCCATGCTTCCGGATGGCGCTCTTAATCTCGACGCGATTCAGCGTCAGGCCGATGCCCTGGTGGCCAGCCGCGTCAGCGGCGCCTTCATTTGCGGCACGACCGGCGAAGGCCTGTCGCTCACGAATGCCGAACGCCGCCAGGTGGCCGAGCGATGGGTCGCGGCCGCCGCCGGGCGCCTGCAGGTCATTGTCCATGTGGCGCATAGCAGCGTGGACGAAAGCCGCGAGCTGGCCGCGCATGCCCAGCAGATCGGGGCGGACGCCTGCGCCACCGTCGGCCCGACGTTTTTCCGCCCGGCGAGCGTCGAGCGGCTGGTCGAGTATTGCGCCCGCGTGGCCTCGGGCGCTCCCAACCTCCCGTTCTATTACTATCACATGCCGGTGATGACGGGCGTGAACCTCCCCATGCCGGAGTTCCTCAAGACCGCCAGCCGCCAGATACCCAACCTGGCGGGCATCAAGTTCACCGATGAGAACCTGATGAGCTACAGCCAGTGCCTCAACTTCGAGGATGGCCGCTTTAACATTCTGTTCGGGCGGGACGAAATCCTGCTGGCGGCCCTGGCCCTGGGCGCGACCGGGGCGGTGGGGAGCACCTACAATTACATGGCGCCCCTGTATCATCGCATCATGGAAGCGTTCGCAAGGGGGGACCTCGAGACCGCCCGCCGCCACCAGATGCTGTCCATCCAAATCATCGCGGTGATGGCGCGGCACGGTGGACTCCCGGCCGGCAAAGCGATGATGAGCCTGGTGGGCATTGATTGCGGGCCCGTGCGGCCGCCGCTGCAGAACCTCACGCGCAGCCAATTCGAGGTCCTGCGCCAGGAACTGGAACAGGTGGGGTTCCCACAAAGGGTTGGCGCGCTCGAACCCGTGGCCGGGGCGGCGGGACGCTGACCTTTCACCATTCCCCACCGCACACCATGATCACCAGGAATTCGCCGCTACGGGCGGCAGCGTGGAAAATCCTCCTCCTCAGCGCGTGCGCCCTCGGCCTGGCGGCGGGGCGGGGCGCCGCGGCGCCGGCGGGTTTGGAACAATCTGATTTGTTCGTGGCCGGCACAGACGGCTATCACACCTATCGTATTCCAGTGCTTCTGGCCACCCCGGCGGGGACGGTGCTGGCCTTCTGCGAAGGACGCAAGAGCAGCGCCAGCGACACCGGCAGAATCGACCTGCTGCTGCGGCGTTCGACCGACGGCGGCCGGACCTGGAGCGAGCCGCAGGTCGTTTGGAGCGATGGGCACAACGTCTGCGGCAACCCGGCGCCGGTTGCCGACCAGGCCAGCGGCCAGGTCTGGCTGCTGATGACGTGGAACCTCGGCTCGGATCACGAACGCGAAATCATGGCCGGCACCAGCAAGGATACCCGCCGCGTGTTCGTCACCCGGAGCGCCGATGACGGCCGGTCCTGGTCGCCCCCGCGGGAGATTACCGCCTCGGTCAAGCGCCCGCACTGGCGGTGGTATGCCACCGGCCCCGCCAACGGCATCCAACTCACCCGCGGTGCGCACGCCGGCCGCCTGGTCGTGCCCGCGAACCATTCCGACCATTCCGATACGAACCATCACCCCTATCGCGCCCACGTCATCTACTCCGACGACCGCGGCCAGACCTGGAAACTGGGGGGGATTGAGGAGGAAAAGACCAACGAATCCACGCTGGTCGAGCTGGCCGACGGCACCTTGCTCCACAACATGCGCTCCTATCACAACAAGAACCGGCGCGCCCTTGCCACCAGCCGCGACGGCGGCCTCACCTGGTCGCCCGTCAAACTCGACCCGGTTCTCCTCGAGCCGGTTTGCCAGGCCAGTCTCCTGCGGGCCACCTGGCCCGGACCCGGCCAGCGGGGTCTCATCCTGTTTTCCAATCCCGCCAGCCTCAAACGGATGAACCTGACCCTGCGCTTCAGCTACGACGAGGCGAAGACCTGGCCGGAAAGCGTCACCCTCCACGCCGGTCCCGCGGCCTACTCGGGCCTGGCGTGCCTGCCCGACGGCACCATTCTCTGCGCCTACGAGTGCGGCGAAGCAAGCCCCTACGAAAAAATCCGCCTCGCCCGCCTCCCGCGGGGTCAGTCCTAGAATTTTAGCGCGGCCCCCCTCCCCCGGCGCCTTACCCCGCGCCCCAAGTGAAGCTCCGAGTTGGCCGCCCCGGCCTTTGCGTGATCGGCGGGCGGTCTGGTTTTCCGCAAGTTCCCTGCGCGCTTTCTCACCTTCCCACCTCCGGCCAATTGCCCTAGGATGCGCGCATGCGATATCGCGCGCTTAAATCCGAGATGTTTGTTGAGCACCGCGCAAACCTTGCGCGGCTGCTTCCGCCCAATTCGCTGGTCGTTCTCAACGCCAACGACATCCCGCCCACCAATGCCGACGGCACCCTGCCGTTTCGCCAGAACTCCGACCTGTTTTACCTCTGCGGGGTGGACCAGGAGGAAACCATCCTGTTGCTCTACCCCGATGCGCACGAGGAGAACATGCGGGAAATCCTGTTCCTGCGGGAAACCAACGATCTGATTGCGACCTGGGAGGGGCACAAGCTGACCAAAGCCGAGGCGGCCGGTCTTTCGGGAATCAAGCGGGTCGAGTGGTTGTCGGAATTTCCGGCCCTGTTCCATCGCCTCATGTGCGAATGCGAGCACGTGTTTCTCAACACCAACGAACACAAGCGCGCGGTGATCGAGGTCGAATCCCGCGACGCCCGTTTCATCCGTCAAACCCAGGCCCGCTATCCCCTCCACCACTACTGCCGCCTGGCGCCCCTGCTCCACCGCCTCCGGGCGGTCAAAACCGAGCTCGAGGTCGAGGTGATCCGGCAGGCTTGCGCCATTACCAAGGCCGGCTTCCTGCGCGCCTGCCGCAAAGTCAAACCCGGCGTCAAAGAGCTCGAGCTGGAGGCCGAATTCGCCCGGGAATTCATCCGGCGGGGGGCGACCTTTGCTTACAACCCCATCATCGCCAGCGGCCCCAACGCCTGCGTTCTGCACTACATCCAGAACGACCAGACCTGCCGCGCCGGTCAGCTTCTGCTCCTCGACGTCGCCGCCGCCTACGCCAACTACAATTCGGACCTGACCCGGACGCTGCCGGTGTCCGGGCGGTTTACCCGCCACCAGCGCCGCATCTACAATGCGGTTCTGCGCGTTTTGCGGGCGGCGGCCAACGCCGCGGTGCCGGGCAAGCTCCCCAAACAGTGGCAGAAGGACGCCGAGGCCCTCATGCAGGAGGAATTGCTCTCCCTCGGCCTGCTCAAGCCCGCCGAGGTCCGCCGTCAGAACCCCGAGAAACCCGCGCTCAAGAAGTACTTCATGCACGGCGTGGGCCACCCGCTCGGGCTGGATGTTCACGACGTGGCCATCACCACCGAACCGATCCAGCCCGGCTGGGTCATCACCGTCGAGCCCGGCATCTACATCCGCGAGGAAGGTCTGGCCGTTCGCCTCGAGAACAACTTCCTCATCGGCGAAAACGGCAATGTTGACCTGATGGCTGACATTCCCATCGAAGCGGATGAAATCGAGGACCTGATGGCCCGCTGAGGCTGGGGCACCGCCGGCGCCCGCTCGGCGAAACGGCGAAACGGCGGGAAGAGGGGCTGTAGAATGGCGTTCAGGGCGTTGCGAGCCACACCTGTCTGCGCCTTCGAATTCTGTCCAGGTTCAAGAAGAGGGGAAACCCGCTCCCGGAACGCGCGACCGCCGGACACCGCGATGCGCCACGAGGGGTGGCGGAAAACCGGCCAGGGCTTTGCAGATTGAAAGGCGAGGGAAGGCGGACGCGAAACGAACGAGCAACAACCGACGGGCAGGACTGCCGAAAGACGGGGGGAGGAACGCAACAGCCGGGATGGCAAGCGCGGGCTGGGTCGAGCGTCGAGCTCGCCATCCTGGCTATGCTTTAGTGATCTACTTTTTGGCTTTCTTCTTCACCGCTGCTTTTTTCTTGGCCGGAGCCTTTTTTGCTTTAGCTGCCATGCTTCTCACCTCCTCCCGGTTCAGGGTTAAATTGGCGGTAGTCGAAAGAGATTCGCATCACCAAAAAATGTTTGTTGTCGGGCTGCTCACAGAGTGACATGCCGGAGCGCAGCATAGCAAGCCTTGAAGACGTGGCCAGCAATTTTGTGAAGAATATGAAATTTTCTCCGGGCGAAACATTTCACGGCGACGCGGCATCGCGGAAAACGCCGCGCCGGCGGCGGAACAGAAGACGGGGCGAAGTGAAGCGGGCGCGGCCACCGAGTTCATCAGCGGCGACGTTGGGTGCGCAGCTCGGCAATCGCCTGGGTGGCGGCGGCGTCGCCGCGGTTGGCCGCTTCGTACATTTGATCACTGACCGCCGAGACGGTTTCGTTGACGGCCTGAAGTTGTTCCGGCGAGAGAGCCGCCCGCTGCAGCTTTTGGAAGGTGGTGATGGCCACGACGTACCCGTTGGTCTTGGCGGCGGCCGTGGCCTTTTCCCAGTCACTCTTGATTTCGGGCGGCGCCGATTCGAAGAGGGCCGCGTTGCGGCTGCTCAGGGAGGCGGCGCTCTTTCCGCAGCCGGCCAGCAACCCGACACTGGTCAATCCGACGCCAAGCAGAACAAAAAGTTTCATGGGGATTGGTTGCACTAGTTGCCTGTCTGTTCATTCCAAGGATTCCACCAAAGCAGGCCGGGGTAGCGGGACTTTTCCTGCTCGAACAGCTTGAAGCTGATGAACTGCACGTGGCCCCCCACCGCCTGGATGATGGCGCCGGAGGTGTGCAACCGCCCGACGCCTTCATTCCGGTCGGGAAAACTGCTGGCATCATTGTAGGCAAAGGCGCCGATGGGCGGATTGCCCAAGGTCTCGTCCGGCTCCCACTGGACGTAGCACATGGGCGAGCGGACGCGGGAAATCTTGGGGCTGCGATTGATGTTATTATAGCCGCAGACCGCGCCGTTCATGATGTAGCTGGAGAGCTTGTTGGCGCGGGCGGCATAGTATTTGGAACGCGTGTCCAACGGGCATTTATAGGCTTTCGGGTTGGGCATGTACTGGAAGTAAAGGCCCTCTTTGTAGGCCAGCAGAGGGTTGTCCTTGTAGGGCGCCTGGTCCAGGTTCGGCGGCGCGCCATTGACGGGGTTGTAGAGCCAGCCCCGGTAGGTGTTGCCCCAGTTGGGAAACGGCATGTATTCGCGGTTGTCCGAGGCATACATGTTCAGCGCCAGCACCAACTGTTTATTGTTATTCACGCAGGTGGTGCGCGCCGCCTTGTCTTTGGCCCGGGCCAGGGCCGGCAGCAACATGGCGGCGAGGATGGCGATGATCGCGATGACGACCAGCAGTTCAATCAGCGTGAAGGCCCGCGCCTTCCGCTGACCATTGGTTAGAATGGCATTCATAACAGCGGCTCAGGTTTCTAAAGTTAGTATCCCGACGCGGCGCGGCGCTGTCAAGCCCCCCCAAGCAGGCGGTGCCGGATTCAGACGCAGCACATATCACCTGACAGACCAGCCACTCCCGGCTCACAGGCAATCGGCACCGGGACGACCCTGTCAAGGAGGCAAAACTTCAAGTCCGCCGCCGGCCTGCCGCGGCCCGGAAACAAACCTTGAACAAACCTTGAGCCAAATTGACTAATGTGTTATATAGTAGTCTGAAATTGAGGCTGCTTGTATGAAAAAAATGAAGCTGGTGGTTTCGACGATTCTGACCCTGGCGTTTCTGGCCGGACCCGCGGCGGGGCTGGCGGCCGAGGCGAAGACCAAGGAAAAAGCCAAAGCCTACCCATTGAAAACATGCCTCGTTTCGGATGAGGCTTTGGGGGAAATGGGCGATCCCTACACCTTTGTGCACGAGGGCCAGGAGATCAAGCTGTGCTGCAAGTCCTGTTTGAAGGACTTCAACAAGAATCCGAAGAAGTACCTGAAGAAACTCGAAGCCGCTCAGGCCCGGCAGGGCAAAGCGAAGAAGTAAGCCGGCTTGGGAGCGGGGGGTTCGATGCGCCGTTTGTTTTCCATTCTGCTCGCCGGGCTGGTGGTGTGGGCCGGGGTGGCTGCCGCGGGCCCGCCGTTGCCGGGGGCAAAACCCGGCGTCGAGCAGGTCTGCGGCTGCGCCGGTTGCAACCCGGCCAGTTGCTGCTGCATCGAATCGCCTCCCGCCGACGTCCCGCATCCCCTCGAGGCTTTGCCGGCTGGTTCTCCCTCCGTTTTTCATCCCTTTGAATTTGTTTCCGCCGGCGGCAGCGTGCTCTCCCTGCCCAAGCGTCTGGAGGCATGGCTGCCCGCCCCTGACTCGTTCCTTCCACTACCCGGGCCGGTGGCGCTGTTCAAGCGCGACTGCGCCTGGCTGATCTGACCGCTTTCCACTCTCGACACCCGAAGTGTGTACCGCGCGGACGCACTTGGGGCGCCTTGGCTTGT
>ERZ795051.2231-NODE-2231-length-22049-cov-5.120078_pt1 | contig 22049 bp, 23 predicted proteins | sample MGYA00375135_ERZ795051 | MGnify/ENA primary metagenome ERZ795051 (study PRJEB30180, sample SAMN05720222) | activated sludge metagenome | isolation source: Anaerobic digester | place: Japan | collected 2015-05-26 ... | reverse complement strand
GATATTGCAGTACTGACAGAACCTTTGGCAGTCGGCCTTCATGTAGTCAGAAGATCAGAGTTAAGAATAGGCCAGACAGCCCTTATAATAGGGGGCGGCCCCATAGGGCTCGTAGTATCCATGATGGCAAAGCTGGCAGGAGCAGTTAGGGTTGTTGTATCTGAAGGAAACAAAGAACGCATCAAGCTCGCAGAAGAATTTGGATTTGATACAATCAACGCCTTTGAAGATAATGTACAGGAAAAAGTTAAAGAGTTTACAAACGGTGAAGGATTCGATGTCGTATACGAAGTAACCGGATCAAAGTCAGGGGTTGCATCAGCCCTATCTGCATGTAAAGTCAGAGGAACTGTGGTTCATGTCGGTTTTTCCGGCGGAAGCTATGAGTACAACCATATGCCGATTATATTCAAGGAGCTGAAGGTGGTCGGCTGCAGGGTTTATCCCATGCAGGACTTCATAGATACAGTAGCGGTGGAAAAAAGTATTATAAACAACAATACCTTTGACTTGAAGAAATTGATAAGTGATGTCATGACCCTGGAAGAAATACCAAAAGCTATCGACATGATGACAAAAGGCGTTAACTTATCCAAAATAGTCATAAAATTATAGCTTTAGGAGGGGATTAATTTTGATGCTTGACATGTTTAAGCTTGACGGTAAGGTAGCCATAGTGACCGGAGCCAATTCCGGCATTGGACAAGGCATAGCGGTTGGATTTGCAGAAGCAGGTGCTGATATAGTCGGAGTAGGCAGAAGCGACATGAGCGAAACCAAGAAGCTTGTGGAAGCTGCGGGCAGGAGGCTATTGCCTGTTAAGGCAGATCTGGTATCTATTGACCCTATAGACAGGATAGTGGAGGAATCCGTAAAGGAATTCGGGCACATCGATATATTGGTCAATAATGCCGGAATTATCAGGAGGACTCCTGCTATAGATTTTTCCGAAAAGGACTGGGATGATACATTAAATACGAACCTGAAGACAGTGTTCTTTTTGAGCCAGGCGGTTGCAAGGCAGTTTATCAAGCAGGGGGGAGGAGGCAAGATAATTAATATTGCTTCCATGCTGTCCTTTCAGGGCGGTATTCTGGTGCCTGCATATACCTCAAGCAAAAGTGCCGTTATGGGTTTAACCAGGGCTCTTTCCAATGAGTGGATCAAGGATAATATCAATGTCAATGCAATAGCACCCGGATATATAGCTACCAAAAATACACAAGCACTGAGAGATGATGAGAAAAGAAGCGCCGAGATACTGGGAAGGATACCTGCAGGCAGGTGGGGAACACCTGCGGATATTATGGGAGCTGCGGTTTTCCTTGCATCCGATGCGGCTGCTTATGTAAATGGATATACATTGGCTGTAGACGGCGGATGGCTGGCAAGATAAAGGCATATACTGGGACATTGGGGACGTTTCTCCTGTCCCTCTTTTTCAAAGAGGGACAGGAGAAACGTCCCCATGTCCCACGTCCCCAACGTACAACTTCTGACGAATCAATTATGTTTACGAGGAGTGATAAGTATGAAAAAACCATACGGAATAATGCCTGCGGCATTGACAATCTGGAATGAGGATGAAACCTTTAACGAAAAAGGGATGGAGCGCTATCTGCAGTGGCTTTTGGATAACGGAGCCCACTCGATCTCTGCCTGCGGCAGTACCGGAGAGAATATTGCCATGCATATGGAGGAGCAGAAGAAGATAATAGAAGTTACGGTAAAAACCGTCGCAGGCCAGGTACCTGTTTATGTCGGTACCGGCAGATATACAACAAGTGCCACCATTGAGCTCAGTAAATATGCCGAAGCTGTCGGAGCTGACGGCGTAATGATAATTCTTCCGTATTATTTAAAGCCGTACAAGGGAGCTGCAATGGATCATTACAGAGCCGTATCAAAAGAAATAAACATACCGATCATGGTATATAACAACCCGTGGTTCGCAGGCTATGAGTTGAATGCCAAGGATATTAAGCAGCTTGTTGATGAAGGAGCAGTAAACTCCGTAAAGTCTGCTCACGGTGATGCTGCTAGAATACATGAGCTGAAATTTGAATGCGGTGACGCACTAAAGGTTTTTTATGGCCATGATTATGCAGGCTTGGAAGGGATAGCTGCAGGCGCCGACGGATGGCTGTCGGGAATATTAAGCGCACTGCCGAAGCAGTGCAGGCAGATCTATGATGCGGTGGCAGTAGAGAAGGATATTGAAAAAGGCAGGAAGATAATGAACAAGCTCATACCTTTTATTAATTACCTTACATATGAGAAAGTCAACGAGAAGCCCCACTGGCTGGAAATATTCAAAGCAGCCGTCAATATGCAGGGAATACCTGTAGGCAAACCCAGAAGGCCTCTTGGTGAATTAGACAGTGAGAATGTTGAGAAGCTCAGAAAGGTTTTGGATATTGCATTAAGTTAAGAGGAGGTATTGTAATGAAAAAGTTCATTAATGACCCTAAGAATTTTGTCAATGAGATGATAGAAGGTATACTTTTTGCTCATCCAGAGAAGCTGAAGTGCATTAACAATGATTTAAGGTGTCTTGTAAGAGCCGATAAGATCAAAAAAGGCAAAGTAGGAATCATGACCGGCGGAGGCTCGGGGCATCTCCCGTTATTTTTGGGTTATATCGGGAATAACCTGATTGACGGGGCTGCAGTTGGAGGGGTTTTTCAATCTCCAAGCGCGGAACAGATGTATCAGGTGACGAAGGAAATTGATCAGGGCAGCGGGGTTCTCTATTTATACGGAAATTATACCGGAGACATAATCAACTTTGAAATGGCCGCGGAAATGGCGGATATGGACGGAATAAAGACCATGCATGTTCTGGGAAATGATGATTGCGCCTCTTCAATAAAGGGTGAGGAAAACAAGAGAAGAGGGGTCGCAGGATTAATGTTTGCATTTAAAACGGCCGGTGCCTATGCGGAGGAGGGAGCATCCCTGGAAGAAGTCGCAAGAGTTGCACAGAAGACCGTAGATAATACCCGTACCATGGGTGTTGCCCTGTCTCCATGCATTATACCCGAAGTAGGGCATCCGACCTTTAGTATAGGCGATGATGAAATGGAAATCGGAATGGGCATACACGGAGAACCGGGGATTAACAGGGGAAAGCTTATGACAGCCGATGATACAGTCAATGTTATGCTCGGGCATATATTCAGGGACTTTGAGTATAAGGCCGGGGATGAAGCCGCGGTAATAATAAACGGCTTGGGAGCTACACCCCTTGAAGAATTATATATAATTTACCGAAAAGTCTATCTTACGTTAAAGGATAAAGGAGTAAAGGTACACAGGGTCTATATAGGGGAGTTTGCGACCTCCATGGAAATGGCGGGAATGTCCATTTCGCTTCTCAAGCTGGATGACGAACTTAAGAGATTGATAGATGTACCTTGTGATTCCCCATTTTTCAAACAAGTATAACGAAGCGGAAAGATGCCCTCAGAAGGCGGTGAGCATGTCTCCCGCCTTGCTGAAATCTTGTTATAACGAGGTGCTGATAATGGATTGTATTGATAAGAAAGATTTGATCGGGATATTCAATGAGATCAGAAAAGTATTTTCCGAACAGAAGGAAGAGCTGCTGAGGCTTGACTCCGCAATAGGGGATGGAGATTTGGGACTTACCATGGAGGCAGGATTCATGAAGATATGCGAGAACTTCAGCAATCTTGAGGCGGAAGAGGATATGGGAGTTCTTCTGAAAAAGTCAGGATTTGCAATGGCTGCTGCGGCACCTTCCACCATGGGTACTCTTATTGCGACTGCCATAATGAAGTCCGGTGATGCAGTTAAAGGCAAGGCCTGTATTGACAGGCAGGACATACCCGAGATGATAAAAAACGCAATAGCAGGAATAGAACAGAGAGGCAAAGCCAAAAGAGGAGAGAAGACAATACTGGATTCCCTTTATTCTGCCTATGAAAGCTGTGAAGCAGCGGTTAAGAACGACTTGCCTTTGACGGAGGTATTCCGCATGGCTTATGAAGGAGCAGAAAAAGGCGTTGAGGACACAAAGGCAATGCAGTCGGTTCACGGGAAAGCTGCTGTATATAGGGAAAAGACCATAGGCAGGCAGGACCCCGGAGCTACTGCCGGAATGTACATATTTAAAGGGATATATGATTATTATTTAAAATGACAATTGAGGGGGGTATGACATGAAAAGCAAAAACAACAGCAAAAGAATTAAATTCAGCATAGGGAAAAAAATAATTCTGGGATTCCTGGCAGTTGTGGTTGTTTTCTCAGCATCCACAATATATTCATATAATACGATAAAAAGCTTGAACATAGGGTATGAAAAGCTTATCAATGAAACTACAAAAAGCGCGATACTGGCTGAAGGTATGAAGTCGGATGCGCTGGAAAAGGTGCAGTGCCTCAGTAAATTCATCATAAGCGGCGATGATAAGAATCTGGACTTGATAGCTGAGTATGATATATCCTTCAATGAAAAAAAGTATAATCTTGAAAAGCTGCTTGTGACAGATGAAAGCAAAAATGCTTTAAAAGCACTTTCAAATGCAAACTCTGAGTATAATAACCTCATTGAGGAGATAAAAGCCCTGTTGGTAAACAAAGAAGATGAAAGGGTAATGGAAGTAATAAACGGCAAGGGAGCTCAGATACTGGAGGATATTGTCATAAGTGCCGATACAATCGTTATACTGGCGGAAAGCTCATTGGATAAGGGAAATGAGGCGCAATCGGCGAATGGGCAAGCCGTTATTACGAATTTGCTGATATTGACCTTTACCACGATTATAGTGTCAGTTCTGTTATCGCTGTATATTTCAAGAGTGATATCAAAGCCTGTGGTGAAATTGTCCGCAAGTGTGGAGAAAATTGCTGAGGGGGATTTGACTGTAGATGATATAAATATCAGCAACAAAGATGAGATAGGTGATTTGGCAAAATCCTTCAATAAAATGCTGGCAAGCCTGAAGACAATTGCGGAGAAAACAATGCAAAGCTCATACGGGGTGGCAGCTTCCGCCCGGGAACTCATGGCAGGGAGTGAGGCTGCATCTTCCGCTTTGGAAGAGATAGTTGCTTCCATGCAGGATGTTTCTATGGGAATTGAAAATCAGAAATTCAATATAGATAGTATATCAAGTGCCATGGATGAGACTTCTGCGGAAATAGAGCAGATCGCTTCAAATATGCAGTATGTCAGTAATAATGCAGTGACGCTGAGCAGCCTGTCAAACAAAGGATATGAAGCTCTTAAAGATGTGATAAATCAAATGGAAAAAATCAGTACAAGATCGAAAGATTCGGTAGAGGCGGTAAGATCACTTGAGGCCATGTCCGAAAGAGTAGAGGCTGTTACAAACATGATAACCGAGATTTCGGGTCAGACCAACCTTTTAGCTCTCAATGCAGCTATTGAAGCAGCAAGAGCAGGAGAGCAGGGAAGAGGGTTTTCCGTTGTAGCGGAGGAGGTAAGAAAACTGGCTGAACAGTCGAGCTCTGCTGCAAGCGAAATATCCAATATAATCAGGAGCATGAATGATCAAATCAGAAGCATTGTGAGCATAATCGAAGATGAGGCATCAGAGGTACATTCGGGGACAAAGGTTGTAGGCCAGGCTAATTCATCCTTTGAAGAAATATCAAAGGGGGTTGACAGCATAATATCCCAGGTGCAGGGAGTAAGTGCCGCCACCCAACAGATAACCTCCGGCATAGAGCAGGTAGTTGCGGCAACGGGAGAAATACTTGAAGCTGCTTCAAATAATTCTTCAAATGTACAGAATGTATCCATTGCGATAGAAGAACAGACTGCAAGTGTGGAGATAATATCAAACAAGGCTGCCGCTCTTTCAGAGCTCGCAGTAGATCTTGATTCCACTGTTTCCATATTCAAGGTTAAACAGTAGAAGTTTGCGAGACATGGGGATGTTTCGCGTGTCTCACGGATGTATACAAAAAGGCTGCTTGCATATTTTGCAAACAGCCTTATATTGTTCAGTTAGCTCTTTCTGTAACCAAGCTCCTTTGATATGTTCCCGGTAGTTGAAAGAAGCATGGGTTTAAGTTTGTTTTCAATTGCTTCTATTGTAACATTGGATTCTACACCCGATATGCTTACAGAACCGACAACCTTTTTTCTGTAATCATATATCGGTGCTGCGACACATCTTACACCGGCTTCATTTTCAAGGTTGTCGATTGCATAACCCCGATCCCTTACCAGTCTTATTTCATCAAGGAATTTTTCGGGATCGGTAATTGTGAAGGGTGTATTTGCATGCATTCCGGTATGCTCGAGCATACTTTTGATTTTCTCATCCGTAAAGCCGGAAACAAGAACCTTTCCGTTGGCAGTTGAATGTATTTGATTTCTCGTGCCGATACCTGCCGCTAGCTTAATATTTCCTTTGTTATCTATCTTATCTACATACATGACGGAATTATTGATTTCATCAAAAATTGCCAGGTATATTGTCTCTCCGGTCATATTTCCCAGTTCTATCAGATACGGATGTGCCAGGTTTTGGAGGCCGATGTTGTTTTTAGCCGCATTGCCCAGTGTAATCAGCTCAAAACCAAGGATGTATCCGCCATCCTCATCTTCTTTTACATAATTCCAGGCAATTAAATTTTGTAGTATTCTATAAACAGTGCTTATATGCAGATCGACACGTTCGGATATTTCTGTAAGAGTCAAGCCTTTATCTTTGGATTTGGAGATTGCATCAACAATTGTCAATGCCCTGTTTATTGATTGTATAAAGAATTTATCTTGTTCAGGCTTTTTCATGCTATTCAACTCCCAAAATGTAACAGATTTTTTGAAATTTCAACACAAGTCTATTATAATTTATAAGGAAGTATTTAACAATACCAATCCTTCTAAAATTTACCTCTGAACCCTTCCCGATGCATCTCCGCCCATGAGGGCTTCAACCTCGCTTATTGAAACATGGTTGGCATCCCCTTCAATCGTGTGCTTCAGGCAGGAGGCCGCAACTGCAAATTCCAATGTTTTTTGCATATCATAACCGGAAGTAAGGCCGTATATAAGCCCTGCACCAAAGGAATCACCGCCGCCGACTCTATCGACAATATGGATGTTGTATTTTTTGGACTTGTAAAAGCTGCTTCCGTCATACAGCATTGCCGACCATCCGTTTTCAGAGGCACTGATGCTCTCTCTTAAGGTAATTGCGGCACACTTTAACCCAAACCTTGAAATAAGCTCGGAGGCTACCTTCCTGTAACCTTCATCACTTAAGGTTCCTCCTGTTATATCGGTATTTTCAGCTTTTATTCCAAATACCATTTCTGCATCCTCTTCATTTGCAATCACTACATCACAATGTTTAACAAGCTCGTTCATAACATAGCCTGCTTTTTCGGTGGACCACAGTTTTTTTCTGTAATTCAGGTCGACACTTACCGTTGCTCCCGCGGATTTTGCTGCAAGTATAGCATCCAATGTAATACCAGCCACATTATCGCCCAGTGCAGGAGTAATTCCCGTAAAGTGGAACCACTCAGCATCCTTCATTATCGCATTCCAGTCAAAATCCTCCGGTTTTGCCTCGGATATTGCGGAGTGAGCCCTGTCGTAGATTACCTTTGAAGGCCTTTGGGAGGCTCCCTTTTCGCAGAAATAAATACCGATTCTGTCTCCGCCCCTGGTTATATATTGGGTGTTTACCCCATAGCGCCTGAGCTCGTTAACTGCAGCCTGGCCTATTTCATGTTTGGGCAGTTTGGTTACAAAGTATGCATCTTTTCCGTAGTTTGCAAGGGAAACAGCTACATTAGCCTCTCCGCCTCCATATACAATTCCGAATTCTTTTGCCTGAACGAATCTGTCATATCCGACAGGTGCAAGGCGCAGCATCATTTCTCCAAAAGTCACTATTTTACCCATTCAAGTTACCCCCTATTTATTCACTCGCTCTTGCAGACTTTACAGCCTCGACAAATGCGGCTGCAGTTCGGGTGACAAGGGCATAGTCTCCTGTCTTTGCTCCTTTTGTCAAATCCCCTCCTGTGCCTGCCGCTACAGCCCCGGCCTTAATCCAATCTTTTACATTTGAAAGGCTTACACCCCCTGTAGGCATAAAATTACCCTGAGGTATAGGACCCTTAAATGCCTTAATAATATCAGGCCCAAAGGCACTTCCCGGAAATACCTTAATAATATCCGCCCCCAGCTCCAAGGCTTCCACGGCTTCCTTTACAGTCATTACCCCGGGCATGACCGGTATTCTGTATCTGTTGCAAAGCTTTATAGTCTCGGGATTTATGCTGGGACTGACTATGTATTTGGCTCCCGCAAGGATGCATAGTCTTGCAGTTTCCGGATCCAGTACCGTTCCCGCACCTATTATTACATCTTCGTTTTTGTAGTGCTCGGAAATTTCTTTTATGATATCCACTGCTCCGGGTACTGTCATTGTAACTTCAAGAGTCTTTATTCCGCCTTCCTTGACGGCATCTACAATTTTTAGCCCTTCTTCCTTGGACTCTGCTCTGATAACTGCAACCACACCTTCATCAGCTATCTTTAAAATTGTTTTGATCCTTTTCACAATATCACCTCACTATCTTCATGCAAATCATTCCGTTATTGCACAATATGAAATACATTTTCATAATTATATTATATCATCTTAGATACTTAAAATAAACAGCTAAAGTATAATAATTTTGAAACTTTTTCAATTCTGCAAAATTTACTATCATATTATGAAAATTCATCACATAATAATGAACTATTTAAATATAAAGGCACATTTAGACTGAATTTTATAGGATTAGCAAATTGACACAAAGGGTATAAATTGATAAAATAAAAATAGATATCACAATGTGAAAATGTTATTATTTTCGGTATGAAAACACTTCCATTAAAGGTGAGGGTTTTTAAAAAATACATAAATAGCTTTAGGGAGGTAGTATGATTGATTGAGGTAAGATGGCATGCGAGAGGCGGACAAGGCGGTTTTACTGCGGCAAAATTGTTGGGACTTGCGGCATCGGTTTTCGAAGATAACTATGCTCAGGCATTTCCCTCCTTCGGCCCGGAGAGAAGGGGAGCTCCGGTACTGGGATTTACCAGAATTGACGATAAGCCGATAGACGACCACAGCCAGGTGTATGCATGTGATTACGTTGTTGTTCTGGATGAGACACTTATGGAGGTTGTCAATGTTACAAGCGGCTTGAAGGATGGGGGGATACTTCTTATCAATACAGAGTCAGCTCCTGAAAGCTTTAAACTGGGAGATAATTTCAAAGTGGTCACTTTAAATGCAACAGATATCGCATTGAAGGTACTGAAAGCCCCCATTACCAATACTACGATGATGGGCGCCCTTGCGGCAGCTTCGGGGATTGTAGGTATTGAATCGGTATTAAGTGCTATTGATGCGGGAATGCCGGAAAATCTCAGGGAAAAGAACAAAAAGGCAGTTATGATTGCCTATGATGCCATTCGGGGGGTGAAATAGATGTCAAAGCCACAGATAGTAAAATACAAAATGCCGGAATGCAAAAAAGACATGCCCTTGGGCCCCAGCTCCGAAGCAGGGGTGATTATTGAGCCCAACGCAGGGTGGCGGGTAATGAAGCCGATTATAGACAATTCCAAATGTGTAATGTGCCTGAGGTGCTGGCTTTTGTGCCCTGACGGGGTAATTGACAGGGAAAAGGGTATTCTTGAGATAGATTATAATTTTTGCAAGGGCTGCGGGATATGCTCCCGTGAATGCCCGCAAAAGGCAATAACCATGGTTAAGGAGGGCAAACAGTATGACTAGCGGAAACAAAGTATCAAAACGAGAATTCCTTAATGGTGATGAAGCAGTCGCATACGGTGTCAGGTTGTGCAGACCCAATGTGGTATCCGTATACCCAATCACTCCTCAAACCATAGTGGTTGAAAAGATTTCGGAATTTGTCGCCAATAAATTAATGGATTGTGAATATATACATGTAGAAAGTGAACATAGTGCAATGGCTGCTGCCATGGGAGCCTCAATGGTTGGCGCAAGGGCTTTTACAGCCACTTCCTCCCAGGGGCTGGCATATATGCATGAAATGCTGCATTATGTAAGCGGCAGCAGGTTCCCCATAGTGATGATGAACGCAAACAGGACTCTGGCCGCACCATGGAACATATTCGGCGATCAGAGAGACTCCATGGCCCAGAGAGATACCGGATGGATACAGGTATATGTGGAAAACGGTCAGGAAGCCCTGGATATGATAATTCAGGCATACAGGCTGGCAGAGCATGAAGGTATATATCTGCCGGTCATGGTAAACCTTGACGGGTTTGTAAACACCCATACCTATGAGCTGGTCAGCGTGCCTTCCCAGAAAGAAGTGGATGAATTCCTGCCGGCCTTTGTTTCGAAAAATGCTGTGGATTTCAATAATCCAAGAAGCTATTGCATGAGTGCTTCTACCGAATGGAACATGGAGTTCAGGCAGCAGCAGCATGAAGCAATGATGAAATCCAAAAAGGTTATTGAAAGCATAGACAGGGAATTCGGTGATAAATTCGGAAGATACCATGGCGGCATGGTTAAAGAATATAAATGTGATGATGCGGAAGTAGTCATGGTTACTACAGGCAGCGTTTCAGGAACCTCAAGGCTGGTGGTGGACAGCATGAGGGAAAAGGGATTGAAGGTCGGCCTTGTTAAGTTAAGATTCTTCAGGCCATTCCCTGTAGAGTATTTCAGGGAGCTCAAATCCAGGGTAAAAGCAGTAGGTGTTATAGACAGGAATTTATCCTTCGGATATGAAGGCGCAGTAGGTTCGGAGGTTAAGTCCGCCATGTATGATTCATGCGGGAGCCCCAAGTTTATTGACTTTATTGCCGGTATAGCCGGAAGGGATATTAAGAAGGATGATATTGAGCTTATGTACAATAAGCTGTTAAACCTTTCAATGGGTCAAGAGGAAGCAGAACTACAATTCATAGGAATGAGGTGGCAAGAGTGATTAAGGTAAAGGACCTCACAGATAAGGAATACTTATACGGACACAAGGCATGCCCCGGGTGCGGGATGGGGATTGTGGGGAGACTTGCTGCAAAGGTGCTGGGTGAGAAAACCATAATTGCACTTCCTGCAAGCTGTATGTCCACAGTTACGACTCAATACCCCCAGATGAATTTTTCGGTGCCATCCATGACTATGGCCTTCCCGGGAACAGGGGCGGTGCTATCAGGGATGTCTGCAGGTTTGAAGTCTCTTGGAATAAAGGATGTAAACGTTGTAGGCTTTGCGGGAGACGGAGGTACCGCTGATATCGGGATACAGGCTCTGTCCGGCGCGGTTGAGCGGGGGGATGACTTTATATATGTATGCTATGACAACGAAGCGTATATGAACACGGGTATACAGAGAAGCGGAATGACTCCTTACGGGGCGACAACGACAACTACTCCTTCGGGCAGTGCCTCCATCGGAGAAAAACACTTCAAGAAAAATATGTTTGAGATAATGATTGCCCACAGGATTCCCTATGCTGCCACTGCATGCTCCTCATACCCGACGGATTTTATGAATAAGATAGAAAAGGCTAAAAACACCAAAGGGCCTGCTTATATACACGTTATGGCTCCATGTCCCACAGGATGGGGATTCCCATCGGATCTGACGGTTGAAATAGGGAAAATGCTGGTAGAGTGCGGGCTGTGGTATCTTGCCGAGTATGAGAACGGCAAGGTCAAAATGAATTTAGTGCCCAAGGAACTGAAGCCGGTAAAGGATTACCTTTTGGCGCAAAAGAGATTCAAGCATTTAAAGGAAGAGGACATAAAAGCCATTGAAGAAAACAGGAACCGGGAATGGGAACTGATCAGGGAAAACTGGATGAAATAGGGTGGTTATAATGCGTGTGCTGATACTGCAGGGAAGCTCAAGGCAGAATAAGGGTATTACGGAAATGGTAGTTGAAAGCTTCATAAAGGGTATGAAAAAAGCCGATCCATCGGCTGAAATACAAACGGAATACCTTGCAGGCAAAAGTATAGAAAACTGCAGAGGATGCCTGAGCTGCTGGATCAGAACTCCCGGATCCTGCTGCATCAGGGACGACATGGATGAAATAATTGGGGAATATAATAATTCCGATGTCATAATAACGGCAACACCGGTTTATATTGACTCAATGTCTTCTCATGCCAAAAGGGCCTGGGAGAGGTTATTGCCGGTAATGGAACCGTATTTTGAATGCGACGGAAGAGGGGTCAGGCATAAGGTCAGGGGCGAAAAGCAGAAGTCACTTTTTGTAATAAGCACATGTGCGATGCCTGAGCTTGAACATTTTGATCCCCTGATTGAAACCTTCCGCAGGATATCCCGCAACTTTAATATGAAATATGCAGGGCATTTGTTGAGGCCGGAGTCCCATTCCCTTACATATGTTAAAAGATATGCGGACAGGATTGGGGATGTATTGGAGGGTATTGAAAAATGCGGTGAAGAGTTTGTTGAAACTGCGGCAATATCCCCGGAGACATTGTCGAGGGCGCAGCAGTGCATTATGGAAGGGCCTCAGGCTTTTGCTGAGATAAACAACAGAATGTGGGACAAGCTGCTGGATACAAAAAGGTGATGGAATGGATATTCGTGTAGGCTTGAAATATTGCGGCGGATGCAATCCCGGCTATGACAGGAAGGAAATTGCAGACATTGTCGCAAAACAGCCGGGAATCAATCTGCTGCCTTATAACGAAAACGAGATTTTTGATACAGTACTGATAATATGCGGATGCAGTGCGGATTGCATAAATACGGCCAAGTACAGGGGCAGGCATGAAGCTGTGCTGATAAACAGCCCTGAGCAGGTTCATGAGGCAATTAAGCATATCCGCGCTTTAAGATAAGAGAATCAATGCAAAAATTAAATTTATAACGGAGGTAAAATAATGAAGACCAAAGAGCAATATATAGAAAGCTTGAGACAGCTTCATCCGGTAGTATACTGCAACGGGGAAAAAATCGAAAGTGTTGTGGATCATCCTATGACAAGGCCCCATGTCAATTCCGCAGCCATGACCTATGAGCTGGCATATGATCCGGAATACGAGGATTTAATGACAACCACATCACATCTTACAGGCAAGAAAATCAACAGATTTACATCGATTCATCAAAGCACCGGGGATTTGATAAAGAAAGTCAAGATGCTTAGAATGATAGGACAAAAAACAGGCACCTGCTTCCAGAGATGTGTCGGTTTTGACGCAATGAATTCAACATTTATAACGACATATAAGGTTGACCGGGAATGCGGCACCGATTATCATGAAAGGTTTAAAAAGTATCTTGAATATGTTCAGGAAAATGACCTTATGATTGCAGGCTCCATGACGGACCCAAAGGGGGACAGAAGTAAAAAGCCCGGTCAGCAGGAAGACCCCGACCTCTATGTCCATATTGTTGAAAAAAGAGAGGACGGCATAGTGGTAAGAGGAGCGAAGGCTCACCAGACAGGCATGGTCAATTCCCATGAAATGCTGATACTTCCAACCACCAACCTTGGTGAGGAAGATAAGGATTATGCGGTTGCAGCAGCTATACCCGTGGATGCGCCGGGAGTCGTCCATATTTTCGGGAGGCAGACCAACGACCAGAGAAGGCTTACAGGGGATATAGACACAGGAAACTCCGAATATGCAATAGTCGGAGGGGAAACTCTTACAATACTCAATGATGTTTTTGTACCCTGGGACAGAGTGTTCATGTGCGGGGAATACAAGTATGCGCAGGAATATGTGGAAACCTTTGCGGCATATCACAGGCAGAACTACGGCGGGTGCAAGGTCGGGCTTGCGGATGTAATAATAGGTGCAACTGCCGCTATGGCGGAGTTTAACGGCGTGCCCAAGGCTTCCCATATAAAGGACAAATTAATAGATATGATAAACATGGCGGAAACAATGTATAATTGTTCAATTGCATGCTCCTGTGAAGGCTGTAAGACCCCGGCAGGTTCATATTATGTAAACACCCTGCTGGCAAATACCGTAAAGCTGAACTGTACCAAATACATGTATGAAATATCAAGGCTTGCCCATGACATAGCGGGAGGGTTTATTGCAACCCTGCCTTATGAGGCAGATTATAAGGACCCTGTGACAAGAGAGTATATTGATAAATATCTGAAGGCAAATCCGGAGGTTCCGACGGAACACAGAATAAGGCTTGCAAGGTTGATCGAGAATATGACGGGAGGCACTGCTCTTGCTGAATCAATGCACGGCGCAGGTTCTCCCCAGGCCATGAAGGTAATGATATACAGGGAATCCAATATGGAGCATAAAAAGAAGCTCGCAAAGAAGCTTGCAAAAATAGATAAATAAAAGGAGAGGACAAAACATGAAAGAAGTAGTAATTGTCAGCGGTGCCAGAACCGCTACAGGCAAATTCGGAGGAACACTAAGCAATATACCCGCTCCTGAACTTGGAGGCATCGCCCTTAAAGAGGCTGTAAAGCGATCAGGCATTGATGGGAGTACGATTGATGAAGTTATCATAGGTACTCACTTTCAAGCCGGAATAAAAGCAAATTCCGCAAGGCAGGCAGCGATATATGCAGGATTGCCCGTTGAGATTCCGGCATTTACCCCTAATAAGAACTGCGGTACCGGCCTTAAGGCAATAAATCTTGCAGCGCAGTCAATACAGGTCGGCGACAATGAGATAGTCGCTGCAGGGGGATGCGAAACAATGAACAAGATCCCCTATTTGTTGAGCAATGCAAGATTCGGATATAAGATGGGCCCGGGAGAACTGCTGGACGGAATGCTGTATGACGGCCTTGTTGACCCCTTTGTAAATTATCATATGGGTATCACCGCTGAAAATGTGGCTGAAAAATGCGGCATTACAAGAGAGATGCAGGATGAATTTGCATTAAGAAGCCATACTCTTGCTGCAAAAGCATGGAGTGAGGGAAAATTTGATGCGGATATAGTACCTGTCACCATACCTCAAAGAAAAGGCGACCCTATAGTTTTTGACAGGGATGAAACCTTCAGGGAAAATGCAAAAATAGAAGACTACAGCAAGCTCAAGCCTGCTTTCAAAGCCGGCGGAACGGTTACGGCAGGAAATGCCTCCGGGATAAACGACGGAGCGGCTGTTGTAATTATGATGTCCGGAGATAAAGCAAAGGAACTGGGCCTTAAGCCTTTGGCAAAATATGTTGCTTCTGCTTCTGCGGGAGTTGAACCGGCTATTATGGGATATGCGCCTGTATATGCAGTTCAGAAGCTATTGAATAAAACCGGCCTTAAGAAGGAAGACATCGGTTTGTTTGAATTAAATGAGGCATTTGCTGCACAGGCTGTTGCCTGTGTTAAGGATTTGGGATTGAATCCTGATATAGTAAATGTTAATGGCGGAGCGATAGCACTGGGACATCCGGTGGGATGCACGGGAGCAAGGCTTGCCATTACACTCATCGGTGAAATGAGAAGAAGGGGAGTAAGATACGGTATCGTAAGCCTGTGCATAGGCGGCGGACAAGGCATAGCTACATTATTCGAGCTTTGTGAATAATAAAAATATATAAAAGGGAAGGGGTATTATAATGGCGGTTAAAAATATATTTATCGTAGGTACGGGTGTCATGGGCAGCGGGATTGCCCAGACGGCAGCCCTGTCAGGCTATGATGTGACTATGGTAAGTGTCAGGAGCTTTTCTGCTCCCGATGGGACCGAGGACTTTGCCAAAAAGTCCCGCGACAAAATAGAAAAGAATTATGCCAGGCTGGTAGAGAAGGGCAAAATCAGTCAGGAGGATATGGATGCAGCCATGAGCAGGCTGAAGACTACGGCAAAGCTTGAAGATGTGGCTTCCTGCGATTTGGTCATTGAAGCGGCAAGTGAGGATGTGGAAGTTAAGAAAGGTATATTTAAGAAGCTTGATGAATTATGCGGCGAAAATACCATAATAGCAAGCAATACTTCCTCCATATCCATTACAGAGCTGGCGGCGGCAACAAAGAGAGCCGGCAAGGTAGTAGGAATGCATTATTTCAATCCAGTACCCGTAATGAAGCTTCTTGAAATTGTGCAAGGATATGAAACATCCGAAGATACGATAAATATTGCAAAAGAAGTCGGGGAAAAGATGGGAAAAGTCAGCGTCGTATCAAAGGACAAGGCCGGCTTTATAGTAAACAGGCTCCTGGATCCTATGCTGAACGAGGCAGTATACCTTCTGGACGAGGGTGTTGCATCGGCTGAAGATATTGATAAAGCAATGGTGAACGGCTGCAACCATCCTATGGGTCCTCTTGCATTAATCGACCTTATCGGCCTTGATGTTGAGCTTGCAGTTATGGAGGTCTTATATAAAGAATACGGTGATCCTAAGTTCAGGCCCTGCCCGCTCCTGAAGAAAATGGTCAGGGCAGGATATCTCGGCAGAAAGACCGGAAAAGGCTTCTACGAGTATAAATAGAAAGGAAGGATCGGCATGGAAGAGTATAACAATGTCCTGTACAGGGTGGAAGACAGCATCGCATTTATTACTCTGAACAGGCCTAAAGCCCTTAATGCATTGAATACGGAAACACTCGGGGAGTTGGATGCTGCAGTTTCTGCAGCCGGTAAGGATGAGAATGTCAAAGTTATTGTAATTACCGGAGAAGGCAGGGCATTTGTAGCAGGGGCGGACATATCCCAGATGAGGGGTTTGACTGTTCAGGAAGGCAGAGACATGACAATACTGGGGCAGGAGGTATTTACCAGAATAGAGAACCTTGACAAGCCGGTCATTGCGGCAGTTAACGGCTTTGCCCTTGGCGGAGGCTGCGAGCTTGCCATGGCATGTGACATAAGAGTTGCATCTGATAAGGCTAAATTCGGGCAGCCTGAGGTAAATCTCGGAATAATACCGGGATACGGCGGGACTCAAAGGCTCCCGAGGCTGGTCGGAAAAGGAGCGGCAAAATATCTGATATTTACCGGAGAGATGATATCGGCTGAGGAAGCCTTCAGGATAGGCCTTGCGGATAAGGTGGTACCTGCCGAGGAATTGATGGATTCAGTAATAGCATTGGCAAAGGTAATCATGTCCAAGGCTCCTATTGCAATAAAGATGGCAAAGCACGCCATAAACAACGGCTTGAATGTTGACCTGAAATCAGGGGTAGCTTATGAAGCGGAAGCATATACCACAACCTTCAGCACAGAGGACAGGGTTGAAGGAATGAGCGCTTTCCTGGAAAAAAGGCAAGCGGAATTCAAGAATAAATAATTAGTAACGGACAAGGGACACTTCATTATGAAGTGTCCTTATTCATTTAGTGAGACACGCGAAACGCCCCCGTGTTTCTTTTTTCATTTTCCAAAAGCTGGCTTGTTTATTCAGCATTTAGTGGTATTATGGAAATGGTGGCAAATATTATAAAATATAGTTTAATTTTATAAGTAAAGGAGAGGTTTTATGAGAGAGATCGTTGAAATCAGATGGCACGGTCGAGGTGGACAAGGTGCCAAGACAGCAGCACTGCTCCTTGCGGATGCGGCCTTTAACACCGGAAAATTCGTGCAGGGATTTCCCGAATACGGTCCGGAAAGAATGGGAGCACCGATAACTGCTTACAACAGGATAAGCAATGAAAAAATCACCGTGCACTCCAACATTTACAACCCTGATTACGTTGTTGTGGTTGATGAGACCCTGCTGGACGCTGTGGATGTTACCAAAGGCCTGAAGGAAGAAGGCGCAATCATTATCAACAGCCAACGCAAACCTGCGGAAATAAAGAAGCAGCTGAAAGGTTACAGCGGAAAAATCTGTACCCTGGATGCCGGTAAAATCTCCGAAGAAACATTAGGCAAAAACTTCCCAAATACACCAATGCTTGGCGCTGTAGTAAAAATCAGCGGAGTAGTGGATGCGGATGAATTCCTGAAAGATATGGAAGGTTCCTTCAAGCACAAATTTGCCACAAAGCCCCAGGTTATCGAAGGAAACATGAAAGCCTTGAAGAGAGCTATGGAGGAGGTAGTCATAGAATGAGTTTAAAAGCAAAAGACATTAATGAAAGCACTCCCTGGAGGGATATGACCCTTGGATGCGCCATATTTGAGCCTATGACCTCGGCAGCCGTAAACACAGGGAATTGGAGAACAATGAAGCCCTCTTTTATTGAAGAAAAATGCAAGCAGTGCCTGTTATGTGTACCGGTGTGTCCGGATTGCGCCATTCCGGTAAAGGAAGGAAAAAGGACGGATTTTGACTTTTTCTTCTGTAAGGGCTGCGGCATATGCTATAAAGTCTGCCCCTTTGATGCCATTGAATTTAAGAAAGACGATAAGCGGGAGGTGTAAGCATGGGAATAAGAGAAAGACTGTCCGGCAATGAAGCAATTGCTATTGCACTTAAGCAGATAAACCCTGATGTAATGGGTGCCTTTCCTATTACACCATCAACAGAAATTCCCCAGTACTTTTCACAATATGTAGCCAATGGAGAAGTAGATACCGAATTTATTGCAGTAGAATCCGAACACAGTGCCATGTCAACCTGTATCGGGGCTTCTGCAGCAGGAGCAAGAGCAGTAACGGCAACATCCTCGGCAGGGCTGGCACTTATGTGGGAGCTTTTGTCGGTTGCGGCATCAGCCAGGCTTCCGATAACTCTTGCATGTGTCAACAGGGCTCTGACAGGTCCGATAAATATTAATTGTGATCACAGTGATTCCATGGGTGCAAGGGATACCGGCTGGATACAACTGTACAGCGAAAGCAATCAGGAGGCATATGACAACATGCTCCAGGCTATGAGAATAGGAGAGAACAGCAAAGTAATGCTTCCGGTAATGGTCTGCCAGGATGGATTCATAACCAGCCATGCAATAGAAAACATAGAGCTTCTCGAAACAGAAAAAGTAAAAGCGTTTGTCGGAGAATACAATCCTGAGAACTACATGTTAAAAAAAGAAAATCCTATGTCTGTAGGAGCATATGCTACAGCAGCTTATTATATGGAAGCAAAGCGGGCCCAAGCCCAGGCCATGATAGATGCCAAAGAGGTAATCTTAAAGGTTGCGGCTGAGTTCGAAAAGGTTACCGGAAGGAAGTACGGCTTGTTTGAAGAGTATATGATGGATGACGCCGAGGAGGCAATAGTGGCTATCGGCTCCACAGCGGGAACCGCAAAAGAGGCTGTTAATATGATGAGGAAAGAAGGCAGGAAGGTAGGGCTCATAAAGCTTCGCGTATTCCGTCCCTTCCCCATGAAAGAACTGGCAGCTGCATTGTCTCATGTTAAGGCAGCGGCCGTCCTGGACAAGGCGGAAAGCTTCAGCGCCTGCGGAGGGCCTTTGTTTGCCGAAGTAAGGTCGGCATTATATGACTGCGGGACAAGGCCTTTAATGGTTAATTACATATATGGCCTTGGAGGAAGAGATGTAATGGTAGAAAACATACTGTACGTCTTTGAAAGCCTGAAGGAAATTGCGGCAGCCGGGAAAGCAGGGGAAACCTATAGATATCTCGGAGTAAGGGAATAAGGAGGATTGAAGATGAGTTATAATTTGAAAGAAGAAGTTCAAAAGGCCGAACGTTTCTCAGGGGGACATAGAATGTGCGCCGGCTGCGGGTCTCCGGTAGCAGTAAGAAGCGTGCTGAGAGCTTTAAAACCGGAGGATAAGGCAGTTGTATGCAGTGCAACAAGCTGTCTGGAAGTATCAACCTTCTTATATCCGTATACGGCATGGAAGGACAGCTTTATTCACAGTGCCTTTGAAAATGCGGCAGCGACCATAAGCGGAGCTGAAACTGCCTATAATGTCCTGAAAAAACGGGGCAAGATAGATGAAACTTATAAATTCATAGCCTTCGGAGGAGACGGCGGCACCTACGATATAGGTTTTCAATCCTTGTCGGGAGCCATGGAAAGAGGTCATGACATGGTTTATGTATGCTATGACAATGAAGCTTACATGAACACAGGTATTCAGCGTTCTTCCTCTACTCCGCATTTTTCGGATACAACCACATCGCCGGCAGGAACAGTAATTCCCGGCAAAAAGCAGGTAAAAAAGGACCTTACCAAGGTCATTGCAGCTCATAATGTACCTTATGTGGCTCAGACCACCTTTATAGGAAATTTTAAAGATATAAGCGAAAAGGCTCATAAAGCGATATATACTCCTGGCCCTGCATTTTTGAATGTAATGGCTCCGTGCCCGAGAGGCTGGAGATACCCTGCAGAGGACTTGATGGAAATCACCAAGGCAGCGGTAGAGACCTGTGTATGGCCTTTGTTCGAGGTAATTGACGGAAAGTGGATATTGAACTATACACCAAAGAAAAAGCTGCCCGTGGAGGAATACCTCAAGAAGCAAGGCAGATTCAGCCATATGTTCAAAAAGGGAAATGAGTGGATGATAGAGGCTTATCAGGCTGAAGTTGACCGCAAATGGGAAGATCTTCTCTTTAACTGCAGCCGCGCATAAATAAGGCTAAAGGGACACGGGAAGGGACACGGGGACGTTTCGCGTGTCCCGCTTTCAGCGGGACAGGAGAAACGTCCCCGTGTCACATATTGTACACTTCTTCATATACCTTTATGGTCTCGATTGCAGTTTTCTTCCACGAAAAATTATAAGCCCTCCTCAGTGCTTTTTCTTTCAATTGTTCCCTGAACTCCGCATCTGAAATGGCCTTGTAGATTTTTTCCGTAAGCTCGTCAATATTGTAAGGGTCCGTAAGTATTGCTCCGTCTCCCACTACTTCGGGAATTGAAGTGACATCGGCAGTTATGGTGGGGGTACCGCAGGTCATAGCTTCAAGGGGCGGAAGGCCGAAGCCTTCATACAATGAGGGATATACGAACAGCGAGGAGCAGTTGTAAAAGTACGGCAGATGCTCATAAGGCACATAACCGGCAAATACCACCCTGTCCCTTATTCCCATTCCCTCAGTCTTTTTTTTCAATTCATAGTGATTATCCTTGGAGGCTCCCAACAGCACCAGGTCATAATATCCGGGCAGCTCCCGGCAGATTCTCCTATAGGCCTCCAATAAGCCGTCCACATTCTTTCTCGGACTGAAGCCCCCCAGATATAATATGAAGTCGTTGGAATAGCTGTATTCCTTCTTTAGGAAATTCCAGGCCTTTTCTTTGTCCATAAGCCTGAATCTGCTGTCTGCGGCCAGGTAGGTGACCTTTATTTTTTCTTCAGGCAGCTTGAAGTACTTTATTATATCCTGTTTTGAATAGTTGGATACTGTAATCACCCTGTCGCACTTTTCCAGTATGTAGGGCATTTCCTGCAGGAACCTGTCCAAATAGCTCTTCCCGCAGGTATCAGGCATTACCAGGGGTATGAGGTCATGTACGGTAGCAACGTAAGAGCAGGTTTTTGGCCTTGGAAGCCCAAGCCCGTTCTGAGGCAGGTGGAATATATCGCAGCTGTTCATTTTCACCTGGGCAGGGAGGAATACCTCATCCCAGAACCTCTTATTCTTTTCACCAAACAAAGTGAGGCTGATATTGCCCCTTCCCAATAAGAAATCATATCCGTCATTAGGCCAGAAAAACCTGTAATTGTTCCGGGTGTCGATTTTTATGATATTCTCCAGCAACCTTGCGGTATAAGTGCCTATGCCCGTTCCGGCATAAAGCTTGGCGCCTCTTGCATCCATACATATGTTCATACCATTCACTCCCATATATCAGTATATTAAACCGCCCTTGTACCTGTGAATAGTCAAAGCAGTAACACAATTTTTGCGGCGTCATATAATGGTATAAATGCTGTTGAGAGGAATCATTATGGATTTAAAAGCAGTAGAAGAAGCTTACGGTATTAAAATCAAAGATATCCAAAGCATCAGAAATATCCTGAGGGCGGAGACGGATTGCGGAGTAAAGTGCATTAAAAGGGCACACATGAGCCCGGGCTTTTTCCTTTTCATATATTCTGCGGTGAATCATCTTAAGGGAAGGGGATATGAAGGGGTAATCCCGTATGACAGGGCCATTGACGGAAGTATATGCATACCTGACGGCAA
>ERZ795051.2199-NODE-2199-length-22238-cov-4.963305_pt1 | contig 22238 bp, 20 predicted proteins | sample MGYA00375135_ERZ795051 | MGnify/ENA primary metagenome ERZ795051 (study PRJEB30180, sample SAMN05720222) | activated sludge metagenome | isolation source: Anaerobic digester | place: Japan | collected 2015-05-26 ... | reverse complement strand
CCCTTACTTTTTTAGAGAAGTAAGGGTGTTTTAAATTTAGAGATTGCCTAATCACTTGCAAATATTCACGATCTATTATCTAAATAATTGCAGGAATGCTGTAGGATTTTGATTTGCTTGAGACAAAGATATCAATGATGTTTGCTGTAAGAATTGAGCTTTAATTAAGTTCATTTGCTCTTGAGCAACATCTGCATCTTCGATTCTCGAGATAGCCGCTGTATAGTTAGTAATTTCTGACCGAATCAAATCTTCCTGAGATGTCAAACGGTTTTCGATACCACCAAGATAGGAAGCAACTTTATTAACATTATCCAATGCAATTTGAATACTTGTAAGTGTTGCACTAACTTGTGTATAACTAAATATTCCTAAGTTTGAGGATGATACATCATTTAAAGATGCTAAGCTAAGGCCCGAGACACCTGCAAATGACAATGATGTTCCTGTCGCTATCAGATTGAACGGTGCAGCCACATTGAATTTAGTAGCGGCTGTAGCATTATTTTGCAGGTCAATTTCCATTGTCAGCAAAGCATTATTTGCTTTGAAACCAATTGTCCATTCACCTGAGAATGTTCCATCAAGCAATTGCTTGCCACCAAACACAGTTGCATCTACGACGGTTTGGATTTGTTCTGTTAAGCGGTACGCAGCTTTTGCAAGGGCAACTTTTTCATCAGTACCTAATGCACCGCTAGCTGCGGTTGCTGCCATCTCCTTGATTTTTGTCAGCAATCCACTGATATTATCCAATGCATCCTGGGTTAATGCAGTAACGTTCTTTGCTTCTCCAACAGCATTTTGAGATGCTTTTAACATCTGATTTCTTGCATTTAATGATCGAGATGTAATATATCCCGCAACATCGTCGGAAGCGGAATTGATCCTCTTACCTGTTGAAAGGCGTAGTTGGTGTGTCGCAATTTCATTATTCATTGCTATTAACGCATTGTATGCGTTCATCGCCGGAAGATTCTGTCGAATTTTCGATTCGTTTGAAAATACAGTTGGCATAATTAACCTCCTTGTAAGTTATATTTAATCCATTAAAATTTTATTGGGCGTCCTACCAACTTTTTTCCTCAATTATATTTATCGTCAATTTGATCGAAAAGTTTAGTTTCTAAAAAAATATTGATTATTTTTATCATTATATGTGCCTGCACCATCCTGGTGCAGAATTCACCCTTAAAAAAGGGGACAGGGGGATGTCAATTCAAAGCAGAAGGCTGAAGCCCTCAGTTGCATATTCTTGCCCAATTGCAACAGGTGGCTTAAGCAACCTGCAAGAGTGCTTTTGGTACACATATAACATAATCCATAAAAATAAATTTTCAATTTTTCTGATAATTTTATTTTGATTTTTATTTAAATTTGCATTTTTTCCTAAATATTATTATAAAAATCTTGGAATCGAAGAAAATTTATTACATTAAATTTAGAAAAGATGGATATGTCACAAGGACTTACACTCTAACAAACCACATTGGAGCGGGATGGGTGATACTTGATTTTCTGGAATGAATTAAATTTACCCACCCATAAACGTTAATACATCATACATTGAATTATTATAAAATATATGCTGGATAGAATTTTGGATACTGATGAAAGTTAATATTGTTTTACCTGTTTTATTTTAAGGAGGAGATTTCTGTCTTATTTCTTCAATTTAAATTTTAAGGCGGAGGATTCCGTCTTATTATTTTATAATATTATTTTTAAATTATTTTATCTATGAATAATTTCTCTTATTATAATCCAACGCGAATTGAGTTCGGACGCGGAAAAGAAAATAATATCGGGAAATATATATCCCAATATGGCGTTTCAAATCTATTGCTCGTTTATGGTTCGGAACGAATTAAGCAAAACGGGCTTTTTGATAAAGTTGCAAAATCGCTTGCAGAATATAATATTAAATATACTCCTCTGGGTGGTGTACAAAGCAATCCTGTATTGAGTAAGGTCAATGAAGGCATAGAATTAGCAAAATCGAATAATGTTGAAGCAGTGCTTGCTGTTGGCGGTGGGTCAGTGCTTGATTCAGCGAAGGCAATTGCGGCAGGTGTCAAGTATAGCGGCGATATGTGGGATTTCTTTATTGGTAAAGCTGTCGCAAACGATTCTTTGAAGATATTTGATATAATGACACTTTCAGCTACGGGTAGCGAGATGAATAATTTTGCTGTCATTACAAATGAAAAGACAAAGGAAAAATTCGGGATGCACGGTCGTGCGCTTTATCCAACCGTATCAGTAATAAATCCAGAATTGCAAGCAACTGTGCCAAATAATTATTTAGCATATTCTGCGGCGGATATATTTGCGCATTGCCTTGATTTATATTTCTCTGCAACATATCTGCCACAATATAATGCGGGATATATCGAAAATATTTTACGAACGGTCATTCGCACAACCAATATTTTACTGAATAATCCAAGAAATTATAATGCGCGAGCGGAATTTGCATGGTCAGCCACACAAGCTTTGAATTTCTCAACATTCTGTGGAGTTGAAAATAATCGGACGGATACACATTTTATCGAGCATAAGCTTTCGGCAGAATATAATATTGCACACGGTGCAGGTTTATCAATTGTAGTACCTGCTTGGATGCGATGGCAAAAGCAATATTATCCCGAGCGTTTAGAACGCTTTGCAAAAAATGTATTTAATATTGAGGGTGCAGATAACGGAATTGAAGCACTCAAGCAATGGTACCAAAAAATTGGAACACCTGTGACTCTTTCCCAGGGCAATATTCCCGAGCAAGATATACCGTATTTAGTTGATAATCTTTATGAAATTGCTAAAAAATTTGGAACAAATGGCATATATACCAAAGAAATGATACGAACAGTTTTGGAATACGCTAAATAAGAATGTGGTATAGGCATCCCTGTTTTTGATATAAACCAACAAATTAAGTTGTGGCTCATTATCAATTTTACTTTTTACTTTTTACTTTTTACCCTTTACACTTTACACTTCACACTTTTACTATTTCATCCCTGCCGGGGCCAGTAGAAATCAGGCAAACACGCCTGCCAAGATATTGCTCAATAAATTCGACATATTTTTTCATTTCTAATGGCAAATCACTAAATACCTTTGCATTTTTTGGAATGGATTTCCAGGATGGAAGCTCGGTATATTGGCACTCGACTTGGTCGAGTGTTTGATTATCAGCAGGAAATGTTTTCAATTCCTTTCCTTGATATTTATATCCTGTGCAAATTTTGATTTTGTCGAAATTTGTCAAGACATCGATTTTTGTAATAGCAATTTCCTCAAAGCCATTAATCATTGCTGAATACTTTAAAGCAAATAAATCGAGCCATCCACAACGCCGCGGTCTGCCTGTGGTTGAACCAAATTCATCGCCGTATTTTCTCAACATATCGCCATCTGAATTGTTCTGTTCTGTTGGGAAGGGGCCATTACCAACGCGTGTGGAATATGCTTTTACCACACCAATAATTCTATTTATTGCTGTTGGGGGTATTCCAAGTCCTGTGCATGCACCTCCGACGGTTGGATTTGAACTTGTCACAAAGGGATATGTGCCGTGATCGACGTCAAGCATTGCACCTTGAGCTCCCTCAGCAAGGATGCTTTTGCTATCAGCAATTGCTTGATTCAAATATGTCGTTGTGTCCTTTATATAGGGGTCAATAATTTTATCGAATTCCAAATATTTATCAATTATCTCATCGATATTCAATTCTTCGGTGTGATATAACGCTTTAAGAATATTATTTTTTTCATTTAAATTAAATCGCAATTTTGCTGCAAAATCTTCTTTATTAAGCAAATCGACAATGCGAATGCCAACACGGCTAAATTTATCTATATACGCCGGACCTATTCCTCTACCCGTTGTGCCAATAGCTTTTTGCGAACGAGTGGATTCAGAAAGTGTATCGAGCAACTTATGATATGGCATAATTAGATGAGCCTTATGAGATATGAGTAAACGATTTTTTACGTGAATTCCCTCCTGTTCAAGCATATTTATTTCATTAATTAAAGCGTCGGGGTCAATCACTGTGCCATTACCAATTACGCATACTGTATTTGGATGCAATATTCCCGATGGAATAAGGTGCAAGATAAATTTTTTCCCATTAATAACAACTGTATGGCCAGCATTGGCACCACCTTGATAACGCGCTACTATATCATAATTATCACTGAGAAGATCGACAATTTTGCCTTTACCCTCGTCTCCCCATTGTGTTCCTAAAATTACTGTAACAGCCATAATATTATGTATTTATAATTTAAATAAAAATTCAATATATTGAAAATAGTTGAAAGAAAAAGTATTATTATAGTGCAGAATAATCATTTGCAAAATTGAATACTTTATCTAAATGTGTAATGGATAGAATTTCCCGAACTTTATTAGAGGGATTTATTAGGATAAATTGAATGTTTTTTGCAGTGAGAATGCGATGTGCTGCAATCAAGCTTCCAAGTCCCGAGCTATTAATAGCAGCAACATTGCTCAGGTCAAGAGCAAATATATGTATCGTTTGATTATTTAATCCATCAATGATTTTAGATAACTCGAAATTGCTTTCGCCACCTAATAAATTCTTAGGGGCTTGCATCGCTGCAATGCCCCTGTTTGAATCAATTATTTCTAAATTCGAGAAATTGTCACTCATTTTGCAAGACTTGCTTTTAATTGCTTTTCTTTTAATTTATCCTCACGCCACCCTGTTTCGAGGTCTTGCTTCTGAATTTTCTCCATATACCAAATCACAAAGTTTGTCGCAATATATATTGATGAATAAGTACCTGTTAGAATACCCACAAGCATACAAAACGCAAATCCTTCAAGCACAGGACCACCAAAAATCAAAAGTATAGTTAAAGTTAGAACAACTGTAAGCACAGTATTTACAGTTCTACTTAATGTTTCATTGATACTCATATTTACCAATTTGATAAAATTCATACCCTTATGCAAATCACGATTTTCTCTAACTCTATCAAAAATAATCACCGTATCATTCATAGAATATCCAATAACAGTTAAAATGGCTGCAAGAATATTTTGAGTCACTTCAAGATCCATTATTCCAAGTGCATTGAATATCACAATAAACGCAATAACCACAAACACATCATGAATAAGTGCAAGAATAGCGCCCATACCAAAAACGAATTCAAAACGGAAACCAATATATATTAGCATAGCAATCCATGCAAGAATAACAGCAATGATTGCGCCTGTACGCATCTCAGAACCAATTTTTGCACCAATTTTATCAACTTTCAGGACTGTAATATCGTTATTTGGATAATCATTTTTTAATTCAGTAAGCAATTTTGTTTGCACATCACCAAAATCCTGAACCCTGATTAAAAATTGATTTTCTTCGCCATAAGATTTAATTTCTGCGTTCTTATAACCAATTTTTTCAACAGATGCACGCAATTGTGCTGTTTGAATTTTTTTACTAAATCCCAATGCTATTTCGGTTCCACCTGTATAATCTATACCAAATTTTGGGGGGACTATGAAAGCTAAAATCAAACCTATAATAATAATAGATATTGAAAATTTGATCCAAAATCCTCTTGAGCTTACGAAATCTATTTTTGTTTTTCCAAAAAATTGCATTTATTTTACCTTTATTATATACTTGAAAATGATTTTTTCTGACCAAAGCTAAAGTTTTTCCATCCTGATTGAATAGCAATTTCAATTAAAGAGCGGGAGATTAAAATAGCTGTGAATAATGTTCCTATTATACCAATCATCAGTGTTAAAGCGAATCCTTTAATAGGACCGCTGCCAAGAAAATACAAAATCAAACCTGTTATAAATGTTGTAACATTTGAGTCAATAATAGCGCTTAAAGCCTTGCTAAAGCCTTCATCAATAGCAGATTTGAGACTTCTACCTTTGGAAAGCTCTTCACGCGTCCGCTCATAAATAAGCACATTCGCATCGACGGCCATACCAAGCGTTAGAATAATACCAGCTAAGCCCGGAAGCGATAGTGTACCTCCTAATGACGCCAATACACCAAGAATTAAAGTTATATTTAAAATTACAGCGAAATCTGCGACAAGTCCAGCTTCGTGATAATATAAAGCCATAAATAGTACAACTACTATTGCAGCAAGGATACTTGCAGTAATTCCATATCGAATAGAATCCTCTCCAAGCGATGGGCCTACAATCCTTTCCTCTATTATTTCAACAGGTGCTTTTAGAGCTCCTGCTTTCAGAACAATTTCTAGCAGGTGTGCTTCTTCGGTATTTGCCATGCCTGTAATTTGCGAGCTTCCGCCTGTGATTTTCGATTGGACAACTGGAGCTGAATAAACACGACCGTCAAGCACGATTGCAATACGCTTTTTCAGATTTGCACCTGTGATTGTTGCCCATCGTTCTGCTCCTTCTGAATTCATTGTCATTGATACCATTGGAGCATTATTTGTTGGGTCAAACGTTGCGCGAGCATCTGTAATGACATCACCTGTAAGTTCGGGGTCTTTCTTTAATGCATAAAACCCATAAATTTTGACTTCGGCTTGCTTTGTTTGCTCGGGTTTTGCGTCAAATGCAATTTCAAGTTCTGCTGGCATCATAGATTTTATTTCAGGTCTGCTTAAAATTTCTTGCATTTTAGGAATTGAATCTTCTAAGATTCGAAATATATATTCTCCTTCAGGGAAATTGCTTTGTGTATAATATACGGGGACGGTTTGTCCGTTAGGTTGCTGTGGATTTGTATAATAAGTAGCAAAAAGACGCGTAAAAGGATGATCCTCAATATATCGGCGGCTTGCCTCCTCTTGTGTTAATCCTGCATAGGGATTTGTTGTATCAGTTATTTTTGTCGTATCAGCAGCTATTTTTGTTGAATCGCTTTTTTGTTTTAAAGTATCGGCTTTTTCCTGTGCTAGCGGTTGAGCTGTTGCCATTGTGTCTGCTGATATTGTACCCGCTTTATGAGCTTTTAGGAATTCATCTACGCGATAGAAGAATTCTACAATTTGCTTGTTATTTTTTACAAGTTTAAATTCCAATCTTGCGGTAGTTTGAAGCAAGCTTTTCATTTCTTCGGTATTTGATACCCCAGGTAATTCCAATACAATTCGGCTCGAGCCTTGCTTCTGAATTGTAGGTTCAGCAACACCATATTGGTCAATACGTGTGCGGATAACCTCGAGTGCCTGGTCGATTGCATTCTTTTGGTCCTCGCGTAACTTGTCTATAATTTTGTCATCAGTTAAATCGCGGATATTCCCAAAATCAAAATATGAAATTAGGGATTTCCCTCTTGGTCGCGCAATTTGATTGAAATTTTTTACAAAAATATCAATTACATCACCACCAGTACTTGCAGCTTCTTGCTTTGTTTTTGCAATTACTTCCTCAAAAGTTTCATCAATAGTTTCTTTCGAGGCGCTTTCCTCAATCAACTTCGGAACATCAACCTCAAGGGTCACATACATACCACCACGTAAATCAAGTCCCAGTTTCAATTGAGATTTCTTTGCCGATTGATATGAAGGGCCATAAGATTTTTTGAACGCCTCCATTATGGCAAGAGAATCAGCAGGGGTTTTGGCGTGTTTTGCTCGCGTGACATATTGATTGTGAATTTTTTCCAATTGATAAGCGCGATAGGTGGGGAAAAGCATTGCAATTGCTGCAATAATAGTCACCACAACTAATATTATTCTTCCAAGAACTTTTCTCAATTGAATCCTCCAACATTTGCTATTAAATTATCAAAAATATACATTCTAATTAATTCAAAATTACAAAATTATGAGTTTTTAAGAAAAGAATAATTGCAATAAGATAAATTTATTAATTAAAATAATTAAAATGATAATGTCTCGGTGAGGAAGCTTTAACAATATATTTAAAGAAGTTCAAAATTTTGTATCTGCATTTATACCTTTTTTTTCTTCTTCACGATTTTTTCGGCAAAGGAAGATACAATTGTGCCAATTATAGATATAATTAAAATAAATAATGCAGCAAATGGATAAAGTGCAAGGGGGATTTGATTTAATATTGCTATTGAGAATTCCCCTCGGGGGATTAAACTTAATCCTGCAATCAAAGAGCGGCGATTTGATAGCCCCCAAAGTTTCCCACCAAAATATCCTGTTAGGAACTTGCCAACGATAGAAGCACATAAAAGAATGATTAATGGGTATAAGAATGCTAAATCAAAATTTTCTTTTGCAGCAACAACAGCACCAAAAGTCAAAAAGAATAATGCTATAATGAAATCACGAACAGGCAAAAGCATCCGTTCAAATTCAAAAGATTTTCCTGTTTCTGCTATAAATATTCCAAATAAGAATCCCCCTATTGCTTCAGAAAGATGAAAATGATGAGTTAATCCTGCCAAAAGCATCATTCCGCCAATTACAAAAAGGACGATGATTTCATCAGATATATAATGGGTAATGAAATTGGCCAATTTTTTTGCAAATAGCTTTGAAATTACTATAATTAAAGCAAATGAAGTTATAATTCTTAATAATATTTTTAAAATGCTTACCAAAGAAAGGTCGGAATTAGCTGAAAAACCAGTAATAAGTGCAAGCAAAATCGGGGCTAAAATATCTTCAAAAACCATTAATGATAATATAAAATCAGTCTCGGGATTAACAATTCGTTTATTGTCAATGATAATCTTTGTTGCAATTGCTGATGAACTTGCATAAGCAATACCCGCTATTGCAAATGATGTTAGGAAATTAAAACCAAGTAAGGAAAATATTATATAAATTAAAATAAAGTTCAAAAATATATCAATTAACACGGTTTTATATATCTTTTTTGATGATGTAAATATTTTTTCTAAATTGAAATCCATTCCAATATAGAAGAAAATAATAATTAAGCCAAATTGAAAAATTGATCCAGAAATTTGTTCTATATTTATAAAAAAGGAAACAGCAATGCCTGCAAGCATATAGAATAGAATTACAGGCAACTTTATTAGCTTGCTTAATGAATTGGCTAAAAATAGAACTATCCCTGAAATACCAAGAATGAGTATTAAGTTTATTTCATTCATTCAAATCGAATTCTTTTTTAAATTGCTCAGTTTTATCGCTTGTGCCAACAATGACCAAAGTATCACCAGCTCGAATGATCTCGGTAGGTTCGAGATTAAGAATTATATCTTGCCCACGAATTATTGCAATTATTGTCACACCTGTTCGCTTCCGAATTTGATTATCCAGAATCGAATAATTCGCGAGCTTATTATTTTTGGGAACTTCTACCCACTCAATTGATAATTTTGATAAAATAAATTCCTTTTGCTTCTCTTGTTCGGGTTTGAAATAAGTGCCCATTAAAATTGAGCCAATCAAATTTGCATCATCATCGCTTAACTCAAGGTCATATATTGCATCTTCATCTTCATTTTCATAAATAAAAATTTCGCGCTTCCCTGTAAAATGTATAATTATGCGCAGAATCTGATTGAATGATGTTTTCACGGTGAATTTTTTGCCAATTCCTGGTAAATCCGCTTCTTTGAAATCCATATATTTTTGAATATTTATATAACAAAAATAACTATATTTTCCGAATTATAAAAGGAAGAATAAAAGTACTACGATTCCAAGCACAATTCTATACCAGCCAAAGACCTTGAAATCTTTTGTACTAATAAATTTCATAAATCCTTCAACCACAAAATATGCCACAATAAACGAAACTATAAATCCTACTCCAAGTGTGAAATATTCATTGCCCGTAAGATGCATACCGTCTTTATACAATGAATAAACTGATGCTGCAAGCATTGTGGGAATAGCAAGGAAGAATGAAAATTCGGCAGATAAAACCCGTGAGCATCCCAACAACATTGCACCTATTATCGTGGCAGCAGAACGAGAGGTCCCAGGTATCATTGCAAGTGTTTGGATAAATCCTATTGCTAAAGCTGTCGAATAACTTAATTCTGTAATTGAATGAATTTTTGTTTTTCTTTGCGTTGATTCAATAATTAAAAGTATAATGCCACCAATCAATAACGCAGTTGCAACAACGTAAGGATTGAAAAGCTTTTCTTCGACTATACCGCCAAGTGTCCCGCCAATTAAAATTGCAGGAATAAGCGCCACTATTATTTTTTTCCACAAATCGAGAGTTTCATTTTTTTTGGTTTGGTCTCCAATGAAGGGATTTAATCTATTCCAATAAAGAACAATAATTGCAAGTATTGCCCCAAATTGAATTACAATATCGAATGTTTTTTCAAATTCCCCTGGGAAACCGATAAATTGATTCACCAAAATCAAATGCCCTGTGGATGATATTGGGAGAAATTCAGTAAATCCTTCGACTATACCGAGAATTATTGCTTTTAATATATCAGCCATAAAAATAAAAGTAATTATTCAAAAAATATTGCCATTCAAAAATTTATATATAATTTAAAATATCTAACAAATTTAATAGATTGAATAGCAATTGCTAAATATAAAATTTTTAAAATTACAATAAATCAAATGAATATCGATTTATTAATATCAAAAATTAATTGTATTAATTTTATTAATTTTGAATTCTATAATTAATAAAGTTTAAATAATGGCAAAAATTATTGAAGGTCAATTCCAAGCAGAAAATAAGCGATTTGCAATAGTAGTATCGCGTTTCAATCATTTTATCACGACCAAATTGCTTGATGGGGCGCTCGACGCACTGCATCGCCATAATGTATTGGATGATAATATTACAATTGCATATACACCTGGGGCTTATGAAATTCCATTAATTGCACAGAAATTTGCGGAAAGCAAAAATTATGATGCTATTATATCTCTTGGCGTTATAATACGTGGCGAAACACCACATTTCGATTATATTGCAAGCGAAGTTGCTAAAGGTATTGCACAAATTAACTTACAAACAGGTGTTCCTGTGATTTTTGGTGTGCAAACAACTGATAATATTGAGCAAGCAATCGACCGTGCAGGTGTAAAGCAGGGCAATAAAGGATTTGAAGCAGCAATGTCCGCAATAGAAATGATTTCGCTACTTGAACAAATTAAATAGTAATCTCTTTTGCTAAATATAATTATGATAAAATCTTTGCATAAAGATTATGTCCATATTTTGCAAAATTCTCAAAATATCCCGAAAACCATTGATTTAGCGATATTGAATTTTCTAGTGAAGCTTTAAAATCTTCTTTTGTTGATATACCACCTGTCCTAATAACTATAAATTCATCTTTTGGATAGAGTTCAGTAAGCGATTGCTTTGCAATTTTACATAATTCAAGCGATCGATTTTTCAGCAATTCGCCGCTGAATCCGCCACCAAATTTTTGCGTAAAATATTGGAAATTACTTTTTTCTCTACCTTTCAGAAATTGAGAATAATATTCATAATCAGTCGAAGTGTTTCCAAAATTAATGCCATCATATCCAAGATCTACCAATAATCGAACGAGTTCGGGTACTTGCTCATAATTTGTATCCACAGAAAATTTTACAATTACAGGCAAAAGCCGTGATTTTTTTTTCAAAAAATTAGAACTAATCCATTCAAGGCGTTCAATAAGCTTTTCATCTATAATTGAATTAGAATTTTGCGAATGTTCGTGGGGAACGTTAGGACAGCTTTCGTTCAATTCAATGAAATCAGCTTGTGTATTGCTAAAAATCTCAAAACCACGAAGAACACCCTGCAAAGCATCTAATCCTTTTGCAATTGGGTCGGCAGCAATGCTTACACCAATTGGGCATCCCGTATGTTTCTCAATATGTTGCACACGATTAGCGACTTCATCAAAACCAGTATTAGGAAGCCCCAGCCAATTCAACGCTGTGCCTGAATTAGGTAGTGGAATAAACGGCAAATAAAAGCTATTTTTGCGATTGCCTTTCCGATAATTTGGAGTTACCGTACCAATCAAAAATGCTCCCGCACCTTGTCGGTAAGCAAGTTCATAACCATTTCCCTCTTTAAAAATGCCTGCTGCATTGAAAATTGGAGATTGAAATTCTATACCAAAAATTTTTTGACGATATTTTTCAGGAATTGAAATTTTCTCTTTTGGAGGAGAATTATATAATCTATTTAAAAACCATCGCCGACCATAAGAATATATATGAATTATGCAAGATGGAGGAAGTTTTGTTGTGATCGAGCGGAGGGAATAATCGAGTTTCGCAAGTGTTTCGACAAACATACTATTTTCTTTTTTTCAAAATTACTTCTTTTATCTCGGGGAATTTTTCTTTTATTATTCGCTCTATAAATCCTTTCATCGTTAGTTGAATTGCAGAACAATTTCTACAAGCACCATCAAGATTTATATAGACACAATTATCTTCGACTTTTAATAAAGTAATTTTGCCACCGTGAGATTTTATATATGGTTTTACATCTTTTTCGATAACTAATTGAATTTGTTTAAAATCATTGCTTGAAATAACATCTGAATTTTCTCTAAATTGCGTTTTTTTACTCTTTTTATTATTAAATTTAAATAATTTATGAAATATATTTTGAATCTTGGTTGATTGCATCTATTATTTCTTTTGCGGAATTAAAAAATTGTTTTGGGACATATATTTTCACAATTGCAAGATTGCCAACAGTGAGCATTCGTGTTGAATCTACTTGTGAGAGAATACTCACGGGGATGCCTGCTCCTTCGAGATTTGCTTTATACATTTCAGCAACTATTTCACGATTTGTTGTATAAACCAATTCCCACTCAGGATCCTCATAGAATTCATAATTATCTTCATTATTAGAAAAATATTCGAACATAATTATTAAGACAATTTTATATGTGTATTATTTTATAAACATATATGGGTATATATATTTTTAATAATTGTTTCGTCAATATAAATTGTTATATTTTTTTAATAATGAAACCTGTTACAATTCCAGAAAAAACATTTATTGATGAAAATGCAATTCAATTATTAATTGAACGCAATCCAAATCCTGATTCAAAAGAAGTAGATGAAATCCTTGCTAAGGCAATGGAACTTAAAGGATTGGACTTAGTGGATATTGCAACTCTTTTAAACGTTAATGATAAAGAAAATCTTGAAAAATTATATGCGACTGCACATAAAATAAAAGATGAAATCTATGGTAAAAGGCTTGTTCTTTTTGCACCATTATATGTAGCAAATTATTGCGCAAATAATTGCTTATATTGTGGATTTAGATTAGCAAATAAAGAAATTGAGCGAAAAGCTCTCACACTTGATGAAGTAAAAGAGGAAGTTCTTGCAATATTGGAGCAAGGGCATAAACGAATTTTGATGCTTATGGGTGAAGACCATAAGATGAGCGATTTGGATTATTTTTATAAAGCAATTGAAGCGGCATATTCTGTAAAAGATTCAAAAGGGAGTCAAATACGCAGAATAAATATTGAAATTCAAGCGTTATCGGAAGAAGAATTTAACGTGTTAAAAGATATAAAAATTGGCACATATACATTATTTCAAGAAACGTATCATCCTGAGGTATATAAAGTTATGCATCCATCAGGAAGGAAAGCAAATTACAAATGGCGACTTTATACAATGGATAGAGCACTTGCAAATGGAATGCACGATGTTGGAATTGGTGCATTATTTGGGTTAACAGACTATAGATTTGAAGTATTGTCACTTGTCACTCACGCGCAGCATTTAGATAAAGAATTTGGCACAGGACCTCACACAATTTCAATTCCACGTATCCGCCCTGCAGTTGGTGCTCCTGCGGCAATGCATATTCCTAATGAGGTTAGCGATGAGAATTTCAAAAAATTAGTAGCAATTTTGAGGATGTCTGTTCCATACACTGGTATGATTTTATCTACTCGGGAAAGTGCAGAGCTTAGAATGCAGCTTTTTGATTTAGGTATTTCCCAAATATCAGCTGGATCACGAACCTCCCCTGGCGGTTATAAGCAGGCATTTGACGAGACAACTGATGATTCGCAATTTACATTAAACGATTCGCGTAGCTCGGGAGAGGTAATTGAAGGCGTAATTAAACAAGGCTATATCCCATCATTTTGTACAGCTTGCTACAGATTAGGTCGTGTGGGCCAAGATTTTATGGATTTAGCAAAACCTGGATTAATTAAACTCTTTTGTTTGCCTAACGCATTGACAACTTTGAAGGAATATTTAGTTGATTATGCAAATCCCGAAACAAAGACGCTTGGCGAAGCGCTAATAGAAAAGGAATTAAATGGTATTCCAACGGAAAATGTAAGGAATACGACAATGAAATATTTATCGCGCATAGAAAAAGGAGAAAGAGATTTATATTTTTAAGTAAATAATAAAGAATTTTTTCATAATTTTGTAATCTAAAATTTTTGAAATTTAAGAAATTTCAATAAAGGGGCCTGTAGCTCAGTTGGTTAGAGCAACGGACTCATAATCCGTCGGTCGGGGGTCCAAGTCCCTCCGGGCCCACAGAGGAGAAGGCGAATATATTATTCGGCTTTTTTTATTCTTCACTTAAATAATTGATTTCATTTATAATTTGTAATCTTCTTATCTGATATTGATTTATATTGTAATTAATTGCAATATAATTTCGTATTGACATAATAAAATCCACTATTGAAATGGCGCCAGAATTTAATAAATTGTTATTCTGTTCAATAATTGTTTCGAGTAATTTCTGCTGCTGTTTTGCAGATTGCAAAATGTTTTCCGTTTTTGTTAATTCATCATTTAATTCTTGCAGTTGCATATAATATTGAGATTTAAAATAATCAAAATATCCCTTTCTTGTTTGCTCTGCAATATCAAGCTTTTGATAATTCAAACCACGTTGTCCTCCATCATAAATCGGTAGTGTAAAAGTAAGTCCCAGACTGAATCCAAAATTCTTTTTTAAATCATTAGGAACAACATTCAGCAACCCTGCATCTAATGTCCAAAATACAAGAGGTTTATAATTTGCATCAATAATTGTTTTTTCACTTTGAATTCTTAGGCTATCCATTCTGAATTGAATAAATAACGGGGAATTTTCAATTTTTTGATTTGTGATTTGCTTTATTTCGGGCATAGATAATTCGTTATACGAGGTATCTTGCAATCCGCAAAGCAAATTCAATGCTGAATATTCCTTTCGATATTGCATATCCAAATCTTGCAGAAGCAATTCTTGATTTTTTTGTTCCACTTGAAAGGATAAATAATCAACCTGTTTATATAATCCCTTTTCAACCAATCGCTTAAGAATCTCTCCTTCGTCATTCATTGAATTTAGCAAAGCTTTATTAACTCCAATTTCCGACCAAATAGCGCACACAGAAAGATACTGAGATGTTATTATCTTTTTTAAATCCTTTTGAGATATTTTTTCATTAACTTTAAGTGATTCTTTTTTTGTTCTTACTCTAGCAAACTGCGCATTATCAGCAAATTCGTCAAAGATTGGTTTAATTAATACTAATTGAGAGGTTATTGTATTAATGTTAGTTACTGCATCATTATAGCCATATCCTTTAATTATTGGAGCATAATAAAGCGATGTATTAAATCCAAGATAAGGCTTGCTTTGTGCGATAATTAATAAGCTATCAATCGATTGCGTATTTATCTGATTATGTAAATCTTTTAACAACGGGCTATTTGCAAGTCCTTGCTCCAAAAAAAAATCTAATGATTTTCCTTGTGAAAAAAGTAAGTATGGAATAATTGATAATAATATTAATACAGCCAATGTGTAAGATTTAATGGATATTTTATGTAGTTGGGAAAGGCTTTTTTCTGACATATTTATTCCTTTGGAAATATTTTTGATTATTAAGTTAATCAATCTTGAAATAAAATTGATATATTGCAAAATTAAATATTTAGAAGGAATTAAAAATATTAATAGGGGTTCGAAATATTGCACCTCTACTCAGTTGCAAATTTTGCTTTTAATTTATCCTGCACAATTTTGGGAACAAAATCGCTCACATCTTGACCATATCCTGCAATTTCGCGAATGATGCTTGAATTTAAATAAGTATATTTCTCATTTGGTAATAAAAAAATCGTGTGAAGCTCAGGTTGGATTTTGCGATTCATAAGCGCAATCTGGAATTCATATTCAAAATCGCTCACTGCGCGAATACCACGGATGATTGTGCTTGCATTCACTTTTTTTGCATAATCAACAGTAAGGCCGTGGTAGCTTTCAACAATTACATTAGAAATATACTCTAAGCTAACTTTTGCCATTTCTATTCGCTCATCTTCTGAAAATAGAGTAGATTTATTAGGATTGATTGCAATTACTACATAAACCTTATCAAATAATTCGCTTGCTCGTTCGATTACATCAATATGGCCATTGGTAATTGGGTCAAATGTGCCTGGATATATTGCAATATTTGGATTATTTTTTATCATTTATATAAATATAGTTTTCTATAAATGACTAATTTACTAAATATTTTCAAAATAATTTTTAATTTGCAAATTTATTAATTTCAATTTTAACAAAAAAGAGAAATGAGCAACGAAAAAGAATATAATGCAACAGTAGTAGGGAAAATATTATTAACCCCTGATTTGATGATTTTAAGGGTACGAACCGATGAACCTCGAAACGAATTTAAAGCAGGTCAATATACATCAATTGGATTATTAGGGAAGGAACCCCGTTCAGAAAATTCTATTGTACCCCTGAAACAGATTGAGGATGATGTAATGATAAAGCGGCCTTATTCAATTGCTTCTGCAAATAATGAAATAAATGATTTTGAATTTTATATCAGTCAAGTTAAATCGGGACAGTTAACGCCGAGATTATTCAATTTGGCACTTGGGGACAGGTTATGGGTGAGCAATAAAATCATTGGTGTATTTTCATTACACGATGTACCGGAGGGTGTAAACATTGCGATGGTTGCAACAGGTACGGGTCTTGCACCTTATATAAGCTTTCTCCGTTCGCATATTGCTGAACATCAAAACATAAAAATGGCTGTAATTCACGGAGCTTCATATCAATGGGATTTAGGCTATTATAGCGAGCTGACATTTATACAAAACGTCTTCAAGAATTTCTATTATTTTCCAACTTTACTAAAAGCAGATGAAAGTTGGACAGGTTTGAGAGGATTTATTGAAGAGCATTTGGAAAGTGGATTATTGGAAAGCAAAGCTGGAATCGAAATTAATCCCGAGAAAACACATTTCTTTTTATGTGGCAATCCTAATATGGTAGCAACTATTTCAAATATACTTTTTGAGAAAGGGTATACCCTGCATAAGACAAATGAACCGGGTTCTTTACATATTGAAAAGTGGTAGAATGCATAAACAATTTTTAATAACAATTATATTTATTTTATTAATCTCATCGCTTATTTTTATTCAAGGATGTTTCATTGTCAAATTACCATCCAAAGAGAAAGAAGAGGTACAAATTCAATATATTCCAAGTCCTCAAATAGAAATGTCTGAAGAACCGGTACGTTCTGAGAATGGCGATATGATAAGTTTTATTCCTAAAAATTGGTTTTTTGTAGATCTTGGAGAAAACGCACCAAGCGATGTAATGGTAATTGCAGTAAATCCTGATTATACATTATCCTTGGTAATTTCTAGATATTCTTCAAATGAGATGCTTGATGAAATATATAATCAACAACATTTGATTGGGCTTGCGAATGCTTCATTTGAAAAGCGTGGAAAAAAGGCGTCGGGATCTCTTACGCAAATTGGGAAGTTTTCAACATTTAAAGCGGGGAACCTTGAATTCGTTGTTTATAAATATCGTAGTAAAAATCAATCGCTCCCTTCATTAAATGCTATATTTAAATCGTCAATAGGACAAATTTATGAAATCAGTTTAATACCTATGAATATAATAGGATTATCATTGCCAAGCGAAGCAGAAATGAACACCATATTCTTCTCTGTGCTTGCAACGGTAAGATATTAAATCTAGATATATTTTTGGGAATTTTTTATGGAAATATCTGAAGACACTCAAAAGATTATTGATTTTTTGCAATTTGTAAGTGAAAATAATCTTCGTAAGTCAAATGACTTGGCAATTATTTTGGAAATAGGTGCAACATACGACCAATTTGAAATTATCAAATCATTAATTTTTATGGGGAAATCTTTTTGGAATTTAAGCAAAATTCTTTCTCGTTCTTCTGATTCTTTCCAATTAGATAATTTAAAAAGGGAATTTGAAGTAAGCTTAGTCGAGATTAAAATTTTGCTTTCTCAATTACTTGATTTTGCAGAAGATAGCGAATATAAAAAATTTAATGTAGCTTATTTTAAAAACGACATTGGAGCAACAAGAAATTTAATTGATTTGGCACACGATTTGAGTATTTTAAAAGATATTCAAAAAAATTCTTAAATATTTTCAAAAAAGTGTAACTTTTTTTGATTTTTATTGTCTTTATATAAAATAAAAAAGATAAATTTAAAATGAAAATAAATTATTATTTAATAAAAATGAGGCAATTATGCGAAGTATTCATTTAGGGAAGATAATACTACCCTTTATTTTTCTTGCTTTTCTCACAATGCAAAGTTATTCAGCAATTACACTTGTTGAACCTACTGATAACCAAACGTGTGTGAATTTGAACCCGTATTTTGATTGGAATAGTATAATTAATGTGGATCATTATAATATTGTTCTTTCTTTATCATCTGTCTTCAATCCCGATAGCACTTGGATATCAGATGATTTGATTTCTACCGAAGCATATGCACTTGGAACATTTAATGTGTCATTACTTCCATCCACTACTTATTATTGGAAGGTTAGAGCTGTATTATTAAGTGGTGGTAAAGACAGCTCTGTTACCCGTACTTTTACAACAACTACTGATTATACCATACCTAAATCACCTGTCAGTACAAGTTGTGTTCCGTTATTAAGCACTTTTACAGTCGAAACATATCTTCAAGCTGTCGATTCTCTGCGAATTATTATTTCCACAAATCGTAACTTTTCAACTCATGCTATAGATACAGTAATCGCTAAACCCACAATTGCAAATGGAATGATGACTACCCAAATACAATTAAAAAACACAGGCACATATTATTGGACAGCGTTTCAATATGCAAATGGATGTTGGTCTGATTCTATATCTGGAATTGAATTTAAATTTACGACTGTACAGAATGGACCCAGTTTAGCATTTCCCGAAAATAATGCTAAAGGTGGTTCAATATTTGAATCTGGCCCTCCGTTTAATACAAATTTATATTGGCACCCAATACCAAATGCATTTTATTATATAATCAGAGTTTCTGATACACAGGATTTTGGAGTATATACAGAATATCAAACAACAGATACGACAATATTAGCTAATTTCGGCAAAACAAATAATACTAGTCATTATTGGATGGTTGCAGCAAAATTACCGCCGTTTGACGAAATAGATACCTGCCAAACTTTATTTTCAGAAATTCGAACATTAAAAACACCTTATGTTGCTCCCGTACTTACTCAACCGCAAAATGATGATAAATGCATTCCAATTAATGTGAATCTTATGTGGGATAGCGTTTTCAATGCAATATATTATAGAGTGCAAGTAGCAACAAGTAAAGATTTTGAAAATAATTCAATTGTAATAGACATTGATTCAATTGCTTCACCGGAGCAAGTTGTTACACTTCCATCGAGTATGACACAATATTATTGGCGAGTAAGAGTTGATAATGCTTCAAACAGCGGTTTGTGGTCAACACCATTCACTTTTCAATCAGCTGTCATAACACCATCGCCAATTTATCCCGAACCTAACTCTGTTTCAGTACCTTTGAATGTTCATTTCCAATGGACACAAGGGATTGAAGGTACAACATATACATTTCAATTATCAGATACATCAAGTATGAGCAAATTATTGCTTGATACTTTATTAAACACAAATTACTGCGATTTCACATTTACAACATTTTTCAAAAATTATTATTGGAGAGTGAAAGCCCACAATCAGGATTGTGAGAGCACTTGGAGCGAAGTATTCAGTTTTAAGACGCAAATAGATGCACCATTCGGACTCGTTCCACCAAATGATTCAACAGGAATTGAACCAACATTAGTTAAATTAAGTTGGAAAGCACCTGCAGGTGCACTAAAATATGATTTAGATTTAGCTCTCGATACGGGCTTTACTCAGATGTTTAGATTTGAGCGTAATATTACTGCGTTAAATGTCCTTTATGATAATTTATCAGAAACAACCGACTATTATTGGCGTGTGCGAGCAAAGAATCTCGAAGGTGAAAGCAAATGGACAACGACTCATCATTTCAAAACAGGATATATAAGACCACAAGTTCCCACTCTGATTTATCCAACAAATGGTTCTAACAAGATTCCAATTGATGTCGAGCTGAAATGGAGCTCTTCAAACCGCGCACAAAGTTATCATTTACAATTTGCAAGCGATGCGAATTTCCAAAATCTAATTGTCGATTCACTTGGACTTGATACAACCGTTTGTTCAATTCAGGGACTTGATAATAATAGAATGTATTTTTGGAGAGTTGAAGCTTTGAATATTCAAGGTTCTTCAGGTTATAGCACAATATTTTCTTTCCAAACAATTCCATTGCCACCTGTTGGAAAAGTTCAGCTTGTTTTTCCTGACTCAGGTGCAATTAAGCAAAAGACAACTCTTGAATTTAAGTGGGATACAATTCCCAATGTGCTTGGCTATAGATTGCAAATTGCAACAGATGAAGAATTCACTAATTTAGTTCAATCTTTTGATAAAGTTTGGACAAATTCGAAGCTTGTTTATAATCTGCCAGAGAAAACATTGCTTTATTGGCGAGTAAGAGGCTGGAATGATGGAGGTGAATCTGAGTGGTCAGATGTATGGTCCTTTACAACTGAGGATATAAGTTCTGTGCCAATCACACATTATTTCAATACAACAATATATCCATCTCCAATTAAAGATAAATTGAATATTCAATTATTCCTTGAAAATTCATCAGTTGTGCAATTCCAATTTATTGATTTACAAGGGAAATTATTGAAGGATATTAATTTAGGGATGAAAAATACAGGGGAAAATGCTTTCGAAATTGATGTCTCAAATCTTCCTGCTGGTATGTATATTTATAAGATAATTGCAGATGGAAAAGAAGAAATAGGCAAAATGATAAAGCAATAGAATTCCATAATAAAATAGTAAAAATAAAAAAGGCGGGTCTAAAAACCCGCCTTTTTTTTAAAATTATAGACAAACAATAAATGATTTTAAAATCCCGGATGCGCTAATTTAACAATCATAAAAAACAGCGCTGAGATAAGAGCTGCTGCGGGTATGGTTACAATCCATACTATAACAATTCGCCCTGCAATTAGCCAATTGATTTCTTTTGCATTTGTTGTGCTACCAACACCCATTATTGCACCAGCTATTGTGTGTGTAGTAGAGACAGGAACACCCAGAAATGTTGCCATAAAGATTGTTATTGCACCTGCAACTTCTGCTGAAAAGCCATTGACAGGTTTGAGTTTTGTGATTTTCATCCCCATAGTTTTTACAATTCTCCATCCCCCGAGTGCAGTTCCTATTGCCATTGCAAGATGGCAACTTACAATAATCCATAATGTTTTCATATGAAATAGAGATAATTGCACATTTTGGTCAAAAATACCTGCTGCCATAAGCAATGCTACAATAATGCCCATTGTTTTTTGAGCATCATTGCCACCGTGACCAACTGAATAAAGCGCAGCAGAAACTAATTGTCCCTTTCTAAATACATTATCAACTTTCATCGGATGCCATTTGCGAAATATCCAATAAACTGCAATCATCACCAAAAAGCCTATGGCAAAACCCAGCAAGGGAGCAAGAGGAATGAAAAGAGCAGTTTCTCCAAGTTTTTCCCATCGCACAACGTTAAATCCTGCGTGAGCAATACCCGCACCTGATAATCCACCTATCAATGCATGAGATGAACTTGTCGGTAATCCAAGCCACCAAGTTATTAAGTCCCAAGCAATTGCTCCAATTAATCCAGCTAATACAACATAGATATAAGCGCTATCAGCAGAATTGATCTTAATTATTTTTGCAATTGTATCAGCAACTCGCGGTACAAAAATGAACATTGCTACAAAATTAAAAAACGCTGCCCATAAGACAGCGTATTTTGGTGAAAGAACCCGCGTTGAAACCACTGTTGCAATGGAATTTGCGGAATCGTGGAATCCATTTATT
>ERZ795051.2198-NODE-2198-length-22238-cov-6.192400_pt1 | contig 22238 bp, 30 predicted proteins | sample MGYA00375135_ERZ795051 | MGnify/ENA primary metagenome ERZ795051 (study PRJEB30180, sample SAMN05720222) | activated sludge metagenome | isolation source: Anaerobic digester | place: Japan | collected 2015-05-26 ... | reverse complement strand
GAAGTTAACTCTAAAGGAGATAGATGAAGCAATAGATCTAGGAGAAAATCTCGAATATTTATATACATATCAAAAATTATATCCTGAACAAATAGATAAAGCAAATAGTTAATATTTTATAAAAAGTAGTGTATAATATATTAAAGATATTAAAAAGAAATTAAATTATTTGAAAATTTGGTGGGGGTCCGTAAAGTTAGAATAGAAACCGCAAGATTTCTGAAGGCCAAAGAAAAATTCTTGCGGAGACCACAACTCTATATCTAACTATTTCATTAAGAGAAAGTATCTCTGGTCAAGATACTAACTCTCTTTTTGAATAAAGGACAATGGTTAGCTGAGAAAATTATCTCAGTATGTAGGTTCGATTCCTACCCCCACCGCTAAAATAAAAATTAGGATTAAATAGAAAAAATAGATGAAGTAAGAAATAATTTAACAAAAGGAGGAAAAAATGAAGGCAATAGAAGAAAATGAAAAGAATCAGAGATGTAAAAATAGAAGATTAAGTAATGATAGAGATTATAAGTATAAGAAGTTAACTCTAAAGGAGATAGATGAAGCAATAGATCTAGGAGAAAATCTCGAAGAGATATATGCCTATCAGAAATTAACTCCAGAAAATATAAATCATGCAATAGATAAAGGAGAAAATCTTGAAAAGGTATATATCTATCAGGAATTAACTCCTGAAAATATAAATTATATAATAAACAGATGGAAAAAATCTTAGTAGTTTATATGAAAATCAAAAATTAACCCATGAACAATAGGAACATATTATGGAAAGAATAAAGTACAGTGTAATAGTGTATAGTGATGGGGATTTTGATATAGTAAAATTATATGATAATAAGGTAGGGATGGAAGAGGTTAGAAGGAATTTTAATAAAGAGGTTAAGTTTTTTGATGATGAAGTATACTTTTTGGTGTATAAAGGAGGGAAGTTAATAGGATTTTATCGGCAACTTTATAATCAGTTAATAGGTTCTAACTTAGAACCTATTACGGATAAGGAAATAGTTAATAAAGTTGTTGATTTTTTAAAAAGTCAATGCAAATTTGATAAAGCAGATGAATTATTAGTAACCTCACCTATGACTGATGAAGAGATAGAAAGATATTTAAGAGTAGGAGATAATCTTGATTATTTGTATAGACAGACCCATTTAAAGTTATCTGAATCTCAAATAGATAGGGCAATAGAAATGGGAAAATGGTTAAATATTTTATATTCTTATCGTGCATTGACAAAAAAACAGATTGATAAAGCGATTAGAAAGGGTGAGTACTTGCTTTCTTTATATGAGCACCAATATCTAACAAAGAAGCAAAAAGAAATAATAGAAGAATTATTAGATAAACAAGAATAATGGAATAAAATTATTTTAGTTATAAAAACAGGAGAAAATATGGATATTAGAACAGATACAAAAGAAATAACAGAGAAAAAAATAAAACTTGAGAAAGAAATAGCAAGAAAGATGGAAGAATTTGAAAAAGAAACTGGATTAATTATTTATGCTGCTTTTATTTATTCACAAAAAAATGGAAAGAAGGATATTGACTTACAACTAAGGATAATTTAAAATGAACTTAGAAATAATAGAGAGAATAAAGAGAAAGAATTTTGAAAAGGATATTATGGAAAAAGTAATAAAAGAGGATTTAATTAAATGGAGTAAAGGTACTGACTATATAGACAAGATAAACGAAGAATTACACAACAAAGGAGTAATAAAATAAATGGATAATCAAATATATTTTATGTTTGGGTTTATAACAGGTTTTATACTATCTACGATAGGATTTACAATTAATCTATTCTTTGCATTTAAGCGAGGGGATATTAAAGGAAAAAATAGAGGTAATATTTTTAATATTTTCTTAAATAATTTTAAAGGAGGATAATATGGATAATGTAGAAGATGTAACAGAAGTTATGTACTGCCCAGTTTGTAAGAAAAAGACAGTATTTACAGGAAAGGTTAAAATAATACCAGATAGCTATAATGAACCTGGATATGAAGAAGGTTATTTAGAATGTTCAGAATGTGGTGAGCAGATAGAAATATAATATTTAACTATGATAGAAGAAGATGATTATTAAATTATCTATGATTTTTACTATAAATCATAGATAAAATGACTATTAATTAAAAAATGATGAATTATACTTTATGAATTTCATTATTTATAGGTTACAATAAAAGATAAATATGAAAAAGAATAGTTATTATACTAATGATATCTCTAAACAGAATAATCAACCTCCAGAACAATTTATTAATAAAATAATTAATGGTGATAGTGAAGAAATTCTAAAGAATTTTCCTGAAATTGTATAGATTTAATTTTAACTTCTCCTCCATATAATTTTGGACGTGATTATGAAAATTATAAAGATGATATAAATTGGGGGGAATATTTTGATAAATTGTTTAGAATATTTAAAGAATGCATAAGAGTATTAAAATATGGTGGCAGAATTGTAATTAATGTTGAGCCAGCATTTTCAGATTATATTCCTACACATCATATTATTTCCAATTTTTTATGAAAAATAAATTAATTTGGAAAGGTGAAATCTTATGGGAGAAAAATAATTATAATTGTAGTTATACTACTTGGGGTAGCTGGAAAAGTCCAAGTAATCCATACTTAAAATATACTTGGGAATTTCTTGAGGTTTTTTGCAAAGGTGATTTAAAACATACTGGGGACTTTAAACTGGCAGACATAACTGGTGATGAATTCAAAAAATGGGTTTATGCAAAGTGGGAAATACCTCCAGAATATCGTATGAAAACCTATGGACATCCGGCAATGTTTCCAGAATCGTTAGCAGAACGAGTATTAAAACTATTTAGTTTCAAAGGTGATTTAATTCTTGATCCTTTTAATGGAGCGGGTACTACTACTGCAGTGGCTAAAAGATTAGCACGAAATTATATCGGGATAGATATTTCTAGTAAGTATTGTAAAAAGCAGAATATAGACTTAAAAATATACAACTTAATATGAATTTAATTTAGAAATTAAATAATTTTTATAAAATAATAAATTGACAATTGAGCTATTTGGAAATTCCGAATAATTCAAAGAGTAATAGAAAAAACAAGAATAAAAGATATTATTAAGGTAATTGTAATGTAGATAGAAAATATATTAAATTTATATAGGTATTAAATGGCGACAACACATAAATTAATAATTGGAAATTGTATGAGTATGGAAGAAATCTTGGACAATAGTGTTCATTTGATGATTACCTCCCCGCCATATTTTAATGCACCCTTTGACTATAAAGGGTTATTCAAAAGTTATGAACAATATCTTGATATGTTAAGAAATTTCGCAAAAGAAACCTTTAGAGTTCTAAAATATGGAAGAATTGCGGTTCTAAACATTGATGATATGTTAATTAACGGTGAAAAATTTCCTATTGTTGCGGATGCAACGAAAATTTTCCAAGAAGCAGGGTTTAAATATAGAGACAGAATTATTTGGAAAAAACCAGATGGTTATTTACGAATAAGCCGACGAAGTGGAGTTATTATTCAAAATCCTTATCCTATGTATTTTTATCCAGATAACCTGCTGGAAAGTATTATTATCTTTCAAAAAGGTAAATTTAATTATCGTTCAATATCTAAAGAAGTCCGAGAAGCTTCCAAAATTGACATAAAAGAATTTTCTAATAACAAGTGGTATATGGTGCTTTGGGAAATGAATAATGTAATGCCTGGCTCTCATCTAGAAAAAGATATTGCAGCTTTTCCTTATGAATTACCTTATAGAATAATTAAATTATTTTCTTATAAAGGAGAAATAATATTAGATCCTTTTGTTGGTAGTGGAACTACAATGAAAGTTGCACGGGATTTAGAGAGAAATAGTATTGGATATGATATAAAAAAATCACTTATACCTATTATTAAAAAAAAGTTAGGTTTTGGTGGAGGTCAAGATACATTTTTTACTGACAAAAATGACAAATTAGAAGTTATTTATCGTACAGAAAGAAAATATATCTATATTTGAAAATTAAAGGAATAAAATATGATTTATCTATCTATTGAAAATAATTTGACAATTATAAAATATAAGATATAATATAGTAAAAGATAAGAACTTGACAATTATAAAACATAGTGTATAATAAAGTAAAAGATAAGAACTTGACAATTATAAAATATAAGATATAATATAGTAAAAGATAAGAACTTGACAATTATAAAATATAAAGTATAATATAGTAAAAGATAATTAACATAACAAGGAGAAGACAAATGGAAAAAATAGTAATGCAGTTGCAGAAGCAATGGAATGATAGAGAATATGTAGAATTAAAAGGCTCGTTGCAGCCTTTAATTGTTAAAATGACACATTCTTTTGTAAAAACCCATCCAACGAAATACTCTTTTCGTGAATTTCTGTCTCTTTCCGATGCTGCTTTGTACAAGGCAATCATTCATTTTAAACCTGATAATAAGACAAAGTTTTCCACTTACTTTTTTACAATATTAAAGAATGAGTTTATTTCTTTTAATGCAAATTATACAAATGTTATCTCTGAAACGGATTATGTTGAATATGTGGAAAATGAAGAAGATGAGGAAAATGATACTATATTAGAAAACTTTAAAGTAGAAATAAATTATGAAAATATCTTTAGACAACTAAATTTACAGGATGTATATTTAAGAGTTATATCAATATTAAAAACAAAAAAAAGTTCAGACTATAAAGTATTCCAGAAATTATGGGCTTCTATAACAGAGAATGGATCTTGTACTATAAGTGAAATTGCAAAAGAAGTAAATGTGACTAGTACTAGTGTTTTATACTCTATACGAAGAATAAAGACTATTTTAGAAGAAGAAATGAAAAAACTTAATATTAACAAATTAGGAGAGAGGGAACAATATAAGTAGAGTAGGTAGGATAGCAACATTAATTATAATGGACAGCCAGTAATTTTAGTTATACTAATCCACATATTATAGAGTTATATTAAAAATTGTTTAATAATATAGGAGATGGCATGAAATATCCAGATGATTATATAGATAAAATTATACTAGGAAATTGCTTTGATATTATGAAAGATATTCCTGATAATGCAATTGATTTAATAATTACAAGTCCTCCATTTATAGAAGAAGAGTTATTATCTTTTAATGAAAAAAAGGATTATTATGAAGTTATTAAAGATTTTATCTCTTTATCTATGAAAAAGTCAAAATGGATGTTTATGTTTAATTCTTCTAAAAGAATGATTGATTTATGTAGATTAACTAATCCAAGATTTATTTTAATTTGGAATAAAAAGTTTACATTAAGTCCATTTAAATATGAACCTATTTTTTTATATACTCAAGATCCTAATGAATCTATTTGGGGTAGGGGGAAGATATTCACAACCTGTTTATCTTATAGTGTTAAATTAAAAAATAAAGAGCATATAAATGAAAATCCTATTAAATTATATGAAACTTTAATAAAACTTTATAAAAAAGCAGAAATTATTCTTGATCCATTTTTAGGTTCTGGTACATCTATAATAGCCGCTAAAAAGTTAGGTAAGCATTATATTGGTATAGATATTAATCCTACATATTGTGAAATAGCCAGAAAAAGAATCTTAGAAGAAACCTAAAAATAAAGTTAATATTTGATAAAAATTTCTGTATAATATATTACAGACAATATAAAAAGGAGAAAATAAAAATGAAAATCGATAGAGAAGATTTATTAAAAGGTTCAGAAAATTTAACCATAGAAGGAACTTCATTAGTTGTTCCTTCTGTTGATTTATTAATTATAAAGGATGATAATAATATAACAGAACATTTGAATCTCCATCCTGCGGGACATTTAAGATATTCACTGTTATATGATTTGGCTAAAGCAGAACTTGATGAAGTAAAAAGACAGTTTGATTTATGGAAAAGTCAAATTTATAGGATAGTCTCTCAAGAATTAGCTTCAAAAAAGGTAGGTGGTAGATCTCCTACAATAGCAGATATTAATGCAGAAATTGATATAAAGTATGAAGCAGAAATAGCAACCTGGATTAAGAAAATTAATGAAGTTGCTTCTACTGTAGATATTCTGAAGGCATATTTAAATGCATGGATAGTAAAAAAAGAAACATTATTAGAATTAGCTAGATTACAACGTTGGGCAATGGATAGTGAAATAGTAGTAAATAAGAAAAAGTTATCGTATGCAGAACAATTACAAGAAACAGAAGAACTATTAAAAGGAGGAAATAAAAATGGACGAGAGTAGATTTGATTCAGAAATAGAAAAAGTAAAATCTGGATTGGGAGGAGATAGTCCTTGGATTCAATTAAAGAAGAATGTAGATATTCAATTAAGATTGGTTGGAGAATGGCATAAGACTTATGTTCATTTTTTGAATACATTAGATCTTATTCCAGAAGATAGTGATTTTCCGAAAGTTGTACCTTGTACTCTTGAAACAGAAGGAAAATGCTATTTTTGTGCTTTGGTAGAAAATTTGTTAAGTAGTTTAAATGAGAACGACCAACAGATGGGTGCTCGAGCTAAAGTAAAACCAAGATATTCTTGGTTAGCTTTTCAAAGAGATGTAAATCCAGAAAAACTAGGTATAATTGATATAGGCCCTCAATGTTTTCGTGTTCTTGGAGATGTAAAAAGAGAATGGGGAGATTTTACTGATGTAGAAAATGGATATGATATTATAATTAGTGTAGGAGAAGAAATGGGATGGACTAAATATAGAGCAAGAGCTGCAACAAGTCTTAAAACTGTTAATGGAATAAAAACTCAACAATTACTAATTACTCCTTTAACAGAAGAAGAAAAACAAATGCTATTAGATGCACCAGATCTTGCTATGCTTAGAACTCCTCCTACAGAAGAGATGATAATTGAATTGTTTAATTCAGCTAGAAAATCAGTTCCTACACCAAAAACAATAGGAATATCATCTCCAAAAATATCACAACCAAATGTAGGAATATCATCTCCAAAAATATCACAACCAAATGTAGGAATATCATCTCCAAAAATATCACAATCAGTACATACTTCACCACAACCCGCAAATTATACTAAGAAACCAAAAAGATGTTTTGGAACTTATGATCCAGAAGATACAGAAAACTGTGGAACATGTAATTGGGTAGATAGTTGTTCTAAGAATACTAACCAAGGATAAAAAATGGATACAAAGAATTTATCTAAGATAGTAGAAAAATTAAAAAAAGAGTTCGGAGAAGAAGTAGTAGTAGAAAGAAAAACAAAATCTGTTGAATCAATTTCTACCGGTAATATTACTATTGATTATATTCTTGGACCCGGAGGATTCCCAAAAGGAAGAATAATTGAATTGTATGGAGAAGAAGGGTCAGGGAAAAGCTCATTATCTTTATTAACTATATCTAATTTGATAAAATCTGGAGGTATAGCCGGTTATATTGATTTGGAAAATGCAGTGAATATGACTTATGCTCAAAAACTCGGTGTGAATATTGATAACTTATTACTAGTACAACCTAATAGTGGAGATGAAGGATTATCTATAGCAGAAAAAATGATTGAAGAAGGTGTAGATTTGATTGTTATAGATTCAGTAGCAGCAATAGTTACTAAAAAAGAACTAGAAGGAGATATATATGACGATAGAGTAGCAACTCAAGCAAGACTTATGTCCCAGTCATTAAGAAGGTTAACTTCTAAAGTAAGTAAACATAATGCTTGTGTTATATTTATTAATCAAATTAGACAAATGATTGGATTAGCCTTTGGAAATCCAGAAACAACCCCAGGAGGTAAAGCATTAAAGTTTTATGCTTCTATAAGACTAGAAGTAAGAGGAGGAAAGGGAGGTAGTAGAATTAAAGATGAAAAAGGTAATACAATAGGACATATAATGACACTTTGTGCTGTAAAAAATAAAGTAGCATTACCTTATAGAAAATATGAAGTAATGCTACTATATGAAAAAGGAATAGAAGATACAGAAAACTTGGTAGATATTTTAGTTAATGAAGGTATTGTATCTAATCCTAAACAAGGTACTTATATATTACCTAATGGGAATAGTTTTTATGGTAAACATAAGATTTTTGAATATATACATGAGAATAAACAAGAAGTAAGGGATTGGTTATTTAATAAAAACTTATCTAGACAACAAAAAGAACTATCTTAAATAATTTAAAAATGAAATTTATACATACCGCCGATTGGCATTTAGATAAAAATAATAGGCTATCTGATTTTGAAAAATCTATACAACAAATAGAAAAGTTTAGTAAGGAAAAAAATATAGATTTTATTTTAATTGCAGGAGATATCTTTCATAAAAGAACCCCAGATAATAATGCAAGAAATGTTTTTTATAAGTTTATAAAAGATATTTATCCTATACCTGTTATTGTTTTAGTAGGCACTCATGATGTTTCTATGAATATACATAGTTTAAGCCCTTTAAAAAGTCTACAAGTAGATAATTTACTTATATTAGACACCTTAGATATTAAAGTTATTAATTTCCCATCTGCTACTCTTGCTATTCTATCAATACCTTATACAACAAATAAAATAGATATTAGTAGTATCCAAGAGTTAATAAAGAAACTATTATCTATGAATGTAGATTATAAAATTATATTGGGACATTTTTCAGTGATAGGTGCTTTTGATGGTATTTATACTGTATCCCAAAATAGTAAAGATATTATAGTTCCAAAAGATATACTTGATGTAGACGGAATAGATTATATAGCATTAGGTCATATACACAAACCCCAAACAATAGGTAATATAAGATATTCAGGTCCTATTGAAAGAGTAGATTTTGGAGAAAAGGATAATGAAGTAGGTTTTTATTATATTGAAGATAAAAATGTATCTTTTATACCCTTAGAAGTTAATCCAATGATAGATTTGTCACTATCATCTATTGATGACATAGAAAAAGTAGAATTACCAAAAAATGCGATTATACGGGTAATAGTTGATAGTAATAATTTAGGTAAAGATTTTTATACAGTAAATAATATTAAAAATATTTTAGAGGAAAAAGATTGTAATTTTTATTCTGTAATATTTAAACAAAGTAATAAAGATATTGATAAGATTGAGGATTATAAATCAAAGAGTAGAACTTGGAAAGATTTTGTATTGGAAGAAATTGAAAAGTCAGAAGGATTAGATAAAGAATTATTAAAAAAATTATTTTTTGAAATAATTAAATCATAAAAATGAAAATTAAGTCATTGTCATTTAATGGGTTAGGTGGATATAAAGATAAAGTAGATATAGATTTTACTAAGATAGGTTTACTTTTATTAGATGGTAAAACTGGTGCTGGTAAAAGTTCTATATTAGATACTATTTCTTGGATATTATTTGATAATACTTTAAGAGGCATAAGAAAAAGTGATTGGTTAAATACCCATTGTAAAACAGGTATAGGAACTCTTGTTTTAGATGATAATAACAAAGAAATAGTCATAGAACGCAAGAGGATGGATAATGGTAATTGTTTTTTATCCATTCTTGAAGATGGTAAAGATATTTCCGAAAGAACCATTATAGAGACGCAGGATAAAATAGAAAAACAAGTATTAGGTTTTTCTTTTGAAGTATTTAGGAATAGTATAATGTTTGGTCAAAATGATTTATTAGTTTTGACATATGGTACAGATAAGGACAGAAAGCAAATTATAGGGGAGATTTTAGGGTTTCAGGAGATAGATGTATGTTTAGATAAAAGTCGGGAGAAATTCCGTATTATTAAGGAAGAAATAGATACTTTATCTATGTTTTTAAGAGATAAAGAAGAAAGATTAAAGAATTTTGAAAATATAACTATAGATATTATAAATAATAAAAAAAGTGAATTAGACATATTGAATAAAAATAAAGAAGAAATGTCTAAAACTCTTGAATCATTAAAAACCTTATATAATTCTTATAATCAATATAATAGATTAAAAGAACTAGAAGGAGTTTTAATTAACAAAAATACCTCTTTATCTATATTAAAAGAAGAAATAAGTAAAGTTAATATTGAAGATATAACTAATAAAGCAAATTATTTACAATCTCAATTTGTAGAATTTCAGGAGAAAAATTTATTTTTAATACATGAACAAGAGAAATTAAAGAATGATTGTATGAGTATTATTAAAAAGATTAATAATATAACATCATTAGGTTCTACTTGTCCAGTTTGTTATAGACCTTTAGATGACACACAAAAAGCTCAACTATGTGAAAATTTAACTTTAGAAAAAGATAGTATTGAAGTTTCGTTAAATGATACAATTGCTTATCATATTGCTTGTAAAGAAAGTATGGAAGAAATTAAATCTGAATTAGATAGGTTATTATTACAGAAAGAAACCTATGAAAGTCTTTTACAAAATTATCAACTATTAGAGAAAGAAGTTACTATGTTAGTAGAAGAGAAGCAGAGGTTAGAAACATTTTTTTCTTCTCAAGGTATAAATATAGGTAAGGTAAATCAATTAGATAAAGAGGAATTAAAGAAAGAAGTAAATAATAAGCAAATAGAATTCAATCATTTAGAAAGTTCTATAAGACAATTATCTATTGAAATACCATTATTAGAATCTAAATTACAGGAAAAGAATAAACTATCAGAAGAAATAAAGTTAGAGAAAGAAAAGATTAAAGAAAAAGTATCATTAAGCAAGCATGTACAATTTTTAATAGATCAATTTTCTTTAAAAGGAGTAAGAAATAAAATATTAGATGAAGTAATACCATTTATAAATCAGGAAGTAAATAAGTATTTATCTGAATTATTTCCTTTTGTAAATATATTTCTTTCTACAGAAGTACAGGGTAAGACAGTTTTGAAACAAGAATTAACATTTAATATAGAAGATATTTATACCCATAATGTAAGAGATTTTAAATCTTGGAGTGGCGGTGAAAAGATGTTAATTTGTCTTGCATTAAGACTGGCATTATGGAAGGTGTTATATTGTTTTAGAGAAAAAAGATTAGAAGCATTGTTTTTAGATGAAGTATTTGGTTGTTTAGATGAAGAATATAAAGAAAAAGTATTAAAATTTTTAAAGAATTTACAAAAAGAATTAGATATACCTATTATAATTGTAGAACATCTACCAGATATAAAGGAATCCTTTGATCAAGTAATAAGTGTAGAAAAGACAGAAAAAGGAAGTATAATAAAAGTTTAATATTTTGAGGATAGGAAGGTATTAGGATTTGACATTTCAAAAGATTATATAGATCTTGCAAAAAAAAGAATTCAAATAGAAGGTAAAAAGGAAAATGAATCTAAATAAATGAATTATAATATTTAAGGAGAAATTAATAAAATGAATACTGAAAAGAAGAGAAGACTTTTATTTGTAGGATTTCCTCCTACATCTTATTGGACTGGACAAGGTAGAGTAGCAAGATCATTAATTGAAAGATTTAAAAAAGATTATGAAGTAGGTGTTGCTGGATGGGGATGTAAGTTTTCCCCTAATTTAGATATAACCATTTATCCTGATTCAGAAAAATGGTGGGAAGTAATACCACAATGGAAGCCTGATATACTTTTTTTATCCCATGATGTTTGGAGATTTCCTCAACTTCCTTCGGTTAGGCAGAAATATGAAAATTTAAAGATTGTTGGTTATTTTACTATTGATAGTGATCCAATTCATAAAAGTTGGCTACCTATTTTTGGTAGTTGTGATATTGTAATAGTTCCTTCTATGTGGGGTAAACAAGTTCTTAAAGAAAGATTTTCTCAAAAACCTATTGTAGTAATACCAAATGGTATTGAAATAAATCAATTTTATAAACATATAGATAAAGAAGCTTTTAAAGAACAAGTTGATAAAGATACTAAATTAATAGAAGCACCAGAAAATATGAAGATGTATCATAAAGGTAAATTTACGATTTTATTTGCTGGGGCAAATCAGTCAAAGAAGAATATTGGGACTATTCTAGATGGGTTTTGTCTTTTTGCGAAAGATAAAATCGATGTTTTACTATTATTAGTATTACATTCATTTACTATTAATTCATTTGGATTAAATATTGTTGGAGATTATGATGTTACAGATATGTATTCATGGAGAAGAGAATTAAAAAAGATTAATATATTACAAGAAGTAGTAGATGATAAGATTTTATCAAATCTTTATTTAATATCAGATGTTCTATTATCTCCTTCTATTGGAGAAGGATTTGGTTTATTTGTATTAGAAGCAATGGCTACGGGGGCAATTCCTATTATTACAGATTATTCTGCTTTTGTTGAATTACCTGATAAGGATTCTTTCTTTCCTTTGAAAGTTGATGCTTTTTATAGAGCACAATGGAATGCAAAAAGAGCAATAGTATCCGCAGAAACCGTTGCTTCAACTTTAGATAAAGCATATTATTTATGGAAAAATAATCTAAAAGAATGGAAGGATATGATGGAAAAGAATTGGCAAAAAGTTTTTTTATATTCTTGGGATAAATGTGCTATTGATATATTACAAGTATTAAAGGATGTATGTAATAATGAAGTATTAATAGATCCCGAATTACAAAGATTAATATAGGGAGAACATATAAATGAAAAAAGAGAATTTAGAATCATTAATTGTTTTTCTTACTGCCTGTATTTGCGGGTTATTAGTAGGATATATATTAGTTGATGCTTTTTATAGAGCACAATGGAATGCAAAAAGAGCAATAGTATCCGCAGAAACCAAGGGAATATATAAAAGAGTTGCTTCAACTTTAGATAAAGCATATTATTTACGGAAGATATGCAAATAATCAAACCAGAAGTGCAGGGGAAGGAAATATATGGAGTTATAAGTGAAAAATATTTGAAAGAATTTTTGAACTATAGAAATCATCATTAGAGGTTAATATAATAAGGAGATATAAATGCCTACTGATTATCTTTTAAGTAATGAAGAAATACAGAAATTAGTAAGGAAAGTAAAACAGGGACATAATGATGAAGCATTTAAAAAACTTACAGATGAGTTTTCTTTTTTATTTTATTCAGTATTTGGTAAATATAATAAATTTAATATAGGTATAAGTAATGAAGTTTTATTCTGTGATATTTTATCTACATTTTTTATAGCTATTATTGAATATGATGAACGTAAAGAACCATTTTTTAGAAAATATATTTGTAATTCTTTATTTCAAAGGATATCAAATTTAATAAGCAAGTTTTATCGTGATAGAAGACCTTTTTTAGGAACAAAAAGAAAGTATACTATTCGTACTTATTATGCTATAATAGATACTTTTCAAGCAGAATCTATTAGATTATTTATTTTAGATATTTTAAAAAAGAAATGGGATAAACAATTATGTGAAAATGTTTTTTATAATTATTATTTTATGGGGGATACCCAGAATAATATTGCAAAGAAATTACATATTTCACAAACAAGAGTATGTTTTCTTTTAAGAGACATGAGAAATTATTTGAAAGAGCAGTTATCTTCTAAAGTTAATAAGGAGGAATTATGCCATTATATGAATTTAAATGCCTAAAATGTGGACAAAAAACTACTAAATGGCAATTTATGTATGAAGATCATGTATGTATATGTAATAAATGTAATATAAAGATGGATAGAATATTTTCTCCTCCTGCTATAATTATTAATGGAAGTTCTGTTACTAAAGAAATACAGATTGATAAAGAAATGCAATTAATTGAGAAGGCTTTATTAGATGAAAGGCCTGTAACTAAAACTGAATTTGAAGTGGCTGCAGAACAACTTGAAAAAAGAGCAGAAAGAAGAGGAGAAAATAAAGAAGAGTTATTACATGATGTTCTTGGTATTGGTAAAGGTAAAAAAAGTACAAAAGAAGAACGAAAAATAAAAACAGAAAAACAAAGAACTTTACATGGTAAGTAAAAGTTATAATAAGGTTAGCAAGGAGAATAATGAAACCAAAACCTAAAGATATACCTGAAGAAGAACTTGAGAAACTTATTGCAGAAGCCCAGAAAAAGAAAGATTATAAGATTTGTGGATATGTTAGTGTTATGCCTGATGGTACATTAAAAGTATGTAATTATTCTGCTGGTGGAGGTACTTCTCATCCAGGAGTAGGCAGATGTAAATTTCATGGTGGTGTAGGTAGACCTATGACAACAGGAAATCAACTTGTTTATAAACCAAAAGAATTAAAAACATTACTTGATAAATCAAAAGAATTACAGATTCGTCAAGTAGAAGATCATATGGAATCTTTACGACTTGCTACTACTATTGTAGAAGAACTTGCTTCTATTTCTACATTAGATCCTACTAGAATTGAAGTATTGAGGCGTGTTCTTGAAACAAAAATAAAAGCAGAAGAATTACAAATAAAAAGACAAGAAAAAGATATGTTAACTTTTAATGAGATTACTTCAATAATTAGTAATATTTTAGAAATAATTGATGAAGAAGTAAAAGATATTAATATTAAAAAGAGAATTTTTTCAAAAATAAAATATATTGTTGTTATTCAAAGAGGAAAGCAAAATGAGTCCCAAAAAGAAGAAAGTCCAGGATCTGAATAAAGTATTATCTGGATTAATTGATGAAAAAATAGAAAAATATGCAGTTGGGGATGAAGTATGGGAAGAAAATCCAGTTGATATTAATACTTTTATAGATTCCCCAGATTATCTTAATATAAGCGATACCTTATATCCCGGCGTACGGAATTTATTACAAGATTTTTTACAATTAGATGAAAAGACGGGTTGGATAAAATATAATGAATGTATTATAATTGCAGGTCAAGGTTGTGGTAAATCTTCATTTGTTTCTATAGTAATAGTTTATCTTATTTATATTTTATTATGTATGAGAGATCCTCAAAAATTTTTTAATTTATCCTTTAATTCTCGTATACAGATAATAAATTGTGCTCCAAGTGGTGAAGAGGCAAAAAAAGTAGTTTTTGGATATATTTCTAATTTTGTTAATGGTTGCACATGGTTTAAAAATAAAGGATATATTCCAAATCCCGATGTAAAATCTGAATTACAATTTCCTAAAGGAATATATGTTACTCCAGGATCAAGTTCTGCAAAACCTGCTTTAGGTTATAACTTGTTAATAACTATATTTGATGAAATGACTTCTTTTGATAAAACAAGTAGCCATGATTCTTGTAAAGAATTATATAATCTACTTATAGGAAGAATGAAAAGAAGATTTTGGGGTAAAGAATTATTTTTAGGTATTTCTACAGCAGGCACTATAGATGATTTTATTGAAGAAAGATTTAAGGAATGTGAGAGAAGTCCTAAAGGTTTTGCACGTAGACTTTCTATATGGGAATCAAAACCTTTCTTATTCTCTGGAGAAACATTTAATTATAAGGTTGTAGATGTTGCTGGAAATGTGATAAAAGAACTACAAATACCCGTAGAATTAAAATCAGATTTAGAAACAAGCCCAGTTGCCTTTTTAAGGGATGTTGTAGGTATTCCGTCTGCTTCCAGAAGTCCTTTCTTTAAGGATTTTACTCAAGTTTTAGAAAGTATAAATAAAGAAAAGATTAATCCTGTTCCAGAATTAGGCTGGGATGTTGGTGGTTATGGTAAACCATTACCTTTTTATCCAAATGATTTATTAAATAGAATAGAATCTCTTGATTTTTTTAGAGGAAAGCCAGGAGTAAAATATTATATTGGATTAGATTTATCAAAAGGAGTAAGAGATAAATGTGGGTTTGCATTAGTTCATCCTGAAAAAAGTATTGAAGTTCCTAAATGGAATAATGAAGGGAAACCTTATGTTACTATTTTACCTGTTATAGAAGTGGATTTAGTAACTAGATTTGTTGCTCATCCTGAATCTGAAATAGATTTTGGAGATATAAGAGAAGTTATTTTTCAATTACATCATAAGCTTGGTTTTAATATTCATTTAATTTGTAGTGATTCTTTTGAAAGTATGGATTTTAAACAAATAATGATAAAATCTGGCTATAAATATACTGTATTTAGTGCAGATACACATAGGGAAGTATTTGATACATTTTTAGAATTAATAAAAGATAAAAGAATAATTTGGTATAGACATGAACCCCTTTTATATGAATTACAAAGATTAGAAGATTTAGTAACTAAAATAGATCATTCGGTTTCTTCTGGTAAGGATATAACTGATGCATTAGTATTAGCTTGTTATTTTGCCGTAGGACAAGAATTGGCAGAGAAAAATATAAAACCAACTGTTACAAGAAGAAGGATAAATGCTGTTACTGCACCGGGAATATTTGGTTTGGGTAGTAATAGTCAACATTTTCCTTTTAGACCTCAAGATAAACTTGGTTATTAAGAAAATTAGTTAATTAAATTATGTTTTTAAGATATAACTAGATAGGTATAAAGTTTAACATACAGTGAGGTGATATTATGAGACCCGGTGGGGGCAAATATAAGGGACATAATTTTGAACTTAAAGTTGCAAAATTATTAAGTAATTGGTGGGGTAAAAAAGGTTCTTTTCAACGTACTCCTCTTTCTGGTGGATGGTCAAAGTTATCTAATGCTTCTAAAGATATTGCAGATAGAGTAAGAGGGGATTTAATATGTCCTGATAAATTTCCATTTTTTATAGAATGTAAAAAAGATGAATCATTTGAATTTCATTTAATGTTACAGGACTATAATAAATCTAAGTTTAATACTTGGTGGACTACTTTAATTGGGAAAGCAAAAAAAACTTCTTATAAGCCTATGTTAATATTTTCTCGGGATTACTGGAAAATCTTTGTAGCAATATATAAAAAAGATTATGATGAGTTAGGTATAAAGAATTGTTGTAGATTTATCTTTTATAGTAATAAGGGAGAAAAGATAGTAATATTTCCATTTGATGATTTTATAAAACAAGCCCTGCCAGATAATATTAAAATTATTTAACTATCTTATTATATGGAAAATAATATTATAATAGATGGTAATAATACTATATTTCGTTATGATTATGCTTTTAATTTCTGTACTCATAAAGGGGTAAGAACTTCTGGAATATATGGATTATTAAGATTATATCTTTATCTTAAAAATAAATTTAAAAGCAATATTTATTTTTGTTGGGATATGGGACGTAGTAAAAAACGAGTAGGAGCATTTCCTCTTTATAAGCATAAGCAACATGTAATGACCCCTGATAATAAACTTAGGATTGAACGTATTCACTCTCAAATTAATATATTTAATGAATTTCTACATACAATGGGGGTTTATTCTTTAAGTATTAAAGAGATAGAAGCTGATGATATTATTGCTTCTCTTACATATTTACTAGAAGGAAAAAAGATAATAATATCAACAGATAATGATTTTTTACAATTAATTAATAAAGATGTTGAAATATATAATCCAATAAGTAAAATTATTTATAATAATGAGAATTTTGAAGAATTAGTTGGAGTTAAACTTGAAAATTTTCTTTTATATAAAGCAATAATTGGCGATCCTTCTGATAATCTTCCAAGAGTGCCAAAAGTTGGACCTGTAACAGCTAAGAAAATACTATATACCTATGGATATGAAGGTATATTTAATAAAAATGATATAGAAGATAAAATATTAAAGAAAATTAAGGAATTTAGGGATCAAATATGTCTAAATTTATTTTTAATGGATTTATCTAAAGATGAAGAGTTATGTGCTTTAGTTAAAAATTTATTAGATAATTACCCTAAAGAATATCTTATATTTGATAAAGATAAATTAGAACGTCTGCTTTGGGAATATGAATTACCCTTTACAGTAGAACAATTTGAAGTTCCTATTTTATAATTAATATATTCCAGAAATTTATGTATAATATATTAAAGGATAATAAATGAAAAAAGAACTACTAACCTTATAAAGGAGGTGAAATAAAATGAAAAAAATACATATTAGTCTTCCAGATAATGTATATAAAACTATAATGAAGGAAGCTAAATCTAAAAAAGTTTCGTTTTCAGAGATTATTAGAGAAAAAATAGGGCAAACTAATCAAAAAACTCAAAATAATCAAAAAAATCTTAGAGATCTGGTAATTGAGAAATATTCCGATATTATTCCTGGACTGAAGGATAACTTAATTGGAGCAATTCTTATTGATGTAGATACAGATAAGTTATTCAGTATGTTGAAATGTGATAATTTAGTAGAAGATACAGAAGAAGAGGAATAATATGACAACGGTTTGGAAAAGAATTATAGCTTCTGCAGTAGCATGGGCAATGTATCCCAGTATAAATACACTTTTCCTTGCTGCTATAGTTAGTACTGCAGTTATAACTGACCCAAAGAAGGACAATTATACTTGTGATGTGCCCAAAGATAATAAAGCTACACCAATAAAAATAAAAGAAAAGTGTAAATCTTGTAATGGATTAGGTTTTGTAAGAAATAATAATCCTAATTCTTCATCAGATATTACTTATAAGGTTTGTAAGACTTGTAATGGAAGTGGAACTGTTGTAGTATCTATAGATATAGACAAGATAGATACCCCAAAAAGAAAAATAAAAGAAAAGTGTAAATCTTGTAATGGATTAGGTTTTGTAAGAAATAATAATCCTAATTCTTCATCAGATATTACTTATAAGGTTTGTAAGACTTGTAATGGAAGTGGAATGGTATATTTATAAAAGTATATTAATCTATTAAAACACAACAAATGGAGATCTATAAAAATGATAGAAAAAGTAAGAAAAAGAGATGGAAGAGTTGTAAAGTTTGACAAATCAAGAATTATGCGTGCAATTTTGAAGGCAGGGCAAGCAACTGGTGAATTTGATAAAGATATAGCAGAAGAATTAACTAATAAAGCTTTATCTTTAATAGAACATAATCTTAAAAATATTCCTTCTGTTGAGGAAATACAAGATATTGTAGAAAGAGTATTATTAAACTCATCTTATAAAAAAACTGCAAAGTTATATATACTTTATAGAGATCAACATGCAAAAATAAGAGAAATAACCACAAAAGCAAGTTTAGATCTTGTTGATCAATATTTAGCAAAGGTAGATTGGAGAGTAAATGAAAATAGTAATATGAGTTTTTCTTTACAAGGATTAAATAATTATATTGATTCAGAAATAATAAAAACGTATTGGTTAAATAGTATTTATCCCCCAGAAGTAAGAGAACCTTATATAAATGGAGATATTCATATACATGATCTATCTTCTCTTTCTGTTTATTGTGTAGGATGGGATTTACATGATATTTTAACCGTTGGATTTAGTGGTGTTTCTGATAAGATTGAAAGTAATCCCCCCAAACACTTTAGGGTTGTATTAGATCAAATAATAAATTTCTTTTATACATTACAAGGGGAAGCAGCTGGAGCACAAGCAGTATCTAATTTTGATACTTTACTTGCTCCATTTATTAGATCTGATAAACTTGGTTATAATGATATAAAACAGGCATTACAGGAATTTTTATTTAATTTAAATATACCTACAAGGGTAGGTTTCCAAACTCCATTTACTAATTTATCTTTTGATTTAAAAGTTCCAGAAATATTAAAGAATCAACCAGTAATAATAGGAGGTAAACTTCAAAATTCTACTTATGGGGAATTTCAAAAAGAAGTAGATATGATAAATAAGGCTTTTCTAGAAGTTATGCTAGAAGGAGATGCTAAAGGCAGAGTATTTTCCTTTCCAATACCTACTTATAATATAACAGATGATTTTGATTGGGAAGATCCTAAGTTTCAATTATTATGGCAAGTAACTGGAAAATATGGTACACCATATTTTGGTAATTTTGTAGAATCTGATATGAACCCTAGTGATGTTAGAAGTATGTGTTGTAGATTAAGATTAGATACAAGAAAGCTTAAAACAAGAGGAGGAGGATTATTTGCTTCTTATCCATTAACAGGTTCAATAGGAGTTGTTACATTAAATTTGCCTAGAATAGGATATTTATCTAAAACAAAAGAAGAATATAAGGATAGGTTATCTCATTTACTTGATATAGCAGTAAAAAGTCTAGAAATTAAAAGAAAAATATTAGAACAATTTACAGAAGCAGGACTTTACCCTTATATAAAATTTTATCTTAGGAATATAAGAGAAAGATTTAAGAAATATTGGGTAAATCATTTTTCTACCATAGGTATTATTGGAATGAATGAATCTTGCTTAAACTTTATGGGCGAAAATATTAGTACAGAAAAAGGTAAAAGTTTTGCAATAGAAATAATGAATTTTATAAGAGATAGATTATTATATTATCAAAAAGAAACAGGCAATTTATATAACTTAGAAGCAACTCCCGCAGAAGGTACTAGTTATAGACTTGCTTTACTTGATAAGAAAAAATATTCAGATATTATATGTGCAAATGAAGATGCTTATAAAACAGGTAGTGATCCATATTATACAAATTCTACTTGTTTACCTGTTGACTATACAAATGATTTATTTGGGGCATTAAAACATCAAGATGAATTACAGACCTTGTATACTGGAGGAACGGTTTTTCATATATTTATGGGGGAACATATCACAAATTATGAAAGTATAGGAAACTTAATAAAAAAAGTATTTACAAAGTTTAAATTACCTTATATTACTATTACTCCTACATTTTCTATATGTCCTAATCATGGTTATTTATCTGGCCAGCAGGATATCTGTCAAAAATGTAATTCTTCCTGCGAAATTTATTCAAGGGTAGTTGGTTATTTTAGGCCAGTAAAACAATGGAATAAAGGCAAGAAAACAGAATTTAAAGATAGAAAATATTATGAAATAAGTAACATATAAAAATAAAACAAGATTAGCATTTAAGAAAAAATAAAGTATAATATAATGAAAACAAATGAAAGGGAGGAAATATGGAAATGATAGCAAGGTATAAGACAATTATTAGTAGCCCTCCATTTACAAGGGGGAAGGAAAAAGTTTTTACAGAAGTTAAAGTAAACAGGTGTTGTCATAGAAGCACCACGTTATTTGTTGTGGCGATACATAACCCAATAATAAAAGAAATTCCAGCAGAGGGAGAAAATAATGATACTATTATGTATGAAATTGATGGTATTTTTAAAGTAATGAAAAGGGAAAGGGATGATAAAATTCCTGTTTTGCATCTCAATCCTACAGTAAAAGAAGAAACTGGAATGTGGATTGACTTGGAAAGTGGCGGACTACATAATGATTCAAAATATACTATAGAAAAAGGAGATACCTCTCTTGTTTGGGAATCTACTTGCTATTCTGGTGGAGGTTCGACTATTAATAATAAACTTATTGGGTTTGTTTCGTATGGAACGATTATAAGATATTATAAAGATAGTTATAAAGGAAGATCTAATTCAACCGTTTATTTTTATGAAGTAACTTCTAGTGGATTAAAAGGGATAGGAGTAAAATTAACCGGGGGTCTAAATATAGATGATCTATTTTTAGAGAATAATTCATAGAAGAAACAATGATATTAAAAGATATAATAAACACTATTATAGAGGGGGGAGTATTACAAGTATTAAAAAGTTTTTCAGATAATAGTATTGATGGGTTCACAGCAAAAATAACAAGGAAAGTAAATGATTAACTTAAAGGAGAAAATCAATACGGTGATTTGTGGAGACGCTTTAAGTGTTCTCAAAACCTTTCCACCCGAAAGCGTGGATATGGTAATCACATCTCCACCGTATTGGTAAATGAGGACTTCGGGATTATGGACATGACGACCAAATTGGATTGGAGAAGACCTTTGAGGAATACATAGATCACCTGATACAGATATTTAGTGAGGTAAAAAGGGTATTGAAAGACACAGGCACTTGCTGGGTTAATATAGGGGACAGTTATGCTTCTTCTGGGGGTGCTTCCCGGCATTTTGGATATTCTGATCCGAAGTATCCAAACGGCAGGAGTGGAACATTTGCAGAACCTACTGCTTATCCTCAAAGTGTATTACCAAAATCTCTCTGTGGCATTCCTGAACGATTTGCCATTGCTATGACGGATAAACTGCAATTCATAAGACGCAATACTATTATCTGGCATAAGAAGAATAGTATGCCATCTAGTGTAAAAGATAGGTTCACAGTTGATTTTGAGTATTTATACTTTTTCAGTAAGCAGGGAAAATACTATTTTGAACAGCAATTTGAACCGTAAAAGATGTAATTGATAAGTGGAGAAGTGGGGAAGCATTGAAAAGGGTAGCACAT
>ERZ795051.2197-NODE-2197-length-22242-cov-4.602109_pt1 | contig 22242 bp, 26 predicted proteins | sample MGYA00375135_ERZ795051 | MGnify/ENA primary metagenome ERZ795051 (study PRJEB30180, sample SAMN05720222) | activated sludge metagenome | isolation source: Anaerobic digester | place: Japan | collected 2015-05-26 ... | reverse complement strand
GCATCACGTTCTTCTTCGGATTGGTCACCACGCACATGGGCGCACTGGCGCAGCTTGCCCCACAGCCGGCATGGCGGGTGAGTTCATGTCGTCCTCTCTGCCGCCGAATGCGGCTCAACTCAAACGTTGGGCGGCGTTGCCGGTGTCGCCGGCATGTACCGAATCGCACCGCAAATCGCGCAGGCTTCCTCGCGCACGTAGGGAGCATCCGTCGGCATCGGCGAACCAGTATCACCAGAGGCCCACTGGAAGCAGCCGCTACCAGTCGGAAGCCATGTATGGGGTTTCCCCATAATGCACAGCAGTTCCATATTCACTCCTCGCGCCCAACTGGCGCATCCAGCGGGACGCTTCGCGCCCCTGATGCTTAGTCGTTATGCCCTAAGGCAGCACTGATGTCCTCGGCCAATTCAACATCGCCCGCGGGCGGCAACGGCAGTTGCCCGCGCGCAGTGTGGTCAGCGTTGCCGTACCACTCTGCCCATTTGCGCAGTTGCGCCAAGCTCCGTCGCAACAGCGGCTCTAGCTTCCCGCGCTCAATCGCTCCGGCCTGAGCGATGCGTGAGTTAGCAGTTTCAGGTTTGGCATGAACACATGAATGACAGCCAGGTCGCATTGCTGGCCTCAAGTATCCTGCTGCAGTTTTATGCTTCAGTTCTCGTATGACTTGAGAAGCATGACTTTGTGACTCTCGATAACTACTCATGTGGAGTCACTCCCAATGCAACAGGAGGATGCGCGGTACCGAATATATGCAACACGACAGAGCCACCTGCATTGAGAACTTGAAGCTCTTCCTCAGTAGGTCTCCAGAATGAGGCTATGATTACCTCAGGTTCAGTAGTCATTGTTGCAGGCATTGTGTCACAATTCTGCATACCAGGCGGTGCGCCTAGTAGCATGTTGTTGGTGGAGTGCTGATGAAACTTCATTAGATTTCAGCTTGCTTTTTAAGACCACATTGTTTGTGAAAAGGCCCAGTCTCTTCATATTTATCTTGAGATGACACATACACTCGTACCATTACAGCTTCGTTCTGTTCATGAATCTCTATAGGCTTGTGGCATACACTACATACTAGTGGCCCTGGCCATATATCGAAGAGTTCTACAGATTCTATCATCAGACTTCCTCATGCCAACGAATGGCTACGGCATGGAATGGGACTTGATCCGCCGTGAGCATGGCATATTCGATCGTGAGTTTCTTGTCCTTGTATTTGTCAATGTTGTGAAGGACTTCTGTCTTCTCAGCCACAGAACCTGGAGCTGAGATATCGAATGTGACGCCCCAATCAGTCTTGACTTGCAGAATTGCCCACCCTTGAGAGGACGGCCTGGCGCCAAGAACTGTGACTTCACAGTCATGTCGTTCTTTGACTTTGATAAGCTGGTCAGAACGCTTAGCGTCCTGATAGCCATGTGTGGAGACACGTAGCATTGACCCTTCGTATCCGTCAGACCGTGCCTTGCGAAAGTGTTCATACACTTCGGCCATCTTGGTAACCTTCTGTGTTGGAACAAGCACCACAGCCGGATTTCGCGAGTTGGCATACAAGTCTGCCATGGTGGTATAACGTTGGCCGAAAGGACGAGATCTGTCGCAGAGGTCATACCAGTGGTAAATCAGTTGACGGCTTGCAGCCTGCTCACGTTTGATGATACTCGAGATTGTTTGCAGAGCGGTACCATGGATGTACAACTCGCCATCGAGTGTGTCGCCATCCTGAATCCACTGTGCGATGTCCTCAAGTATATGGGGAATGGTCGTGATCGGCTTGCCTTTGCGTGAGTAAGCAAGCATCTCACCATTCTGTTTGGTGATCAAGCAACGATGCCCGTCGTACTTCAACTGCACGTACGCATCAGCAAAGTGGGCTTGAGTCAGTCGGACATCTTGAAGTTTCTGAGCCAACATCGGATTGATGAGACCCATTTGATTTGTGCTGCCAAGCAATGCCTCATCACGAGTACGCTTGTAGCCTTTATCCAGTTGACGGCTGATTCGAGAATTCATCTCGAGAATGACTTGGGCCTCGATGTTACGACCTGAGCCATTCAGCCGTATTTCATCGGTATGAGTGACCTCAGAGCCGCCTTCGACCACACTATGTGCGATGAGAATTGTGGCTCGTGAACTCAGCACTTCAATAGGTTTGACACGCCATGTGCCGATGCCCAATGAATTCTTGCGATACAACCTTACTTCATCCATTACGCGAGGCCTTATTGTTGATGCCTATGAGAAGCTTTGGATCAGTGATCAAGACATAATTACTCTTGTGCATCGGCACAATGCAATGCTTGACCACACGTGCACTAGCTTCTCCACATTCTAGGCACGTACGATACCCAAGTTGGTATCGCCGATAATCGAACTCTTCACCGCAGGAAGTACAACGGGCTGTCATTAAGATATTATACATCCTTCTGGCAGCCCGTGTAAACAGGTTTGATCAAGAACAGGTCTTGACAACCTTCTTCTTTGGTTGCACGATGGGCTTCTTCTGCTCGAGACAGGCCAGTTGTTTCTGTTCTGCAGGAGTCAGTGGTGCAAGGGTAGGTTGTACCACAGGTGTTTGTACTGCTCTGATGGTAGCCAGGACTTTGTCCAGACATTCCATTTCAGTGCGCGTGCTGCTTCGAGCATAGCTGAAGAAGTTCCAGCCGATGGACCATGACATACTGTCGCCTTCAGGGCACAGGTTGGCTGGCAGAGGTGCCGCCATCACAGGTGCTGGAAAGACGTACATGTTCGATCCATCGAATGCATTTGCAAGGCTGTTGTTTGCCGTCGCACCCGAACTCGATGACGAATCAGACTTGGCACTGGATGAGGACCCTGCCGACACATTGATAGGTGTCGTTGGATTTGCAGGAGTGTGATTGCCAGTTGCGAAGGCAGACGATGCTGCCATCAGTGCGATTGTCGTGATGATCAAAGTTCTCTTCATGATTGCCTCAGTTTGGTTGGTCAGTTTTAGGTACGAAGTACCGATCGAAGTCCGTCTTGATTGCAGCTGTGACTTTCGTCATCAACACCATAGATGGATCCTGACGAATCAGTTCCATAAATAGGTTGTACACATTTACTGCACTGCACATGAAGCAATACTTCACGGCAGCCTCGTTGTGTTCTGTGATGTTGAAGGCTTCTCGGTTATCGTTAAGCCACGATTCCCAAGAAGCCTCAATTGGCCCTGTAATGGACCCATTCGATCCCGGCATGTAGGGCGACCCGTTGTGATTCGGCATGTGGATATTCCTCTGCAAACATGATACGCTTGACACCTGTGTTGGCAAGCAGGCGAACACATTGAATGCATGGCGATGCAGTTACATACGCCGTATGAATCTCAGTGATGTTACGACACTGGATCAATGCATTCTGTTCGGCATGGATTGCTTCACATAGATGAAGTCCTTGTCCAGATGGCTGTAATGCACCAGGGCAAGGACTATCGATACAGTGAGCTGCGCCCTTACAAACGCCATTGTAGCCAGTCGCAATGACGTGACCTTGTGCGTTGATCAAAACACAACCAACTGCCCGTCTTGCACACGTCGCACGTTGTGCGACGAGTTGGGCCATCTGTATGAAGTAGTCGTCTCGACTAAGACGTGAGCCACGAAGTGTACGCACCATCTGCTCGCTTTCTGGCCATGAAGGCCCTGACTTCATCAGGTGTGACCATTGGGACGGGATGCATAGTGTAGCCATACTTGCCTTTTGAAATAATCTTGCCGATCATTTCGAAGTGACGTTCATACACATGCATTGAGTTCGTGAAGTGAGTATACGTACCCAATCGAATGGCCGGATTCTGTTCTCGCAGTAGGGCCCACACAAACTGCATCAGATTCCAGAAACAGAATGCATCGTTGGTAAAACCAAAGATGACATCATTGCTTCGCATCATCACAGTCATGTGCAGTACATCTGCTTCTATTGTGAAATTGATAGCGTAAGTACACACAGTATCTGTGTTCTCTTGGAAGAGATGCTCACGCTTCAAGATCATCATACTGGCTCGACGAGAGTCAGGATCACGAATCAGTGTGTCAACCACATAATCGAACTGAGTCTCCAATTCGTCAGGGTTGAACATGTACTGACCGTAATTACTGTAGAACTCGCCAGATGGTTGCTTCAGTTTGGCCCACATAGTCGCATGCTTCTCAATCGATGCATCCATTTTGTCAGCATTGAGGTACCACTCCCACTCCTTCTTGCAGTAGAATAGACTGAAGTTGCGGTCATCGAATGACGTGATCGGCGGCACTGCAGCTGGCATCACTACTGCGAAGTTTCTCACATTTCGTGTGAGCATGCCGCGAGCTCTTACAGCATGACCACGCCATACAGTTTCATACATGGACAGCAAAATTGCTGGCATGTCCATGCCTCTATTCTGAACGACAATCATCAGATGCCCCTGTAAAACATCAGATCACGGAACCAATGGAAGTCTGGCTTGGAGCCATTCATTGCATTGATAGCCTTGATGCGGATAGTGTTGGCGAACGACTCTTCAAAGTCGTATGAAATGCACGGCACTTCAGCCATAACCTTGTCATACCGATCTATGAAGATGTGCTGATTCTGAATGATTTTCTGCTTGTGCTCTTCAGTTTCATCTTCACGCCATGTCAGATCTTGCACACGAAGTAATCGATCCGTGGATGGTCTGGCATAGATGATCACTACGTCATCTTGAATGTACTCACGCAGTCTACGTCTACGATACACATCCTGATTTGGATCTGGATTGTATACCATCTGACTGATCGGCGTGCATCGATCCATGATGACACGATCATTATTCAGAATTTGAAGCTGCGTATCGATGCACGCAATTTCATCTTCTAAATCTTTCGGCTTGCCACCAGGATGGAAGTAGAATGTATGCTGGCATGCGTCGTGAATGGCACGAGCAAGTGTAGTCTTGCCAGCATTGTCAGGGCCCTCAAGCAGAATTTTCATTCTTACTCCAGAAACAGGATGTCCGCAATGGCTTGTTCTGGTGGCACGAAGTCAGCAGGCTTGACTGCATCTTCATCACTGCCGCGACCCTTATCGCCACGCTTCTTGGTCATGTTGGCATTGTGAATTGCAGTGAAGCACTCACGCACGTGTTCGCGATTGAGACCCATCTTCTTGAAGGTACCCATTGCACCATAGATCAGGTCACCAATGGCATCGACCATTCCAACCAGATCCTGCTTTTCATAGGCATCTTGAAACTCGCGCAGTTCTTCTTGACAGAAGTTGACAGTCCAATCGAACTGCTTCTGAGTCAGAGTATTGAACTCGATGTCACCAAGATTGATGACTTGCTCGTTGAAGTCGAAAATTTGATCGATGATGTCAGGCATTTTGGATTACCACGGTGTGAATGTCAGGGTTACGCACGAATTGCATCATGTGATTGTCAATGATGCTTTCCATGTTGAATGCAATTGGCTTGCCATGGAAATTAAACGATGTGTTGATCAGCATTCCATACTTTTCCAACACATGAGTCATGAACACATCACTCGGCTGAATCACTTGTGGACGGCCTGTGTGATGATGATATGGTCGTTGATACTCATGAGACACACCGAGATACCATCCTTCTGGATGCTCAGTATACTCCATGGCAAGAATCATGTGGGCATACGACTTCCATACATGCTTATGTCGCTCAAACATGTAGTGGTAAGTAGAAAGATTCATGACTGGTGCCATTGGCATGACTGTGTTTCGATCATTCATGCGATTGATCGTCATCACATTGTCCATGCTTGGCTTAGCAAGTGTGCTGGTGTTGCACATCGCACGTGGACCAAACTCCATATTGCCACGCACAAGGTTGACATAGCCAACCTTATCCAGTAACTCCTGTACTAGTGCAAGACCCTTAGACCAGTCACACACGTGAAGATTCTTCACTTGACCAACGTCTTTCAGTTCACGCAGACCCCAATTGAGATCTTCAGGAAAGTAAAAGCGCGGATTCCACATGCTGTATAGTCCAATGGCATTGCCTTGATCACCTGCCAGAGGATAGATACACAGTTGACCATTGGTCTTGTCAAGCAGAATCTTGTTGAGCTTGACATTGTAGAAGACGCCACCTGAGCACAGTAGATTGTCCCAGTTGTAGTCTCCTAAGAATTGCAGAATGACCTGCTCTAACACAGCCTGGACATAGTAGGACAGGATAGCCCGACCTGCCATGTTCGTTGGATCGCCGATGTTGTAAGCTGTGCACACTGCAGTTAGTTCACGATTGATTCTCTCGCGAATTGCAGGCAGTGCATTCAGATTGTACACTGGATCGAACGGACTGGTATAGATAGATGCACTCATCTCTTGCAACCAGTCATATGCTCGAAGTCTTGCATCAGCATCCAACTGTTCTGCATCGATTGGATTCACATGCACTTCGTAGCCGAGTAACTTGTACTCATCTTCATGCATCTTCATACCCATGAAGGCGGTGGCATATTGATACCACAGGCCTAAACTGGTATTGTAACCATGCACTCGACGAACCAGTGTGGTCTGAGCCTTCTCGAGTTTATACAGACTCAAGTGCTCACCATATGTGCCGAACCCATCCACTACTAGACAGTAGGTCCTATCACCACGATGGAACCCAGGACCTGCATAGCAAACGGCCGCAGCCATGTGGGTGTCATGGTGAGTGATGTCAGGATTGTGTGTAATGATCTTCACACCATCCAACAGATCTGGCCTGTAATGCTTCTGTGACATCGAGGATAAAATGCCATCAGGAGCCCAATGAGTGATGTATGCAGCGTCTGGCTTCACATTCATCATGCTCATTACTGCTTCAGGGAATCGACTGTCAGACTTTACACCCGTAATCCGTTCAGTCTCATAACCCCATTTGATTTCGCCATCCTCAACAAGAATGGCAGAACTGTTGTGACCGAGTGTCAGCAGAAGATTTTTCATACATTCTCCAAGAGATAGGGCCGGTGAGGACTTATCATCCGGCACTAGGTGGTTCCTGTGGTCAGCACTGCTAACTGAACAGAGGGTTCTACCAATGTTCTGCAGGGGCAATCCCAATGGCTGTTACACCGGCCCTATCAAACTCTTACCACTTACCGATTTCGTCGTCGATGTTACCGACAGGTTTGGCCGCAGCGGGCGTTGCATCAACCACATCGGAAGCTGCAGCACTTTGCTGTGCAGCTTGTTTCAGATAGTCAGGCACGCCGGGCAGAGCAGTCGGGAGGCCAGAACGCTGATTGCCTTCTGGACCTGCCAGAGCCAGACCTGCATTCGAGTAGATCTTCCACGGCCGATCAGCGGCAATCTTGAGAGACTGCGGAGCTGTATCGGCATCGAGCCAGGCTTGAAGCTTGAACTCGAGTTCTGGATACTCCTTGTCCAGCATCACCATGCGAGTGACACAGACCGCAGGACCTTGACCCAGTGCTTGAAGAGCACGACCATGCTCACTGAAAGCCTTGAGCGATGCAACAGTCACGTTGGCACCGTACAGGGTTCGATCAGCGAATGGCTTCTTGCTCTCTTCGCAGAGTTGAGGCTCCTTGCCCATGACGACTTCCTTGTTGCCATCAGCGAGTTTGAACCACACTCGCTTGCTGTCACGACAGGCCTTAGTAGGCTTGCCGCTCGGCGAAATGGCAGAACCGAAAGCATTCTTTGGACAGGTCTTGCAGGTTTGCGACTGCTTATCAGTCACCCACACTGCAGGAGCGATGCCATCATCTGAACTGCAAGTAGGCGGCTCTTTCGCACCAGACTTATAGCCATCTTTATACCACGTCTTGATCATCAGACCAGGACCTGGTTCCACACCAAGAATGATGACATCGAGATAGTCTCGGAACTTGGCACCTTCCTCACCGCCTTCGATGAGTCGGAATTCACGCCCCTTGAGACTGAGTCGTGGCACACTGTTCGATGCAGCAGACATCGATTGGGCATCTTGCAATGCCTTCGCTGCTTGCTCGGCCAGTGGGCCAGTGCGTAGATGTTCTGGGAGTTCGATCGACATGTTGGCTCCTTAGTCAGCCTGTTTGCGGAGGTCCCACTGTTCCATGGCGTCTGCCACTTGCAGTGCTTCGGTGTGTTTGAGAATGGCCCTGGCAAGGTCAGCACCCTCAGTGCCAGCTTTCAGATGATGCTGGCGAAACTGTTCAGCCCACTTACGGACCAACGCTGGAGCCGACTTATCCTGTGCACGAAGCACGAAGAGCGGTTCATCCAGTGCTGCTTTAGCAAAGCAGCCATCCTTCATTTCTTGTGCCTTGGTACCCATAACTAATACCTCATCACGGATTACCCGACTGACTTACGCTTTCTGGCGGTCGGGGATCGCACAGAAAACTCCACTTCCACACGGTTTGCGATGCCGGGTGGCAATGTCTGCTCTACCTCACGAAGTTCCTTCACAGCATTTGGCGAGACTCTTTTCTGCAAGAGCTGCACGTTTCCGGTACTGAGTACATAGGATGAGAAGGCCTCCCAGTCTGACACTGTGAAGAACTCTTTCTTATTTCGATAAGCAGTACCTGCAGGTGTCGCAAAAGTATCAACTCCACCAATAGAATCAGCACGATCACGAAGGACCATGCTGATGGTACTGAGATGGAGTTTGATTCGAGCTTCTCGAGCCTTATAGCCCTTGCGATCTGTTGCCAGTTGATCACGTTCAGCCCTGTACATTTCGATGAGTTTATCGACGCCCAATGCAATTAAATCATTGGGGGCTGTATCAAGTGAATCGATCTTGAGAAAACGTGGCTCTTTCCCAGTATACTCGATGTCATCGCCTTCGAGCTCTGAGAAGTACTCATCGTCTTCTTCAGCATTCGGATCTTGCCATCCGACCTGATCTTCTTGCGTCATTGCACTCTCCGTGTTGAATATTCTATTATATCACGGTTCGCTGGATGTGTACACTCCTTTGATCACAGGTCATGATCATTGAAGAGTCTTAGAACTTCACGAGACATGTCACCCTTGGTCTGTAAGATACGGGCTATATGCTTCTCGGCCTTGGTAGTCGCGAACATCACTATCAAAGTCTTTCGAGTTTGGCCTGCACGAATAATGCGAGCATTGCCTTGCTGAAACAATTCATTACTTGGTATCAGACCAAACCACACGATGGTCGATGCAGCGGTAAGTGTGATACCATGTGCCGATGATTGAGGTTGCAGAACTAGGATTTCTAGATCACCGTTCTGGAACTCATGGATGTAGTTGGCACGAAGATTCTGTGAGACATCGCCGTGAATACATCGCACTTTGTATCCACGTTTTTGCAACTCCTTATCAAGCATTTCGATCGTTGCTCGATAAGTGGCAAAGACAACTAACTTTTTCTGTGGAGTCTCCTTGAAGATCTCTTCAAGCTGATCCACACGTGGTTCACAACCTATTTGAATGACATCGCCTACGTCATTCTTAACTGCGCCTGCCGAAATTTGCAGTAGTTTATTCAGTAGTACAGCAGCATTAACTGCAGTAACATCGCCAGATTCAGTAGCCAGCATAGCACTATTTCGCATAGCTTCATAGTGCAGTGTTTGTAATGGCGTAAGAGGCACCTCCATCTGCTGATACATCGTATCAGGTAGATCGAGGCATTGTTCACGTGTGAATCGAATGGCTGGTTGCACACACATTGCCACAATTTGTGGAGCAATAGGCTTAGGCACATATACCAGTTCATTGATCTTCGTCATGCAAGCATCACGAAATTGTGTGAAGAATTTCGGCAGATACTTACTGGATGGATTGACGATCTTCGTTGGGAAATAGGCCTCTAATGGGGAATTAGGTGTAATTTCACCTGTCATACCCCAAACGGCCCGCACTGACTTGGCAATGCGTTCCATACACTTAGAACGCTCTGAAGAGTGAGACTTGTAAGCTGTCAGTTCATCAATGATTATGATGTCAAACTTCTCAGCAATAAGTTCATCTTCGACTGACTTGATGCCATCATGGTTAATGATGGTGAATTCTGGCACTGGACTCTTAATGATAGACACGCGCACAGGTCTAGCGCCATGAGCTATGGCCACTTTACGATGTGGCATATTGAGCATGATCTCATTATACCACACTGACTTCATTGTGGATAATGGACTGATGATCAATACCTTACGAATCTTCTTAGCACAGAATAAGATGTCGCAAGCCCAGAGGGCTGCTAATGTCTTACCTGTACCCATCTCATTCAGAACGAAGCCGCGTGGATTGGCAAGCAGAAACTTAACCGTATGTTTCTGATGAATGAATGGTTTACGGCCTTGAAAAGCCGGCCATGCATATGAGCTTATGCTGAACGACACTTAATCTTCTCCAATGCAGCCTTTTTTATAGCCTCTAAACGTTGTATATCATAACCACGTATTACGGCTGCAACACCGCCCGCCTTTGCAATTAGAGCTAGTTGCGCCTTTTGTAACGCAGTCAAGTCACCTGTATCTGATTTAATTTCTATGGCAATAAATACGCCTTGCCAACAAAGTAAATCATCAGGCGTGCCATTTTTTCCAAATGGCCCTCCAGGTACAGATATCTTCCAATGATCAGGAAGATTATCCTTATACCATTGTCTAATTTTGACCTTGACTTTACCTTCAGGTGTCACTTAGATATCCAATCATTCTTTTTAAACGCCCTACATCATCTTGAATCAATCCAAGAAATGTATTACAAGGTCCACATAGTAATCCTCTGACTTTACCATCTGAATGCCTATGGTCTACGCTCAACTTAACCAATAACTGAATTTGTGGAGTTAAACATAAAGCACAGGCATTATTCTGTTTTATAAGCATTGCCTCATATTCAGCCACATCTATACCATATAATCTATTATAAGTTTTATTTCTAACATGTAACTGATTATTATACTTACGACCATATTCCCTAGAACATTGGTCACAGTAAGACCGACCTGTTTTAGCGGGTCGGTCTTTACACTTAGCACATTTATTCACAGTTTACGTGAAAACTTGCACTGTGCACGGGTCGCTTGGCACCAGCGACAGTTGTCATTGGGCGTTGGATCCCAAGTCTTCTCCATTTGCACACGATCGAACTCCTTCTCGAAGTAATCACGCACTTCAGGAAGTTGCTGACGAGTGACTTTGACTGGATGGACCTTCTGATGCTCGATGTAAATGTACGCAGCATTCACTTCGGGCGTCTCTTGGAATCGTTCCAGTGCAATGACCGCAGACAGATGAAGCTGTCCATATGTAGAGCCATACGGATAGATCTTGCCTGACTTGTAATCACCGATGAAAACCGTCTGAGGTTTGAGTCCGATCACGTCCCAAATGGCACGCCATGCAGTTTCCTTGGCAAACCATTCGACTGGCTTCCAGTTCAGATCACATGCGACTTGAGCTTCTGGATGCACACTGTCATACAACGTGAGCAGTTTATCTACATAAGGCAGTGCACCCTTGACTTCTTCGGAGAAACCGAGTGGCATCACACCTTGACCATTCTTGGCAAGGACATAGTCTTCCAACTGCTTGTGCAATTGTTCACCCTTAATCAGGTGAATAGACTTTTCCTCTTCTTTGAATGACTTTGAAATAAATTGAAGATGAAACTTCAACGGGCATTGTTGGAATGTGGTCAGACGAGACCAGGATAATGCGATCATGACTTTCCTTTACTTGACGTCAGCGTAAGAAGTACCGAGTTTCGAGCCTTCATAAAGAAGAGGGATTGCAAGCGGGTCAGACAAATCCCACAGTTGTTGGTAATTTGTCTGATTCATACTATGCAGGATGTGTTCAGATTCTTGTACACCTTCAGGAGAATCTTCGACCAGCCAAAACACACCATCGTGCATGTTGGTTTGAATACGAGAGTCATGGGCTGAAGCAATTGCTGCAAGGAACATGTCACCGCCAGTACCTTGAATTGGATGGCTAATGACAGTACCTTCAACCTTCCAAGCATCCCCACTATTCAGCATTTCTTGAGATACTTTGTATCGGCGCTGAGCTAGTGTGTAAGAGTAGCCATACTGCTTGGCAAAGGCGATTATGTTATCCCAGTATTGTGGTACACCAGGATATGCACGCTTGAATGTGTTGACTAACTTACGGCCATCCATTTCGGACATGTAAGTGTCATATTCAGTTAGTGCCTTCTTAGCAAGGTTCTTACCGCCGATTCTGAAATTGCAGGATAGGTTGGTAAGCTTACCCATTTGCCGCCACTCGATGTACTGCGGCTCTTCAGCTTTGTAGTGAGCTTGGAAGTCTTCGTATGAGTTACCATAAATCTTACATGCCATGTGGCTATGGAAGTTTATGCCCTCATTGAAGATTCGAATGATTTCTGAATCGCCAGACCATATACCCATGATCCGAGATTCTTGAGCCATCGCGTCAGTTTCATATACACGATAGCCTGGTGGAGGTGCTAAGTATGCTCGCACATTCTTAGCCTTACGAGGTATCTGATGTTGAGCTATGGATACCTTTGCGCCTTGAGTGTCAGACCCATATGTGAGTCGACCTGACGTTGTGCCGAATAGCATTGGCTTGCCATAAAGGAAGCCATCACCTGTTCGTGCCAGAGCCTCATACGCAGTTTTAATGTACTTGCTTCTAACTGTGAGAGCTTGCCTGACTGCAAGGACTTGTTTAAGTCTTGGATCTCCTGAGGCATAAGCCAGCATGATCCATGTATCAGCATCTGCTTTAGGTTGTCCAGTAGGTGTGAGGGCAAGGGGCTTGAATCCCCATTCACCGAAGACAACACGACCGAGTTGCGCAGGAGATCCGAGAACCGATTCAGAAAGTCCAAGCTGCTGACAACCTTTTTGAATCTCGGCTTCGGTTTCTTCTTCAGCTTTCTTGAGCGCTTCTTTGTTGACATACATTCCTATCAACCAGCTATTGGCAATCTGAGTGATAGATCGTGATTCTATGATGAAGCCACGACGACATGCAGCAGGCAGTTGACCTTCCAAGAACTTGGCAAGACGATACGTCCACAATGTGTCAGCTTTACCACGTTCATCCCAGTACGGATCATTTGCGGTCAGTACTTCCTGTTGCTTCATGCGAATAAAATCATTCGCACCAGGATACCCCATCTTATCTTTCCACAGATTGATGAGATTGACAAGGGAGTAGCTGAGTCTAATGTCGTCAGCTTTACGGCCATTGGTGCACCATTTGGCAAGTAAAGCAGTATCTCGCCACCTGACTCCTGTAATGGCAGAATGTATTCTTGCCATTTTGTTCGGTTCCACGGAAGCGATAAGCCAAGCAACGTCGAATAACGCGTAGTGTGCGTATACTTCTTCGCCTCGGAGGGACTCAAGTACTTCAAGCAATTGGTCCCGAGAGGGCCGAAGTACTTGCTTGGTAATCTTATCTCCATGTACAGAGATAGAAGAGATGAATGCTTTTCCTTGCCGAACTCGCCAAGGTTCCAAGGCGTATCCATCAGACAAGTCTCCACTAATGGAACTCGTTTCAAGGTCAAGAGCATGCGTCATAGCTTATATTATACGTTAGTTTGATCGAAGAGTACACACATTTGATCAAATTAAGTCGGAAGAACCTTCCGGCTTTTGACCAGGCAATGTGGTCACATTGCCAAAATATCGCTGAATCATTTGATCATACCAATTCTTCATAACAGCCCTCATTGAAGAATCAGTAGGGTTGGTGTCACGCATCTTGGTGTCAAAGAAGAATACTGACTTTCTATTATCAGTGCCTTTGACATCAAAATTAAGCATTGGAATAGACGTAGCACCGTCGGATCTCTTGACTAGCAATGGTGCGCCATTCATACGATGAATGACTCGTCCAGATCTGTACAATGGCTTTACTTGTGGGCCAAAGTGCTCCTTCAACTGTTTCATCACATACTCTGGATGTATGCGCATTGGACAGAAGTGACATGCCATCATGGCAATATCTTCTGTAAAGAATGGTGGAAGGTTGTGATACATCCAATCGATTGCTGGAGGATTCTGTGACTCCATCAATGAGAGTTTGACCGCATTCATTGCGGCCTCTTCACGATCGAATGTATTTTCTACTGGACGATCTAAGAGTGCTCGACGCAAAGCATAGACGACATGCTTGCGGAATAGACGCTCTCGTTCGGTGCGCTCCACCCAAATACCGTCGTTGCCAATATCTCCCAACAGACCAAATCTGGACTGGTCGAGCTTCTCTTCAGTAGCATGGAATACATCGAAGCGCCGATCACCGGGCTCAAGGATGGATGACAGTTCAAAGTTAGATAACAGAAAGAAGTTTGTAAAAATCGGCGCACTATAGGGTTGAATGAACTTCTCATTGACATATACTGTCTTCGCAGTTATTTTGTCCTTGAGTTGCCCCATGAAGTTTGCAGCTGCAATCGTGCCTCTAGCATTAGTTTGCAGTTGTACTTCGGATGCGACACACACGATCTTATCATGAAGCATGACGTGATCGCTTTCAATAGATTGTAGTGTGATAGGCATGTAATATGACCTACCTACAATCTCTCGAATCAAGGACATGAACACATCCTTACCTGACCCACGTGTATGGGAGTAAATGATGGTTCCAGTTGGGAGTCTACGGTATGGACGTTGAACTATCCATGCCAGTTTATCGAGCAAGTGTTTGTCATCATTCTCTTCATAGCCAGTGATGTGCCTGGCAAAGTCAGAGAATCGCTCCACATATGGCAGAGCCTGTTCTAGCAATTCAGCAGAGGGTTCGAATGCGGAAAATGGATCATGATATGTGTTTACATATCGCTGACCCTCATATTCAAAGTAAGGCATATCTGCCTTAGGATACATAGCAGCATTGTATGCTACTTCTTTGGGCTGGTAGGCTCCGATGACTTTCTTGACGGGGATATTATCATCGTCAGCAGATATGGATATCCCTTGAAGTACATTCCCGATGTTATCTGTTGAGTATCGACTACGTGCATCAAGACGGAGGAGTCTGGATCCATGCCTGAAGTAGTAATATGATTTGGACACTCCTCTAAGAAGTACTGTACCTGCATTATCTAGCTCCTCATAGAACCCCGATATTGTCTGCAGCTTCATCTCAGTTTCTGAAGCATACACACGACGAACTTTGTCAGCAGACAGTTGTATCCAGTGCTCTATAGGTTCTTCAGGAGTTGCTTCACATCGTGCACCGATATGTTGCATGAACAGTATGGCCGCATCTTGAGACAAGCCAGCCAGTCTACACATGCGTGCGCATCTGTAGAGAGTATTATCGCGATTGGAGGATGGGATGACTAGTGAATCAGGAATGAGTTGGTATCTATACAACTCATTGACACTGTCATTTCGTAGAGCCTCATTGACTTGCGTCAATAAAGTCTTGATGAAGGTATCTGTTTCATCATAGAACTCACCAAGAATTTTGGAAAGTCCTAGAACTGTGAGAGGGTCAGTTGGTCTACCTTTGATGATCGTATAATCACCCAACTGCCAATCTTCCGACGTCCCCATCGACGTGGGAGCAACAACCATCCCAGTGTAGCCACGTATGTCAATTCCTGAATCTTTAGAAAAGACAGAAGTCGGACTGTGAAGTTGTCTATCTGATCCGTCGGAATAATAGAGATGGTATCCTCCGGATTTAGTCTTAACAACAAGATTAGGTACTCCGAGATTAAGATCTCCGTACGCCTCGTTGACCTTATCTTTCCACAGCTGCAGAGCAGACTGATTTTTCTTGGTGTCAATATCGACGACATACTTGCCTCGAGAAGGCACTACGCCTAATATTGGAACCTTGGAGGATTTCTTAGCTTGTTCTTCAAGCAGAACTGAGAGCTCTGCCATGTTTGTAGCCGCACGTTTTGGCCACGCCTTGACCCCGATGTAACCATCTTGGGTCTTAATGAATGGAGCAATTCGCCATCCACCCGCAAAGAACTCGTTGACTATCCCAGTCTGAAGATCTTCTGCCATGAATTATAATCTCTCAAGCACTGTTGTTAGTGCTGCATTTGACCCATCGAGCGATGGGCACGTACTATTATATTACGATTGTGCCTAAGTGTACACAATTTTGATCGTGAATGTTCAAAATCTTGTACTGAGTTAATTCTTCCGGGAGCCGCCACCTTTGAGTATATACGACGAACTACTCCGGGAGTCCCGGATATATCGTACGGAGTCCCGGACGTACGTAGTTGTGTGCTACTTTAGCTAGGAGAATTAAAAAAGAGTGCAGGATTACTCACTGCACTCAAGCCTGCGGGTCACAGGCAGCTGCTGACGCTACCCATTCTTATCGCTTACATGCCGGACTATCAATGCCGATGGCACATATGCATGTATAGTAGATCCCAGACACCTCGATTAATTTGTCGGATGTCGCGGCAAATGTGTCATTTCCCAGGGGTGACAACTGCTTCGGGCAGCTTATCTGTACCATCGGGTCCGGTTTCACGAAATCCTTCAAGGGCATTGTTGACCGCCCGCATGCCTGCAGGAGTATGCTTGCAGTCAATATACACAGGCTCTTTAAGAATCTCTCGTTGAAGAGTCTGACGGATTGTGATTTGCTTGAGTTGAAGTTTGCCGATTGCATCTGCAGCTCCTTGTTGCGCATCTTCTTTCACCTTAAGGATCAGATTCTGAACTTCTTGCCGTTGAGCCTTCTCGTGCTCAATGCCTCGTTCATAGGTCCAGTAATGAGAGTATGCCAATGCTGCTGCAGTGATCAACCCTGTTGCAATGTAGCTATACATATTTGATTCCTACGTCAGTACCAGCGGATGAAATTGTAATTATTCTGTTTACCATTTTTAAAGGTTTAGGTACACCTGTGTGTACCCACCTACCATATTCATGAATGAGTTGGCCAATACCTAACTCATTCACAACTGGTTCTAATAATCGGCATGCTTCGAAAGGCGTTAAACCTTGGGCATTCCAATCCATTGCCAGACCCTTAACGTGGTCAGATGAATCAGAACTGCCAACTGCCCTATTTAATGTTAAACAGCGATAGGCACTTGATGGGTTGATTGCCGTATCACGACCTGTAACCTTCGACAGATATGTACGAATACGCTCCATCATTTCACATGTCTGCATTGCATTGCCATGTAATTCTATTGGCAATGTATTATCTATATTGCGATGGTTGGTCGCAATGAACTCTTCCATTGTGAAATGTCGTGTAATGTAATTCATGCTACAAAGTCCCAGTCATTCTGATAGTAACGACCATCATAATTAATAGCCGCTAACTTTGTTGAGAAATTATCATTGTCAGTTTTAGATGTTACCAGGTATGCTCGTCTACTAACACCAAAGGTTGTTCGAACTATCATGTATGTAGCTGAATAAGCATAATTATCCGCATCTGTACTAAGCACTAAAGCAGGTGCTGTACTTAGTACTACATGGTATGTATCTACTCCAGCGGTTATAGGTATTGATTCTACTAATCCACTGTAATGCTGTAAGAAGATTACATAAGATTGCCCAGCTGTAAATTCATATGGCTGAGATAATTTAAGGGTTAACCCGGTTTGAGATACTACATGACCTTCTTGTGTATCTGTGCGAGTTCCATCAGTAACCAGTATTCGCTGATTATTGATAAGTATGTCAGCTTCTTCAGTAGCACTGAATTCTATTGCCACACGTTGGAACAACAATCTGTTATATTCACGATAGGCATGTATATGTGCAGCTTTAAGATTGCGCACACCTATACTTTGGATTTTCTTAGGTTTTGTGGCAGATCCATCCAAAGGTATCTTGAATTGCACTCTTGCATCATCCAATGGATCTACCCACTCATACTCTACACCATCAAAATCTCTACCGAATGATGTAGTACGTTTTTCAGTTTTTGGAATCTTATTTCGATGGTTAAAGAGCACCGCACTGTTATCAGTATGTCGTTCAAAGAACAATCTAATCACACTGCCTTGCCTATAAGCAGTACAAAATACTGCATTACACACTGTGGCTAACATTTCTTCAAAAGAAACATTGTCATTGTCAAATGTGTAATTAAATTCTGCAGCCTCATTAAATGCAAAATAGGTTCTGACTGCGGACATCGTAGAGTAAATGTTATCGAAGTCCATCTCAGCATTAGACCTTGCGCCTAATGTAGGGTCTTTGCATATGAATGAGATAATTTCATCAGCCTTATTTGTACCAGTTAAAACTGTATCAAATGTAGATCCAGAAATACGTAATGGCAACTTTCGTTGCACAAGCATATTGATTTGCCGTTCTGATACAGCTGTAGCGGATTGAGTAGCTCTTGTCAATGCTTGAACTGTAGTTATATCTCCGAAATTTGTTTGAGTAACTGGCGCAACCGCATACATATCACGCCATTTTATTTCATCAGCAATGGTGCCAGTAAACGTCGTATCTTTAGGCGTAAGACGCCGTGCTCGTACAGATGCTCTCCCTGTAAATGTCAGCACTTGCCGTAAAGTGGCTGCACGCATGCTTTTAACTGACGAAGACCCTAACACTGTAACAGTGTAATAACTTTCTGGGCCAGTTAAAGTGCCTGCTGCATTACATGGAGCTACTCCTAACTGAATATCTATATTGAACGCTGTTTGAGTAGTGCCATCATCTTTCCAAGCACCTTGCAATGCAACGAAGTTAGCAATAACCTCGTTCATCGTAGTGATATCTAACACATATGGGCCTACCCAATTAGAAGATGAGGCACCTATGGCTTCTAATGCAGGGCTCAACCATGCTGTAGGAGTATTTATCCAGTTCCAATAATCTGTAACTAGATATGGAGCCACTAACACAATTTCTTTGGCAGAAACTGTACTGACCTCATATTCTCCAGATAAGTATGCTACACCGCCTTGAATCATCACGATTCCGGATGTTGCAGATACGAAGTCGCCAGTCATGCCATCGATCAGCAACCAATCTGGATTGGATAACTCTGGATTGACTAATGTGATAGTGGCAGTGTTGGATCCACTATCATATGAGAAAGAAGAGAATTCGTAATGGCCATTAAGATTGACTGATATAGAATCCTTAGTCATTACACCTGTGGTAAGTGTAAATGCATGACTAATAGCTTCACTACCTATCTCTACGGCCGTACCACCACTGATCTCCATGGTGCCATCCAAATTGAATCGGACGGTACCGGCCTGTACAGCAGAACTGTAATTCCATGTCTGCGATTCACCGCCTCCAGGGAATAAAGCCGGAAAATCTAATGCAGGAGCAGTGAGAGTGAGTGGATCAGTTGGAGCGAAGACTGTAGTGAAATCTATATCACTTGTGGATAAGGCCTCTATGTGAATAGTACGACCAAATCTGATGTTAGCACTGCCAACTATACGTGCATCGCCTGCGTCATTATTAGCAAGTAATACTTGGCCATTAACTGCCTTGCTACGTACAGCAGTTACAACCTTTTGACCTATCGGATCTCCGATACTCAATTGAATTACAGGTGACACTTCATTAGGAGAATGGTTAGGACCATATACCTCTAATGAACTGCCTTCAATTTTTGATACGAGTGTTTGGCCATCACGAATACTCTCCACCCCATCTATCAATGGGAATCCATAAGCTCCACGACCTATACACATGTAGGTATTTTCTACTTCCATGTGGTTAACAAATACCGAATATGGTAAGGCTATTAGATCAGGAATAGATCTAACAGTACCAAATATATCAGGTATTCGTCCATTAACACGTGGCTTATTTGTACGATCTGATAATTCGTTATTAGATGAGCCTACAGTATCATTGCGTGCTAATGTATTTGGAATCTTAGGCCGTTGCAGTAACAATACTACAGATGTTACTGCAAATATTACAGCCGCCCAAAATACAATGTCTGCCGGATAGATGATTAAATAGAATGGGCCTGGCATTTCAGCCAAAGCATCTATTTCTAAATCTGTAGAAGGCGTTACCTCTGTATCTTTAGATACATTACCATGATACAGTTTACCTGTAGCAGGAAATACATCATATTTCTCAGCTAAAGCCCTACGCACATCGAATGTAGCAATGCGCTGCCACTTATTAGGCGCACTGAGTACATCATCGATAATGATTAGCTCTTGCATGTGAAATATCTCACGTATGGGAACCCACGAGTGGCGGTTGGAATATTCTGGTACTCTACACCATGGCCATGTATATGAAGGATTCCACCATCCATATATATGCCTATATGAGGAACCGTCCTACCACGTTGCATGACAACAAGACATGGTGATACTGGCGTATCAAGAGTATGAAACCGTTTAATATGTTCTTTATTCAGATGTACACTTGCAAATAGATCATGTACTTCATCTGATAAATCTATACCTGTAAGATCTTTCCAGACTTCCGCTGCAAAATGATAACAAGTATATGTACCAGACATATACTTGTAATCCATATATTTATCAAAGGAATCCACGAAGCATTGGGAATTCTGTTACAGTGTATAAACGGCCTGTACGATTGAAGTTAAGTCTAGGAGCTTTAGCTTCAAAAGCCGCACCATTTTCATCTTGAGAAATAGATCTAATTTGCAGAATTAACGGCCCATATAAAGGTTGAGTTAAATCATCGGATCTATACACTCTATATTTAACTGTAGGAGGGGTGTCGTAAGAATTAGCCGCAAATACCGCATCTAATTCTTTAGGTAAAGTCTCTCCAAGATCTCCAAATTGGACATTGATCCCGGTATCTAAATCATCACGACTGTCAGATTGTGTAATCTGCATTGGAAGATATGTGTAACTGTGTGAAGATGCATCCTCATGAGTTACAGTAACTCCTAATCTAGCATTACGGACTTTATAGTAAACCTGCGTAAAGCTAGGATGTGAAATCTCAAGAAGTTGTAATTGTACAACTGATCTAGGAGATTTGAAAAAGAATTCGGAATAAGCACTCATGGATTTTGCTTACACCATTGAATAGTGTTATGCATGCCTAAAACAGTAAACCATTGTTTGTGTAAACCTGTAGGTCCACGATTCCAATGATAACCTATTTCAGGTATGTAAGATGCTCCACCTAACTTAGCCATCTCCCAATATAGCATCATTTCAGGCCAAAATTCGCCCAATGGCAAATTTCTTATTGCCTCATTTGCAATAGAGGTATTGCATAAGACTAAGTGATGAGCTAGTGTTGGATTAGCTAGATGATTAGCCTGAGAATACTTATCTCTAGCACGATACTCATCAGCTACATACTCGTCCGTATAAGCAATAGCAGTGTTGGCATCTTTACATTTCTGTAATACAGAAATGTAATTTGATGGTAGATGATCGTCATCATCTATGAAAAAGAAATATGGGGTTTTAACAAGTTTGATAGCATCAAACCATGCTAATTGTACATGCTTGGCCCTACTAAAATTACGTCCAGATAGGCACACATGGATTAAATCTGTGTAATCCATTGTAACCACTTTTCGTGCAACTGTTAAAGCAGTTATCACTCTGGACCCCATGCTAGATCCGGATAATCTACTACAAATGTACTTACAGCTAAAAGTCGTTGACCTACAGCTATAGGAGTGCCATTAACAGTAGCAGTAACTGTTAATACCCCTATAGATGCATCATATATTATCCCGCTAGATCCATCATTATTTACCCAATCTATTTGCACATACTGGTCATTTTGAAAGCTTATTATAGGAGACGGATCCGAACCAGACCAAGATATAGACCATACAACTGTTTGATCTATATATCCTACTAATCCAGCATTAATAGTAGTTACTGATGGGCTAGTATATGAATCTACTTTACCTGTACCACTATTAGCATGATTTAATGTGCCAGAGAATGTATCATTAATAGGATCAAACCATGCTATTACATCAGATGCAGTGCCTTCACCGCTAGGTATATCACCAGCAGCTCCACCACCTATTCCGCCATCTCCATGACTAGTATATGTAAATGGCCATGGAGTAGATTCAGCTTCTAAATCTACTTCAATAACATGAAGATGGCCTTGATGGGATGATAATCTAACTGAACCTGGTACAAATGTACAACGATGCCTAGTCAATACAGATTTATCCATGAATAAATCCATATAGAATGGCTTACCGCCATTAAATACCCAATATCTATATGCTTCAAAAAATGTAATGTAATCTGCTGGATTACAATTCCACCTTAAAGACACCAATCTTGAAGCATTGAAAAATGTACGACGTTGCTTTG